>Ga0209645_1000167_pt1 | contig 34255 bp, 35 predicted proteins | sample ETNvirenome_6_30_FD_184070 | JGI IMG/M metagenome (GOLD analysis project Ga0209645, IMG submission 184070) | Marine viral communities from the Pacific Ocean - ETNP_6_30 (SPAdes) (version 2) | ecosystem: Environmental > Aquatic > Marine > Oceanic | place: Pacific Ocean | collected 2013-06-19
GTTAATGAAATATGGGGAGTTCTCAATAGGTACTACTCGCTTTGCACTGATGATGAGTAGATTACTGTGCAACCTTTGAGCCGTTTGCTCCCCAAGGTTTAATTCTTGATTCCTTTAGTGGGTGTGATAAAATAGAGGGTCTAATCCGTGTGTGTCCGGGCAGGCTATGCCTACCCGAAGCACGGAGTTGAGTCTCGTTAGAGTGCGAGCTCGCCGAGAGGTTGACGCTCGGGTCGAAAGTACCACTGAGTAATCGGTGGTCTTTCTATCCCGTCAACCGTGGTAGACTCTTTGTCTACCTTTCGGGAGAGTTCGTACTTAACACCAGTCTTGACCGAGACTGTGACGCCAGCTTTGCCAGCAAACTGAGTGAGCTTGCTCACTTGTGCGGCTGTCAACTGTGCAGGCATAGTCGAGTCAGGGGTAGTGTTAACTCTGAACCGTTCGGAAGAGTAGATTACTTTTCCGTTACGGTCAGTGTCAGCCTCGTACTCTTGAGTTCGAGGATTAACGCTACCACTGGTGGTGTTGGAGATTGAAATGATATTTAAGCTCATAGGCGATAGTCCTTTGTGGTTAGATTATTATTTACATATCTTCACAACTAGCAGGGGCAATCAGCAGTAACCCTACGGTTTCACCAGTGGAGGGACGAGCGTTTAATCGCTAGAAAGCGATTCAACGGGAGTGGCACCCCACGCCCGTGAAAACGGACGGGGTACGCTGAACTGTATATCACGTACTCCCATTCTACAGTAATTTTCAAAACTTTTCTCATTTGCACTTACATAGGGGTTGAGAATTGAGAATTTTTTTTTGTAATTTTTTTTATGATAAAAATACTGATTTTAGTCTTTTTGGCTGGGAGCGTCACGCTTAATATGGATTCCGAACACAATGCGTCTGTATTTGATGATATTGTTGCAGTTAACGACTCTACTAAACATCAATATGTTAACATTAGAGAGGGTGAAAACTGGTGCTGGTTACACAATCAGTGGGAGAATGTTAGGATTGTACACTCAAGTCCTGAAGCAGAAAACAAAGAATTATAGCTTATTTCACTAAGTGGTTGCTGTAGAGGCACCTATAGGGTCTGGGTTAAAGAAAATACTAACTATTGCATCGCCTTAATATACTTATTACATTATTAGTATATTTTGTGGTTAGTTCGTAAGAACTGATTTAATAAATAAGGGGAAGTTTCGCACTAGATGGGTAATAATACCGATATAACCAAATATCTGACACAAGATGGAAAGCTAAATCACACATTGGTGTGGGAAGAACTGTCTAATATACAGGGATTTCAAGCTGAGGTTAATAGAGGTAAAGTTTACCACAATATAATGGAGGCTTATAAGCAATATGAAGAAAATCTTACACAGAATCGTCCGAATAGCGTACCTATATCTAAGACTAATGTGGAACATTCTAGCAATATATCTAGGAATACCCATAAAGAGGTGGCTAAAGAGGTACGTCCTACCAGTATTAAAACGCCTATAACAGAACAAAGCGTTTGTGACTGGATAAACCTACAAACAGGTACTAAATTTACTCTTACTGGGGAGCAGTATTCTAGTTATGATGCTGAAGAACCCAGATATATAGCAGAAATTAAGATACGTGGCAAACATTACGATGATTGTCTTATAGAATGGGATAAATATATGGCTAATAAGGGCTGTTCAGAGATAGATGGTAAGGATTTCCTTTATATAGTCGTTGTAAGTCCTAATATATACGTATTTAACATAACAAAGCTTAATAATAAGAAGTTTAACTATAAATGGGAAAGCCGTAAACTACCAAGAAATACAGCATTTGGTGGTGAAGAGGACAAGATTGACAAGAGGATAGGGTATATACACGTTAGTCAGGCTAAGGTGGTACCTTGTTCAGTGTAACTATAAGACATAAGGACATTGGTCCTACTGATTATATAATATATACAGAGGAAGAGGCTAAAACAGCTAAGGTTCCTTATAAACACTGGCAGAAGACAGAACAGGGTGAGTATGCACTTACTGATGATGGATTTGTAGCACGCCTAATTAAAAGAAAAGAGTACATAGCGTCAGATGGAAGAAAGTCCTATTACTTTAGGTTCCCTTTTGGCTATATTATGTGGGATTCAAAATATCCCAATAAGAAACTTAATTGTGGGGGCAGGGTAACTAACACCACTATGAGTGGAAAGAATTGGCTTGAGGTCAGATGTAATTCAGAAGACTATCAAGACTTAGCTTTTTGGGCGGCAGTTACAGAGAATCGTGATGTCGCTATTGACAAAGTATATGGTAGTGTAAGCGTAAGTAAGAGACGTAAGCTTAAACGCCATATGAGAACGGAGACATTTAAAAGTATGAAAAGAGATGAGGCACAGAAGATGCTGGCTTCCAATATGATGGATGCGGACTATTTCATTGATTTAATGAAGAAGGGAGTAGAAATAGCATTAAAAAAAGAAGATGTTAATGGAATAAGGGGTTTCGTTAACGATGGTATGGAAATACACGGAATGAAAGATAAAGAAACAGTAACGGTTACTGATAAGCTTGAAGCCGTCCAGACCAGAGCTCTTATAGATAATATCAACCAAGAAGAGAATAAGTTGATAGCAACTAGGAAACAGGAGGTTCCGATTGAAAATGGCAATGTCCAGAGTACAAGTAATAAGACCGAAGACTAGATTTGACCTTTGGTATATAGTAAGGAAGATGCTCCACGAAGAAGAATTGGAGCAAATAGTAGAACAAATGGAAAAACTTCCATTATCTACAGCACAAACATTAGCTGGTACAGATAGAGATTATAGAGATAGTGTAATTAAATGGGTACCTCAATATGATAAGAGTAATTGGAAATGGTTATATTATAGGATATGGAAATGGGCTAATATAGCAAACGATGATAATTGGCATTTTAATATTGAAGGATTTCAAGACGCCCCACAATATACTATGTATAATGGAACTGGTGCCAAGTATGACTGGCATACTGATTTGGGTGGAAATGGTATAGACCATAGAAAGATTAGTATGAGCTTATTAATAGAAGACTGCACTAAGGGAGGGGCTTTAGAATTAAAGTCCGGAAAAGATAGTAGCGTAGTAGAGCTGAATGCTGGTGATGCTGTCTTTTTTCCATCTTGGGTTATGCACCGAGTAACTCCTGTTGAAGAAGGTAATAGAACAAGTTTAGTATCGTGGATATCGGGCAAACCGTTCAAGTAGATACCTTTGAGCAGAAGTGGGCAGAAGAAAATGCCCTAAAAAAGCTTAGAAGGGACATAGGTCTTTTTGGAAGAACAATGTTCCCTACAGCTTTGAATAAAGATATACCTCCTTTTCACAATGAGATTTATAAATCCTTGGCTGATGTGTCTAAAAGGCGGGTATTGATAGCGGCTCCTCGTGGAACTGCTAAAAGTACCGTGACCTCCTTGATTCTACCCCTTCACAAGATAGCCTTTAAACCATCAGCCGAGGACCTATTCATTGTTATTATCTCTGAGTCACAATCTCAAAGTATTAACTTCTTATCTAGGATTAAATATCACTTAGATAATTCACAAAATTTTAAACAAATGTTTGGAGACTATGGTGCAACAACGGCAAAAAGATGGACCAACAACGACATTGTACTCGCTAATGGTGCGAGGATTATTGCTGTTGGGACTGGTCAGCGTGTACGGGGGTTTATTGAAGGTGATACTCGTCCTAATCTCATTATTATAGACGATTATGAATCTGAATTAAATGCCGCTACAGCAGAAGGAAGAGCAAAAAATAGAAAGTGGGTCACTGAAGCAGTAATACCTTCTTTATCTGATGATGGTCGGGTAGTTATGATTGGTACTGTTATTTCAGAGGATTGTTTCTTATATTGGGCTAAGGAATCCCCAGCTTGGGATGTCTTATGGTATGCGATATATGGAGATGACGGTAAATCAATATGGGAAGAACGATTCCCTGAGGAACGAATCCTACAAATCAAGTCTGAATTTGAATCAGTTGGGAATCTTAATGGTTTCTATCAGGAGTATATGAATGAAGCTCAGTCGCCGGACAATGCACCTTTTAAACCACATTACATTAAATTACATCATTATTCCTATAAGCGTATTGACGGACAAAATTTACTCGTTCGCTACATTGATGGTGAACCAACTTATAAACCTGTTGACATCTATTGTGGCATTGACCCTGCTAGTAGTCTTTCCGCTAGGAGCGATTTTTTTGTTATTGCTACTATGGCTGTCGATGGTGATGGTAATAAGTATATTGTTGATATTCTCCGTGATAAACTGGACCCTGCTGTCCAGCCAGCAGAGATTATTAAGATTTATAAGAAGTACAAACCCAGAAAAATGAAGATTGAGACAGTGGGCTACCAAGAGGCACTGAGGAGTAACGTAAGAAAACAGATGCTGGACGAGGGGTTATATATACCCGGACTCGAAAAAGGCATAAAACCAAGGCAAAAAAAATCCGAAAGATTGTTGTCCTTGGTTGCCCCGCTCGCAAGAGGTGAGTTTTTCTTTAGAAATGAAGATATACACGCCCAACAAGAGTTCTTATCTTATCCTAGAGGAAAACACGATGACATCTTAGATGCTGTATATTATGCTATAGATGGAGTTAAACCTTGTAGGAAGAAGGAGTTCATTGAAGGAGAAGTTAAAAGTAAACCAAGAAAAATACTTGACTGGATGACAATGTAGTTCGTAAACTCGCCCCAATGGCGTACGTAGAGAGAGAAGGCGAAGTCCCTGAGGACATCGTTGAAAAGACACAACAACTATTTAAATCTTATTCTAATAAAAGAGAACTTTGGGCTGAACAAGCTCAAGAAGATGCTGAATTTCGTTTAGGAAGACAGTGGACTCAAGAACAAGAAAGAACTTTACTTGAGAGGGGTCAAGCACCACTCGTAGTAAATCGTATCCATCCAGCAGTAGAAGCCGCAAAAGCACTTCTTACTTCAGGCAAACCACAATTTAGAGTATCACCAAGAGAAGATTCTGACAATAAAGTTGCTCAGGTTTTCAATGGTTTACTCGAATATATGTGGTACATATCAGATGGGACTCAGGCACTCCGCAACTGCATAGATGACTACTATACAATGGGTATGGGAGCTATGATGGTTTATATTGACCCCTTAAAAGATTTTGGACGTGGAGAAGTTTGCGTTCACGATATCGACCCTCTTGATATATATGTAGACCCTAATTCTAGAGATAGGTTAGCAGAAGATGCAGAGAACATTATTATTAGCCGTATGTTTACAAAAGAACAGGCTAAGCAAATGTACCCTCAATACGAAGAAGCAATAAAGAACGCCGAATCAGATTTACACACAGATAGACCCACTACTCAAAGAGTAGATGATAAGGGTATTGTGTTTCCAGAAGATACATCAACTAAAACAGATATTAATTTCGGTGAAAGTTCCGAATATATAAGAGGTTACGAGCGTTACTATAAGGTATGGGTTAAGCGTTATCACGTAAAGAACAATATAGAAGGACGTGAAGAAGTTTTTATTGAAGATGAGATGGAAGAATACCTCGCAAGACCTGCTGTAAAGATAAATGGACAGCCAATGACTGACGCTAAAAAAGCTGAAGGCATCATATCTCAACTAATGCAACAATATGAGCAAGGAGTTCAAAAAGCAGAAGCAGAAGGTGAAGACCCACCTCAACTTCCACAAATTGAACAAATCACCCACGCTGATTTAATAAACGAAGGTTTAATTGAGACCGTGTCAGTTCCAGTACAAAGGGTAAAACAGTGCGTCATTATGGGAGACAAATATCTCTACTCCCGCATTCTACCTGTGGAACATTATCCGATTGTGTTGTTTATGAACATTCACACTAGAACACCCTACCCGGTATCTGATGTCCGAATGGTTAAAGATATGCAAGAGTATATTAATAAGACACGGTCTCTTATAATTGCACACGCTACTACAAGTACAAATACAAAGATTTTAATACCAAGTGGTTCTGTAGATATGCAGGACTTTGAACAAAGATGGGCTCAACCGGGAGTTGCAATAGAAGTCGATATGGATTCTGGAGCACCTCAACCAGTTCAACCTACACCATTACCTAATACATTATATCAGAATGAGCAAGTTGCTAAACAAGATATTGACCACGCATTAGGTCTTTATGAATTAATGCAGGGTAATGCCTCTGCCGCTCCTCATACATATAAAGCTACTGTTAGCTTAGATGAATTTGGTCAAAGAAAGATTAAATCTAAATTACAAGATATAGAAACTGGATTAGCAAGAATGGCTAAGGTAGCTATTCCATTAATGCAACAGTTATATCAAGCAGAAAAAGTAGTTAGAATAGTACAACCTAATAACAGTCTAAATGAGATAGCTATTAATAAAAAGCTATATGATGATAAAACAGGCGAAGTGAGTGTAGTAAATGATATATCCAGAGGAGCTTTTGACGTTGTTGTTGTTACAGGTTCTACGTTACCAACTAATCGTTACGCACAGCTTGAAATGTATATGGATGCTTATGAAAAAGGTATTATTGACAAGAAAGAAGTATTAAAGAAAACAGAAGTATTTGATATGGAGGGAATCTTGGAGAGAACAGATTTAGTTGGACAGTTGCAAGGACAGGTTAAACAGCAACAAGAAGAGATTAAAAAATTAAAAGGCGATATGCAGACACGTGAAAGAGAAGTATATCACGCTAAGCAAAGAGCTGAGTTAGAAAAATTTAAAGCGGACCTCGATAAAACTTCAACCCAGTCGAAATCGGCAGGCAAGTTATTCGAGAAACGCCTTGATGACGCCCTTGGACAGGTAAAGAGCGAAGTACGGAATGCCGTAGCTCAAAGTAAAAAAGAAAGTAGCACCTCTAGGTCCAAATAGAGCCTACAAACTGAAAAGGAGATAACTTATGGAAGATGCTTTCGCTCCGGCAACGGACACCGAACAAGCGACCCCACCGGTTACTCAAGATGAGGGATTGACTCCTGAGTCTGCATTTGACCAGACTAAGGATAAAGCGAATCTAGTAGATGAATTTTTCCGTGCAAATAAGGTCGAAGAACCTGAAGCCCAACCTGAGCCTTCCCCAGTGGAAGTTACCCCAGAAGAGGCAACGGCAGAACCTACTGATGTTGATAACGATGTCAAGCGTTACCAATACTGGCAAAGTGAGGCTGATAAAGCAAGAAATGAAAACGCACAAATGGCAAAACGCCTTGAAGCGTTAGAAGCTCAAGCTCAAGCACCTCAGCCAGAAAACGTAGAACCAGAACCAGAACAGTTTCCTGACCCTCCTATGAAGCCTCAAAAGCCTCGTGGGTTTAGTAGACAGGATGCTATGGATGACCCTCAATCGGAGTCAGCCGCCTATCTTGACGAAGTAGATAACTGGCGTGATAGTATGGATGAGTATAATCGCTTACACACCCAATACACACAGGCAGTAGTACAAGAAGAGAGAGAGCGTTTGGTTAAAGAGAGAGAAGATATTCGTAGGCAACAAGCTGAACAAGAAAGAGTTCAACAGAATATGGCTCAAATGGGACAACACCTTGCTAAAACATATGGAGCATCTCAAGAAGAGATTAACCAGTTTGTGCAAGTAATGGATGACCCAAAGAACATAACTGTTGACAATCTATTTCAGCTATATAGAATGCAGAATGGTGGTGGAGAAAATGCTCCTGTCACTCAAACTGCTTCTAATGAAAGCTTTGAACAGAGGAAAAGAGCACAGCAGGTTCCAACTCCTATGGGAGTTGTTCCTTCTCAATCTAACACCTCTTCAAACAGTACTGATTCGGTAATGGACTCTATGATTAACGATTACAAAACGAAGAATCCTTTCGGTTAAGGATTCCATTAATAAGGAGAATACTAAATGGCTAATGCTTTTAGTAACAGTACTGGTGTAGCACCTCAGGGTGTAAGCATCAACGACTCCCGCCGAATTTATAATTTCGGTGAGAGGGTATCTGAACTTGCTCCACAGCAATCTCCGTTTTTTGTATATCTAAGTAAAGTTGCGAAGGAGTCTACCGATGACCCCGTTTTCAAATTTCTTGAACAACGTCATCAGTGGCAACGCAGAAACTTTGTTGTACAAACAGACGGAGCCGCAGTGGCAAAAGATGCAGATACATCTTACAAGATTACTTGTGATTATGACAAGTATGGTAACAGTGTAGCATCTGCCGCACCTCAATTCTTAATTGTTGGACAAGTTCTTAGAATAGCTGGTAAAGCTGTTAAAGTAAAGTCCATTGAGAATGTTGGTGATGGTATTGCCGCTACATATAACGGAGGTTCATCCGATGCGAACAAACTCACAAGAACTGACATTACTGTCACTGCTTTAGAAGCTATCGCTGAAACCGATATCGAAACTGGAGCAAAAGGGCAAGTAATTGGTAGTGCTTGGGGTGAGGGAACAAACGACCCTGATGGCTGGAAAGACGAGCTATACTCTAGGGAAGGTTACTGTCAGATTTTTAAAACTGGCATTCAGCTTTTCTCTGGTACAGCTTTAGCTACTCGCTACAGAGGTCGTCCTGATGAATATCGCAGAGTATGGGCTGACAAGTTAATGGAGCACAAAATGGACATTGAGCACGCTATGCTCTTTGGTGTTGGTGCTTCTAATGCTGAAGCGGCTGGCTCTGCACCTATCAGGTACACCCACGGTTTAGTTCCTTACACAGAAGCTAATGGAAAAGTAATGGCTATGTCTTACTCTTCTTCAACTTATGACACTTTTATCGACCATATGGAGTCTTTTTTCGCTCCTGAAACTGGTAACAGTGGAGATAAGTTGGTACTTGCTTCTAGAAAGGTACTAGCTTGGCTACAGAAGTTAAGCGGCGATGGTTTCTTAAAGAACACTGTTGGAACTTCTCAATACAACCTAGATGTTCAAAACATCAAAGGTCAGTTTGGGCACGAAGTTACAAAGGTTAATACAATCTTTGGTAACCTCCACTTTGTTGCAGAACCACTTTTCAGAAACCAAGACGAAGATATTGCTTTGGCAGTTGACTTGGCTAATGTTAAGTATCGCCCATTGGTTGGTAATGGCGTATCAAGAGATACTCACATTATGACTAATGTTCAGAATAACAACGTAGATGGAAGGAAAGATATGATTCTAACCGAAGCCGGTTTAGAGATTAGCTTACCTGAAACTCACGGTATTCTGAAGTGGTCTTAATCTGATTGATTAAGTATATTATGGGGGGTCTTCGGACCCCCTATATGAGAGAGATATATGAGCTTTAGTACTAAAATACAAAACTACACTAATAGTGTATCCAGTGAAAATGTTGCAGACGCCCTTTCGAGGGCTGTTGACTATGTGTTAGGAGTAGTCAATAACTTAAACCCTGATATGTTAAGACTTTTTGCTTGTGAGTTTAATTTAAACACATCAAATGGCGAGAAGATTAAATGGGAAGACATCTATAAACTATCATACCTTATTGATGTAAAAAGTGGCGTAAGGTTTTGCAGACCTGTAACTGATAGAATGGCATCTGATTTAACAGATAGCTCAAGTATTTATTATGCACTAGATGATGACCCTTGTTATTACTTAGATAGTCAAGGTTATTTAACTATAAAACCTCAACCTGCTAGTGGTAAAGGTTATTTATACGGAGTTGTAAACGCATCAGGTAGAACTATAAATGATTCTAATGAAACAATAAGCGTTACTGATATTGCAAGTCACTCTAGTAACTTTAACAAAGAACATACTTTTGAAGTTGATGAACATTTTCCTGCTATATTTAAAGAATTAGTAGTACTTCACGCCGCAGAAATGATTTTAACAGAAAGATTAGCAGATTTTAGAGCAAGTATACCAAATGGTTTAGATACAGAATGGGCAGATGCACTTGCTAAAGCTAAAAAACTATTTGATGATGGAGCTAATATTGAAGGCGATAATGCTGGTGCTAGTATGAGTGTTCAATACTGGTTATCTGATGAAGATGAAGATATGTCTTCAGCTACAATACAAGCAATATCTTCTGAATTACAAAGAGCAAATTCATACGCTTTAAAATTTAAAACAGATTTAGAAAAGATAGCTACTGATTATCAGTGGACTCAAGGACAAATACAGCTTCTTTCACAAAGAAAACAAGAATTTATACAGGCTAATATTAAAATGGGTCCTCAGGGAAGTCCAGAACAGGAGTCTAAGATATAATGAAATTAAAAGAAATGATAGAAAGAGTAAGACAACATCATCCTGATATGGGTGAAGTTGAAATAATAAGGAGTTTAAACGATGCCTTAAATGATTTTGGTTCAAGAACAGAGATAATAGAATCTGTTGACCAGTTTAATATAGCTAATCCATCTGGAGGTACAAGCTTTAAAGCTGGACAGAGAGTTTATCCATTAAAAAAGCATATTATTAAAATAAAAGCCGTAGATTACGATGGTAAGGCTATTAAGAAATTATTGAATAGACCTGTAGAGAGAGACTTAATATAATGGAAAGAAGCAACATAAATCTAAGCCAAGCAGTATGGTGGGTTGAAAGGGATTCTCTTCTTATAGCTTATTATGATGCTGGTGCTGGTAAGTTTACTAATCTTACAGATACATCTAAAGTCGTTTCCTTATTATATATACAACGTCCCGACAAGTTTTTAATAACAGGTGAAACACCTGAAAGAGATGGGTTTGAAGCCCAAGATACCTATTTAGGTACAACATTATCTAATGCTGAAACTCCATTAATGGAGAGCACTAAGTATAAATTACAAGAATGTGAAATACCAGAACAATTTCACGAAACTTTAATTAACAGAGTAATAGCTAATGGTTATGAAAGAAAAGTTGAAACAATACCATTAGCAAATTACTTTCATCAAAAATACGAGGTAGGAGTAAAGAAAGGTAGAGCATACGCATACAAAGGTAGGGATGGTTCTAAAATTAGTATAACGCCGAGTGATTATTAATGTCAGTAACATTTAATTCAATCTCAAAAGCATTTGATACTATAGCAAATCCGTTTACTAATATTATATTAGGAGCGGTATTATTTGGAACTAAAACAACAAGAGTGACAAAGGTAGCCGCTCCAATTTTAAGAAGAGTTAAAATGCCAGTTGTTACACCAACAGTAAGGGTTGCTCAACCAGTTGCTCCAACCTATACAAGAGTAGGAAGATAATGGCAGGAAGTTTATCAAGTCCTAATTTAGTTAAGGACGTTTATACAAAATTAGTATGGTATAATACATCAGATGGAAAATTCTATAGAGATAATGGAACTCAAGATGTAGAAGTACTACCTGATTTAGTTCAGGGAAATATTTTGAAACATCAGACTGGCAGTACAGTTAGTTCTGGTGATTTGTTTCAAATACTTAATAACAGCACGGAGGTGTTTTCAGTTGACCACCAAGGGGCTGTACATTTAAAACCAAGAACATCGAACCCAACAGACAACGCTGAAGGTACTTTATATTATAACAGTTCTGAAGGCAGTCTAATTGTGTCCGTAGAAGAATAGGAGAATAGACTATGGCTAAAGTCTGGAGAAAGCTCCAACGTGCAGATGCACCTTATACAGGTAATGTAACTGGTACTGTTGGGGGAAAGAACGCAACTGATGTTGCATTAACACCGATAACCTTTAAACAAGATGGTGTACCCACCTCAAAGAATATAGGTGATATTTGGTACGATACTGATGATAATAACATTATGTATTTTGCTGAATCTGTAGGAGCTGACCAAATAACGGCTGGCGAATGGGTGCAGGTTAAACAGGAAAAAGGTGCTATATCATATGATAAAAATGATGTAGGGTTAGGTAATGTTACTAACCACGAGCAGATTCAAGCGGATGGAAGTAACGCACCAACAATATTAAAGAATGACCAAATAACTGTTAATAGTGATGGTTCATTAAACAATGCAGGTACTGGTAAACCTTCACCTGCTGGTATAGGAGCTGTCGATACTGATTTAAGTAACGCACCTAATACTATTAAGAACGCTCAGATTACAGTTAATGCTGATGGTTCTTTAAATAACGCTGGTTCAGGTTCTCCTACACCATCAGGTATTGGAGCTGTTGACACAGACTTGTCAAATGCCCCAGACGCAATTAAAAATGAGAACACCACTAAAGCAGATGTTGGATTATCAAATGTTGTTGACACAAGGCAAACTCAAACTTTTAGGCAAGATGGAATACCTACATCTGCCGCAGTAGGTGATATGTGGATTGACACCAACGATGATAATAAGCAATACAGAGCGGCTTCAGTAGGAGCGAATGAAATAACTTCTGGAGAGTGGGAAGCTATTACACCTGCTAAAGGAGCTGTTGGTCTATCAAATGTTGCAAACGAAAGTCCAACTACATTGAAAACTACAATGTCACTTAACAATGTAGAAAATAAAAGTCAAGCTGACATATTAGGTGGAGAATTAACTGGTACTATTAAAACAGATGTAACAATAGGTGGAACAACAGTTAACACAATTAAATCAAATGCTTCAGATGGAGCAACTGCTAAAGGTGTAACTGATGCCGCTTTCACTGGCAATGTTTTGAATGAAGCTAATGCCGCCGCAGGGTTAAAAAACTCAGGAATAAGCATTACAGCTTCTGGTGGTACAGTAACTCTAAACGGGGCATCAACTACTAATAAAACCTTTAATAAAAGTTCTGTAGGTTTAGGTAATGTTGATGACCAAAGTGCCGCTACAATTCAAGCAGGTACAACTGCCGATAACGTAGGTTTGGGGAAAGTTGTAAACCAAAAAGTAGCAGTGGTAAGTGGTAAGATTGAGTTAGATGATACTGCTCAAACTATTGACGCTGATAAAGTTGGTGGTAAAACAAGAGCAGAGACTGAAGCCGCCGCAGTATCAACAGCAGAAACAAACATTATCGGTGGAGCACCGGGTACATTAAGTACACTTGATGCAATAGCCGCCGCTCTTAACGATGATGCAAGTTTCAATAGCACAATAACTACTGAAATCGCAACAAAAGACAAAGCACCGGTAGCAATTACAAATATTTCTTCAACTCCATCAGGGGATGTTGGTGACAGAGGATTGTACCAAGGTGAGATGTATATAATAAGAGATGAGTAATGGCTAAGGAAATAAAAAACTTCAAACTAAGTGAATTAACTTGTACTGTCCCTGAAAAGGGGCAGTATGAGAATCTTCCATATGATTATACTGACTTAAAGCAATCTTTAATAGATAAAGGTTATAAACCAGAAGACTTTGATTATATTGCTGTACAAGCAGATGGTAAAGTTTTATATGGTGGTCGTAGAGTATGGTTAATGCAAAAAGATATGTCTATGGACCAATCAACAGAAGTTGCTTGTGAAATATGGACTAGGGCTGAATTTGACGCAAGTTTAGTTGGAAGAATTTTATCAAAGAGTGCTGATTTTCACCCTACAAAAGATAGTAAAGGTAAAGTAGTACCTCCTAAATTAACTAGGGTTCCTAATTCACCTTTAGAAGGTGGATATAAAAACTTAGTAAAGTTTCATAAAAAGAAACCGAATATAGACGGATATGATTATTCAACTAAAAATTCTGTCACTGGTGAGGTGATAGATGCAGGAAAATCATAATGTCTTTTTGGGATAAAGCAAAACTAAAACTTGACGCTAAGCCAAAAGAAGAGGTAGTTGATTTACAACAAAAACTATCTAAGTTAGAACTTTCGGATATTAATTACATATCTGATTTAATGAAAGAACGTACCTACAGGGGTAGGGAACTAGAACAAGCTACAACGACTTATTTAAAAATTAAGTTTATTAAAGCTACTTTAGAACAAGGAGAAAGTAATGAGCAAGAAAAAGCTAAAGATAGTTAAATGTACTACACAAGAATTAGAAGCAGTGTGTACTTTAATATCTGGAGTAGAGGTCAAAATTAGCGAAGGCAAATGGATATTTGAAATGCACGAAAAGTTTAAAAAAGCATTTGATGAGGCGGCAGAAGCTGACCCTGAATATGGCTTAGTAGAAGAGGCAGAACAAGTTGGCTAAAGTATGGCGAAAACTACAAAGAGCTGATGCTGATTATGCTGGTAATGTTACCGGTAAAATTAATAATACAGCAGTAGCCGATGTTTATAGTGCTGATAATAAGCCTAGTAAATCTGATGTTGGACTTAGTAATGTTGATAATGTTCAGCAATACTCAGCAAGTAATAAGCCAACTAAAAGTGATGTAGGATTATCTAATGTAGCTAACGTATTACAATACTCTTCTAGTAATAAACCTACTAAATCAGATGTAGGTCTTGGAAATGTAGTAAACGAAAGCCCTGCTGATTTAAAAGCTACAATGGAGTTAGATAATGTTACTAATGAGTCTAAGGCTACTATGTTTGCTAGTCCTACATTTACAGGTACTGCAACTGGTTTAAGTAAGGCTAGCGTAGGACTGGGCAATGTAGACAACTCCTTATTTTCATCAGACGGTAAATTTAAAGGTGCTATTACTAAGTCAGATGGAACATCAGTCTTTGACCCTTCAGATGGTAACTTTACAGGTAAAATTGCTGGTGGAACAGCTTCCGATATTAAGTCCAAGGCAGAGGATGCTAAAGACGCTATTGATGGTAATAAGTCAATTACTATGGTAGGTGGTTCACTAAGTATTGGTACACAAAGTAATGGTGTATATCCATTTAGTGTAGATAGTACTGGTAACCTTAAAATACAGGACGATGAATTTCAAGCACTAGCAGATGGTACTGTTAATTGTAAAGGTAGCTTTACTATTAATCAAGACTCTAGTAGTAACTCAAGAATTGAATTAGCAGGTTCAGGTAGTGGTACTGCTGAAGTAGCAGTAAATGGTGCTAATCCTACATTTGACCTTGGTGGAGCTACACCACTTGGTACAGCTACATTGCACTTAAGAAGAAAATTAACAAGTAATCAATCTAGAATACAATTTAGAACAGGTAGTTCTGGTACAGAGTTTTGTATAGGTAACTCCAATAATTCTGGATTACAAACACAATATGCTATACATCACGGACCATTATGGAGTGCTGGTACAGCAGATGAAAGAGCTTTATCTTTTGATGCTGATGGTAAAATGGGTATGTATGCTAATAGTAAAACAGTAGATGGTTTTACATTTGGAAGTGATGGTACTAATAAACACGTATATATTAAAGATGGAAGTTTAGGTATAAACACTACTCCTAGTACTACTTATAAACTAAAAGTAGACAATGGTAGATGTTATTTTAATAGAGGTAATTCAGGTGGAGAGATTGCTGAATTTAGAGGATTAAACGCAACTAAAATGAGCGTTACTACTTCAGGCATTGATGTTTATGGCAATATTGATGGAAGTGGAGATTTAGATGTAGGTGGAGATACGACTTTTGGTGGAGATGTTGATGCTTCTGGTCAACAAGTTTTAGCTGGTTGGCATACTAAAAATAAAATATGGGTTACTCCCGGTATGTTTACAATCAACGATGATAATGCTTATGGTAACTTAGGTATGGAAGGAAATGGTGGACAAGCTAAGGTTATGTATTCATCTCTTGAAGCTTATGCACAGGTTCCAATACCTAGTGGATATAAGGTAACAAAATTTAGAATTAACGGAACTGCTAGTGTAACAATAACTTGTTCTTTTTCTGAAATAGATAGAGGAACTGTTACTAGTTGTCAGCCACCTCAACAATGTTTAACAAATACAGAATACTCAACCTACCAAACACCACCTACAGCAGATGATACCGATGGTAGGTATATTGTTTTAGGATGGCACCCTACTACAACTAGCCAATATCTGTTTGGAGCTTATTTAACAATAGAGAAGGCATAATGGCAAAAGAAAAATTATCAGACGCAGATTTAATTGAATTAACGGCTAAACCATCAACTTACAAGAGTAAGACTAAATTGCCTCATATGTTTGATGGAGATACTCAAAGAGATTCTACAGTAGACCCTATTACAAATAACTTAATTGATGTTGTAGAAGAATTACGGGTTGATTTTAATAAGCTCTATGATGATGTACATCACGTATATAAGATGTTATATAATGCTTTTGGTACAGCAGAGTCTGAAAATTGGGATAGCACAGGTCCTACGGGTCCCGCAGGTAAAGATGGTAGTGCAGGAGCAACTGGTCCTCAAGGTCCAAAAGGTGACACTGGATTAACAGGTGCTCAAGGTCCTCAGGGTCCTCAAGGTCCAGCAGGTCCCAAAGGTGACACAGGAGATGATGGAGCAACAGGTCCTCAAGGTGTAGCAGGTCCAGCCGGTCCTAAAGGAGATACTGGTTCAGCAGGTAAAGATGGAGATAAGGGTGATACTGGTGCACAGGGTCCTCAAGGAATTAAGGGAGATACTGGAAGTCAAGGACCAGCCGGTCCATCAGGTCCTACTGGTCCAGAAGGTCCTACAGGTCCTACGGGTCCTACCGGAGCTACTGGTCCTACAGGTGCTACTGGAAGTACAGGTCCAGAAGGTTTAAAGTGGCAGGGTGATTGGTCTAATTCTACTAATTACTCTATAGATGATGCAGTATATCTTGCTAAAACAGGAGCTTCTTGGATAGCTGTAAAAGCAAATAAAAATTCAGAACCTAGTAGTAGTAACAATAACTGGGCAGAGCTAAGTGCTAAAGGTGATACAGGTGCAACAGGACCAACTGGTCCTACTGGACCACAAGGAATTGCCGGACCTACTGGACCTCAAGGTCCACAAGGTGCAAAAGGAGATGACGGTCCCACTGGTCCTCAAGGACCACAAGGTTTAAAGGGTGATACTGGAGACACAGGACCCACTGGTCCACAAGGAACTAAAGGTGATACTGGTCTTAAAGGTGACACTGGTAGTACTGGACCTGCCGGAGCAGATTCAACAGTGGCTGGACCAACAGGACCACAAGGTCCCCAAGGTATTGCAGGACCAACTGGTCCAAAAGGCGATAAGGGTGATGACGGACCAACCGGACCAGCAGGTGCAGATAGTACAGTAGCTGGTCCTACAGGACCAAAGGGTGACAAAGGTGACACTGGAGCCAAAGGAAGTACTGGAGCTAAAGGAAGCCCCGGTCCTACAGGACCTACTGGTGCCACAGGTGCAGACTCAACAGTAGCAGGACCTCCCGGACCTACCGGTCCACAAGGACCTCAAGGACCCCAAGGGGGAACAGGACCAACAGGTGCAACTGGTGCAACTGGACCAGCTTTTACATATTCAGATTTTACAACAGCACAATTAAAAGGTTTAGAAGGTCCTACGGGACCAACAGGTCCGCAAGGACCTCAAGGGATTCAAGGTGGAACGGGACCGACAGGTCCTCCGGGTTCACCAAGTACAGTTGCAGGACCTACAGGTCCAGCAGGAGCTGATAGTACGGTAGCAGGACCTCCGGGTCCACCGGGTCCAGCAGGTGCGAATAGCACTGTAGCCGGACCAACAGGACCTCCGGGTGCTGACAGCACAGTTGCAGGTCCACCGGGACCTCCGGGTTCACCCGGTGGCACTGGTCCAGCAGGGGCTGACGGTGATGATGGTGGTACTGGACCAGCAGGTCCTCCGGGACCTCCCGGACCTCCGGGCTCAAATGGTAGTCCGGGTAGTGATGGTGATGATGGTGCTAATGGTTCACCGGGACCACCGGGTCCCGCAGGACCGAAAGGTGATAAAGGAAATACTGGAAGTACAGGAGCGGCAGGACCTAAAGGTAGTACAGGAAGTGCAGGTCCAGCAGGACCAGCCGGACCATCAGGACCAGCAGGACCAGCAGGACCGACTGGTGCAGACGGACCACCGGGACCGCCGGGACCAACTGGACCAGCAGGTAGTGGAAGCTTTACAGGAAAACAATCATTCCTTACTAGTACTAAAGGGGCTACAAAATCAGTAGAAGTAACTAATGGGTTAGTAACAGGATTTAAATAGGAGGTAGTATGCTAAAAGCAGAACTAGAAAAGAAAGTTGAAGAGCTAGAGAAAAAAATAGAAGATAATGTTAAAAATGCTAAACAAGCTATAGACCAGCTTTACCCTAAAAGCTATGGAGACGTGCGTGTTGAACACTACAATAAGGTAATAGGATTTTGTAGAGATATTGCAGGTATACCAGAGCCTAAGGAGAATGAGTAAATCAAACCTTGCGAGGTCGTACAAAGTGGACCGAATTGATGATAATTTTAGCGTCCACCTTAACATTAAGTGGCTTATTCAGTTGCTTATACTTACAGGTACGCTTGTCTATACATACGTTAGTATTGAAACACAACTTACAAATATTGCAAGAGAGCTTGAGCTTTTATCAGAAAGAGTTACTAAATTAGAGGCGAAGCACGAAGCAGAAATGGAAGAGATACAGAAGTGGTATAAATCTTCACTAGAACTAAATCCATTAAATTGGGGACGTAAAAAGAAATAAACCGAGGTATGATGGACTTTTTAGCAGTATATTCAGAAGCGGGAATGATTGGCGTAGTCGGAGCTATGTTTGTCTATATGGTCTATAGTATGAACAAGAGAGCTACTGAACAAGCTGAAGCCCTAGAAAAACTGAAAATAGAAAACAGAGGTCAGAGTGAGACTCTTGAGAATATGGAAGGTATGATTATTAAACTTATTGGTCGTTGGAATCAATCAGACGATAAGCTTGATAGGAAGTTTGACGCCATAACAAAAGAGATTAACGACCTTGATAACCAAGTATCTGAAATCAAAGGAAGTTTGAGTAGGGTTAATGGAAAACACTAAAGCAATATCAGATAATAGTTCAATGACAATAAGTCTGCCTATGATTATACAGGCAGTTACATTTGTTGTTATGTTAGTATGGGGATATAGTCAGTTAAATGCTAGAATATCTTTTTTGGAATATCAAGTAGCTATGAACGAAGAGCATATTACTAATATAGAAGAAGATGCAGAAGCTAACCAAGATGCTGAAATACCTGCTGACATTAAACAAAATGAAAGAATTAAAGTTTTAGAACAAGAAGTTGCGAGGTTAAGGGACAATGGATAGTTTGAGAGTCACAGGAATGACAACAGGATTAGGCTTTGTATATTGGACTGATTTATTATCTGGTATACTTATGTGCATAATGTTTGGGATACAAATTTATTACTTATACTTAAAAACAAAGAAAATAAAGGGAGAGAAATAGATGGACATTAAAGGAATGATGTTAGAGTTAGCTGAAAAACAAGCTGACGCTATGAAAGATAAAATGATGGATGAGTTAGGAAGCGAAGATATGGCTTCTAAAATTGCATCTGCTATTAACAAGAAAATTGATATACCTTTCGTATCAGAAGAAAAAGAACAAATCTTCTTTGAAAAGTGTGTTGATGTAGTAACAGATATTATCGAAGGAATGTTTAAGAAGTAATGTCAGTATTTGATGAAGCTGTTATAGAGGTTCTTAAACACGAAGGTGGTTATGTAAATGACCCTGATGACCCCGGTGGTGAGACAAATATGGGTATCTCTAAAAAGGCATACCCTTATTTAAATATTAAGGAGTTAACAGAGAAAGACGCAAAGGACATATACTTTAAAGACTATTGGTTAAAAGGTAAATGTTCAAAGCTACCTGAAGAGTTACAGCATATCTATTTTGATATGGTTGTTAATATGGGAAAGTCTAGAGCAGTTAAAGTATTACAAGCCGCTATATGTGGTAAGGGTATGAAGATTGCTATAGATGGTGGTATAGGTCCTCAGACAATACAAGCTTCATTAAAATCAGGCGTAGAACCAGATAGGTTGCGTAGTTATAGGGTTAAGTATTATGCTGACCTTATTAATAGAAAACCGAAATTAGAAAAGTATTGGTACGGATGGTATCGCAGGGCATTAGCGGTTTAGAAATATTTAACAATTTAAATATTAAAGGCACTAAAAGGTGGAGAAAAGAACCACCTAAAAAATGTCCTTATTGTTCAGCAGAAAATTCAGTATACGGAATAGAGGTCATTGCGGCATACACTGGAACACTTTACTGGGAATGTGATAAATGTGGCGAAAAAATGTTACGATTCACAAAACAAACAACTGTAAAGCATTTGCATAAAACAACTGAGTTACACATTAATTTAGAGGGGTTAGAAAACATATGGGAACATCAACAACCAAATTAGATAAGGGAGTAGTTAAGCGTGGCATCATTACACCAGACAAGCATTTTCCACTACACGATGAAAAAGCTATCAGCGTGGTATGCCAAGCAATTCAAATTATCAAACCAGACTTTTACGTTGACCTTGGTGATAGCGGAGAGTTTAGTAGCGTCTCCCATTGGCAGTGGAAAAAGAGGAAGCGTCCTCCGTTGGAGTATCAACTGCCGAGAGTATACGAAGACATCGGTGATGTTAATAAAGGTATGGACATTCTGGACGAAGCTTTGGATAAAGTCAATGTTAAAGAAAGACACTTCGTGGAAGGAAACCACGAACAATGGCTCAACAGCTTTTCTGAAGAAAACCCCTATCTACAAGGTCTTACAGTCAAGGACGCTTTATTATTGGAACAACGTGGTTATGAATACCACGAGAATGGAAAGTATTTACAAATAGGTAAGTTATGGTTCTATCACGGAAATCATTATGGAGGAATCGCCCACGCAAGAAATCATCTTCTTCGTCTAGGGTGCAACATAATGTACGGACATCATCACGATTTACAAATGGCAAGCGTTACGCACATAGACGGACCAAAGTCTGCGTGGTCGATAGGTTGCTTGAAGGATATGTCGGATGAAAAAAATAAATGGCTTGGGAACAGACAAACAAATTGGCAACACGCTTTTGCTGTCGTTGATTACTTTGCTGACGGAGATTTTACGGTGCACGTGGTCAATATTATTGACGGGAGAACTTCCTTATGGGGGAAAATCTTAAATGCCTAAACAAATATACGAAATTAATACTTTTTCAGCAGGTGTAATATCTGACCCAATAGATGAACTTGATATACCTATTAGTGCCGCTAGTGCGTCTTTAAATGTAGACCCTTTAAATGATGGAGAACTAAAAGGCATTCCAGAAGTACAAGTATTAAAAGAAACAGGTTTTCAGAATAATTTTTCAGCAGTACAGTATACTAGACCTAGTGCTTATAGCACACAGGAACAATCACAAACTGCTTATAATGACGATATACAATTTAACTAATGCCAGCAATAGCACCATTTAATAGAAATTACTTTGAAGTCTCAGGAACTCCTAATGTTACTGAAGCTACTACTTTTGAAGTTAAAGTAACTGGTAGTAATAATAGTGAGACTTGGTATTATAGAAGTAAACCAGCAGATGGTTCAGGAGATTGGGGAAGTTATAATACTGCTGTTTCTATAGTAGTTGGTACTGCTCATCAATTAGGCTCTACTGGTGTTTATGTAAAGTTTACTAGAACAAATGCTAGTTCATATACTCCCGGAGATAAGTGGGTATTTAGTACACAAGCTGATGTTAAGTTAGATGACAGTGCTCAGTTTGACCATATAGAAACTATTGATGTAGGAGATGAAAGGCATTTAATTGCAATAAGTTCTGGAACAGGTAGAGTTGCAACTATAAATAATATTGATGGCAGTGCTCCAGAAGCAGAATCATATGAGTTAAATATAGGTGGTAGTCCAGCAGGTACAATCCTTGACCTTGAAAAAAGAAATAAGGAATTATATATAGCTAAAGGCAGAGATGTTCACCCTCAATGGTTAGGTTATTCTAAGAACAATGGGTTTGAAGGAGTTGCAGAATTAGAATTAAAAACAAATCCAGCTATGGATTTACTAGAAGGAGCTTCTAATCCACAAACAGATGCTTATGATATGTCTGTTGTTCTTCGTGGTGGTGGCGGTCAAGATTTAAAAGATGCTAAAATAGCTGTTGGTATAAACAATATTCCTACATCAGGTGCTGTAAAAGATTCTATAACGATACAACACCTTATTGATGATAAAGTGTATGAATATGGTTGCATTACAACTCCAATAGCAATTAAAAGATGGTATGGTAAAAGAGATAGTAATGGATACTGTGATGGCTTTGCTGTATTAAGAAAACCTGAGAAAAATCCTGATGACTATGCTGGTACAATAGACTTATGGAGCTTAAATACTGGGCTAGGAGGCACGATTGGACAACAGGCGAATATGTATCAGACTATTCAATTAAAGAAGCCTGATGGCGTATCTAATGTACAAGAATTTGGTGATTTTTATATAGTTCCAGAAACATCTCAATGGGCTAAATGGTACATAGTACTTTCAAGAGCAAGAAGTAGAACTTCGAATTACAACGCTAATGTAACAAATTGGCTATGGAGAACTCAAGATTATACAACATCTCAAATAGAAGCTAATGGATTAGAAGTAGATGGAGATGATTATGATGATATTACTCCACAATTAAGTTCTGAATCTGCACAACCTAGTAGTAAAAGTGGTAATGAAATGTATTATATGCAAAGATGTATACACGCAGGTGGACAGGTTACAGTGAATTATGGTGGTACTAATTATACTTCTGATATGCCAGACTTTGTTATGGTTCATTCAAGTTTTTATGGTGGCACTAATATGAAACCTAGAATAACAGAAGATTTAAATTATGGTTGTATTTCATTTGCTGGTTTTAATAGTGAAAATGCTAGTTATGGAACCAATCCTTATATATCTTTTACAGCAAAAGTAGGACCAGACTTTAACAGTAGAGGTGCTAAACATTGGTATGGAGCTAATAGTTGTTTTCAAACTGACGCTCAAAGACAAATTAATACAGGTGCGGCTGTAGCTTTTTCAGCTAACACAGCACACTCTATGCCCGGTTGGCACACTGAATGTGTTGGACCTTTTCAAGCTAATGATGCAGGTAATCATCATCAAATTAATTATAGACCAATTAAATGGGCTACTTGGTTGATTGATGTTGATTCTTCTAATTATGGTCAAGCTAAATACAAATGCTTTCCACATATGTTAGACTGGGCTGAGCAAGGCACTACTGCAAGTAAATGGAGAACTTTTAAAGCCAATCAAACATTTACACTTCCTAATTGGGTAACTTCTATTGAGAATGAAGCTGGTGAAGGAGAACAGAATAAAACCAGTGGCACTAATCCTAATAAAGGTATAATTAAGTTATCACAAGTACCCTCAAGGAATCCTGTTTTTGGAACTAAGGGGAGGATAATATTCTCTACAAGAGGTACGAAAAGAAGAAGGCATTTATTATCTTATGTTAGACCGGGAAACAGAGCTGTTTATACATTTAGATTTGGCTCTGAATCAAATACGCCACAAGCTTTAAACGATACAGCTAACCCAATGATGTTCCCAAATTCTTGGTTAGTTAGTAATGGTAATATTAATGAACCTGATTATCAATCAGCAAATTCTTATGCTTCTTGGAATGCTAATGATACAGCTAGTGCTATGAGTACAAACTTTTTTGATACAGTAGCTAAAGCTAATAATCATAGAAGATATAGAAGTATACCTGTTCTAGGTGCAGGTGGTGATGATAAAATGGCTTATAGACCTGCTGAACACGGCAATATAAAGCAACACGCCGCCTCTGGGCAAACAGTTTGGTATCCACAAGAAAATGATGAGATGCACATATTTGGAGTTAAGTATGGTGGATGTGAAACCAAAGCTTATTATAAAGCAAAATTTTCAGGTAGCACTGCATTTACGAATCAATACTCTAGCTCAACATCAGAATTTTCAATACAAACACCTACTGAAAGTGGAGATGCTAATAGCTGGTCTGGTGTAGCTTGTAAAAAGGTTTTTTATAAAGCGTCTCTTATATATGATGGATATCAAGAAACTCCATTGTTAAGTGTTCCTAATTCGTTTTTTAAAACAGGTGGAATAGATGAATCTATTGACGTAGAAATAAGAATTAGAGATACATATAATATATCAGAAAGAGTTACTGCTGTAGCTTTATACAGAGCTATTTCTCAAAGCGATGCTGATTTAACAGAGCCAGAAGGCTTGTATAGATTTATTGCAGAAATACCATTATTCCAATTTAATCATAGTGATGTTAGAGGAGACCAGAGTTATACGGTTAGAGATACTGGAGATGCAGAGGGTACTTATGAATCTATTAATGGAGTAAGTGAAAAGATATATGATTTAGCTGTTAATTATACAGTAAATGCTCAACAAAATGGATATCACTTTGTATCTAATTGTTCTCATTCTCAAATAGCTGATGCAGAAAATTACTTACTAAGGTCACAGCCCGGTAAGTTTGCAATATTTGACTGGACAAAAGATTTTGTAGAGCTACCTTTTATACCGAGTAGTTTAATAGGTTTTCAAGGCAAAGTTTATTGCTTTAGTACTAATCAAACTGCAATAGTCAATCCGGAAACCTTATTTATAGAAGACGTTATTGAAGGTGTTGGGTGTATAAATAGTAAGACTTCTTTAATATGTGATGCAGGTTTAGTGTGGGCAGATTATAGGAATATTTATTTAGCAAACCCATCGTTAAAATCAATAGGCTCTACTATATTAAATGTTAAAAATGACGGCTGGTTAAACCTAACATTAGATGAAAAGAAAGATGTTAGATGTGGTTATGACTCTAAAAGAAAAGCTTTCTTATTCTTCTTTACAAGAGGAACAACTAATCACAGATGTTGGGGTTATAGTTTTGAAAAGAAAAGATGGGACCTATTTGAAACTCCTGATAAAGTAATGGATACAACTCTTACTAAAGACGGTTCTACTATATTACTATTAAAGGACAATAGGTTAGCAAAGTTCTTAGCACATACTGAAATAAGTAAAGATTGGAGCTGGGAATCTAAAAGAATTAGTTTAGGCAATACTATGGTTGATAAAAAGATTAGAAATTTTAAATCAGAAAACAGCCATAGAACTCTTACAAGTATGAAGTATAAACTAGATGGAGATACTGATTGGCATAGTGGTGTAGATGTATCAAGTAGCTTTACTGGAGACCAGAATAGAGCTTATAAACTACAAACAAGTGATGCTAGTAAAAAAGTACATTGGCTAAAGTTAAAGTTAGAAGGAGATAATTCTTCAGCAGGAACTGATGCTAAAACTTTTGCTACTTCTATAATTTATAAATCAAAGAGACCAAAGTAATGGCAAAAACTAGAAGAAGAAATCCAAACATTAAAGCTGGTGCAGGTAGAGAAGAAAGAGACGTGCAATGGCAGAATGAAAAACAACTAGACAAATCAGCTCAAGCTAATGAATCTAAATCAGGAGCTGTGGGTACAATGAGGATAGTTGTAGATGGTGAAAAACCATATTTAGAAATAAAATCAAACGAAGGATGGGTACGTTCAGACTCTTCAAGTGCGTCTGGCTTCTCATTTAAAAAATAAGTATATTAATAAGAGAGATTAGGTGATATTATGGGTTGGTTAAGCGATAAATGGGACGAACTTACTGGTAAGAACCAGAAAGTTGCAGAAAGTACCGTTAATGCTGAGTATGACGCCGCTTATGGCGAAGGGAGAGAAGCATACGGTAAATTAAAAGACCGGGGCTATGAAATGATGGACCCCGATTCTGCGTTTAATGTGGCGATAAATGCTGGATTCCAAGAATCTGCGGCAGATAGTAGTGCTGAAGCGTCAAGATTAGCAGGAAGAAACATAGCTATGGGTGGCGGTGGAAACGCTACTGCTACTGCTTTTAATGTAGCTGACAATGCAAATAATGCGGCGGCATCTGCAAACGATTCATATAATAAGTATTTGCAAGGTGCTATGAGCACAGGGACAGGATTAGTTAGTGGTGCTGTTAATAATCTAACAAATATGAATCAAAATCAAATGAATGCTGTGTCTAATCAAAGATTAGCTAATGCCCAAATAGATTCAGCCGCTACAGGATTTGGTGCAAATGTGATAGGTAAAGGATTACAAATGGCTTTTGGGATGCCACCAGTATTACAAGAAGGTGGACCAGTTGATATGTATCAAGATGGTGGCTATGTAGAAAGTGCTTATGGAAATAGCGGTGGAATGTTATCTCAGGTTATGGGTCCAGATGGTATACCGATGAATATTAAAACCCGTATTGGAGGGCAGGTAGTTGGCTAATAAAGGAAAATACAGCCCTTATCCCGGAGATATAGTTGACGCCAAGCTAGAACCGGGCGAATATGTATTAAACAGAAATGCAGTTAATGCTATTGGTGAAGAAAACCTTAATAAATTAAATAATGTAATAGCCCCAAGGTTTAGAATGAATGAAGGTGGCTCTATAATGGATAGATTAAACGCCGCAAGACAGTTTAATCAAGACCAATACAACAATCCCTCTGTTGTGTTTAAGGATAACTCGCTATTTGCAAGAATGGATAGAAGGGATAAAGCTGACGATATAGCATATAGACAAGCAAAGAATGAAAGAATTAAGCAATATCACGATGAAATAAAAGCTATAGAGCACGAAGCTAAGATGAGGAAGTTTAAAAAGAATGTAATACCTCCTCTTCAATTAAGAAAGCAACAGATAACTCCTATAGATTTACAAAAAGTAGAAGTACCTGAAGATAAGCACGGTGTTTTTAATACAGATGATTTTAATAATATGATGGGTATTAAAAAGATGGCTAGGGACTTTGGTGAGAGACACGGTTTAAATGACTCCCAAGGTAGAGGTGTATTAGACGAAGGTTACGGAACAATAAAGGGTATAGACCCAAAAACTTGGACGCCACCAAAATCAGGTAAGTGGACTAAAGCTGACCAATTAATGGCTTTAATGAGTCAAGATAGAAACAAAAAATTTAATACTCACATTGATGAAGACAATCCTGAAATAGCACAAGTTTATAAAGATAATCCATTGATGGATTTACAGCGTGAACATAGAAAAGATAACTTACAGAGATGGAGTGATGAGCAAACTCAAAAGACTAAGGATAAGATAGCTTCAGAATATTCACCTTACGCATTACACAATGCAGATATTAGAGAAGAACTTATTGGTGACCCTAATGACCCTAGTGATGATTATGGCAGTAGTTTAGCTGATGCTATGAAAAGGTCAGACGAGAGAAGTGAGTTGTGGCGTCAAAACCAAGAAATAGCAATGATGAACCCGGGTAAGCAACCAGATTACTTTTATAACGACAGAAAGACTGGTAAGCTAGTAAAGACAGATAGAAAAGGTTGGCTTGCACATCAAGCAGAAGGTGGAAGGCTACATAAAGAGCGTATGAAAGATGAGATAATATCTAAAGACGGTCTTAGAATGGGTAGTAAAAGTAAAAAATTAAAAGAAGAAGCTGAATTTAGAAAACAAAGCAAAGTTAAAGTCCCTAAAATATTAGAAGGTAATAGAGATAAGCTAGGTGCAATGGACAAAGCTAGATTATGGGCTAAAGACAGAGGCGATAAATGGTCAAAGGCAAAAGCTATGAGAGGAAAAGATTACGATAAATACTTACAAGCTGGTGGAATGGTAGGTCCTGACGGCAAAAGAAGATATAATGTTGGAGCTTTTGTTAAAGGACTAGGTGAAAGTGGAATGGCAGGTGCCAATCAAGCATACCAAGGTTTAATGGGGCTTCTAAACAAAGGTGGAGAAGGTATAAGTACAGTAGGAGGAGCTATTGGAAATAGATATGGTGGACAACAATATAAAGATTCAGTAGCCAAGCAGAAGTCTATGGGCATAGCGGCAGACCTTAATAAAGATATAGAGTGGGGAATGGAAGGAGATTCAGAATTAGCAGAGTCTAATATAGATATGGCTAAAATGCTAAGAGATGAGTTTGGTGAAGGTGACCAGTATGTTGATAAAGAAATTGCTAGAAATGAAGCTATTATGGGCGGTGCTAGTCAAGTTGGACAAGATGTTGTTGCAGGTGCAAAAGCATTACCCGGATTAGCCTTAGGTGCTGGAGCTGTAACTTTAGGTGCTGGTATTGAAGGAGCTAAAGGAGCTTATGGTTTAGCTAAGAAAGGTGGAGAAGCGTTATATAAAGGTGGTAAATCTTTATTAGAACACGGCTTTGATAAAGAAAATGAAGGTGGATTATTAGCAGACGCTTCTTATCATTTAAATAAGGGGAAAGCTGATGATTACGGAGATGTTTGGTCAGGAAAAGCAAAGGGTTCTTTGTTACAGAGAGGTAAAAAAGGATTAGGTGGCTTAGGAATGTTGCTACAAGACGCATCACAAGCACAAGGATTTCAAGGAGCTGACTGGGCAGGTTCTGGTATAGGAAGATTTAAAAAGACTAACACTAAAACTGTTAATGATGAAGCTAAGAAAACAACAGATATTGATAACGGAAGTGGAGATGGTCAAGTATTAGATTTAGAAAATGCTGGTGATATAAAGTCAACTGAAGAGCTTGTAAACAAGGATACAATTAAAAACATACAGTTAAACACTGATTCCTCTGAACAAAGACAGGTTGGAACAGGTGTTATATTAAATCAAGATAATATAGTACCAGCATCATCAAGTACATCAGGTGGTAATACTAATATATTTAATAAGCAAGCACCTCCTGAAATTAGTGATGATACTCCTCAGTGGTTAAAAGAAATGTCATCTGACTACGTTGACCCAAATGCGGGTTCAGGTGTTTTAGCTCCTGATTACGACCCTAGTGCACCTGCACCACAGTTTAATGTAGATGATTTAACAAAGATAAATATAGGCGGTGGGCAGACAGGTGGTCGTGTAAGCCTTGAGGGATTTATACAGCAGTCTTGGAGAAATATGAGATGAGTGAAATTAAGCCAATGAATTTATCAGGTGTATCGCATAACCCACTAAGGGGAGATGCCGCATCTGGACAGAATAGTATAGCAGATAAAATGCGTGCTAATGCTCAACTAAGAATGGTAGAGCAAATGAATAAGTACAAAGTTCAGCAAATGAAAAGAGCTGAAGCAGACTATCAGTTAGGTAAGAAGACTGAAAATTATGTCTTTAGTAATTATCCTAGTGGTTCAAAGTCTACTTGGGATGCTGGAATGGACGGATTAAAGTTTGGAGAAGGTAGTAGAGCGGCACAATTAGCTAAGTGGAAAGAAAATGTTGGCGGGAATATGCAAGGCTTTGAAGCTTATTATCAAGCTGGTAAAAAAGCTGAAATGGATGGCATAAAAAAGAGCCTTATTAGAGACCCTCTAAAGTTTTCTGAAGACGGATGGAAGAAACACGTTAGTAAAACTATAGCAAGTTGGGACCCTCAAATGAGAGAGTCTTTTATGAATAGCCTTGATACAGAAACAAGAGGCTTATTAATGCAGTACTATGACCCTGAAAGCCAAATATCTTGGGGTGAATGGGCTGATAGAAAGATTGATGATAATTTTGGTTGGGATGATAACCCCGGTAAATCTGCATTAGCTGTTGCTGGAGCTACGGCTTTAGGAGTCGGAGGTTTATATGCTGGATATAAAGCACTTAGGAGAGGTAAACTACCCGGTGGTGGTAAAGGTGGCTCTGGTGGTATAATGGACCAAGCTAAAAGACTTACTGGTAAAGGTGACCAAAAATTATTACCCGGTGGTAATCAAAAGTTATTACCTGCTTTTTCTAGAGATTTAGATGGCTCTAAAATGAGTAAAGGTGAAATAGCTAAGATGATGAACGCTGGTGAGATTACTGGAGCTCAAGCTAAGGTATTAGGCAAAGGTGGAAAGATAAATTTAGGCAACCCACGAAAGCAAATGATGAATATTATTAACGAAGGTATCCCTGAAAATGCTGTTAAAGATATTCCTAAATATTTAAAACAAGCCCAATTAGATGGTAAATTAACACAGTCTTCTGCTGACCAATTACAGGGCATAATAAACACACTACAAAAGCAAGGCAAAGTTATTAATAGTAAAAACATTTCTGACTCTATAATGAGACTAGGTCCTAGAGGTGGAGCTTTAGTTGCACAAATAGATAAAGGAGTTGACTTAGGTCCTATAAAAGGATTGGGCTTTATGAAAAGCTTAGGTCTTGGTATAGGTTTATATCAAGGTACTAGTATGATGGCTGAAAATATGGCTGAAATGATGGGTGCTAGTGAGAATAATGCTGAGGTTTATGGAGATGTTGCAGGAATAGCAACTGCTGGAGTTGGAGTTCCGGCGGCACCTCACGTACTTGCTAAGTTAAAAGATGTTTACTCTAAAAAAGGTGGAGCTTACATTATAAAGAAATTAGGTTCAAAAATTGGTATGAAAGCGGCGGCTAGAATAGTCGGTAAAGGCTTTCTATCAGGCTTAGCTGGTCCGGGAGCTGGTGTTATTGCTCCAATGTTATTAGCGGCTGACGCCTATATGATATACGATGCCTTACAAGATATAGAATAAGGAGTACTAATTGGCTGACCCAACTACTTGGACTCCCAAGTTTGAAGAAGAGCAGATTAGGCAACTAATAGGGGAGTATCAAATTAATCCCGGTCAATTTGATGGCAGGGATGAGGATATAGAAATCCTCGAAAATCACGCTTACCATTACGGACTTCCATTTGCACGAAATGAAAAACATCAAGATGGTTTTATAGCTAAGACTATTAAGGCGGCTGGACGTGGCTGGTTTGAAGGTTTTACTACACTCCCTCCTGAAAAGATTGATGACTTTACTGGTACTAGTATAGGTGGTGACCCTGAAGATACAACTGAAGCTATAGCTAGAAACCTTGGTCATTTAGCAGGTTTTATAGGTTATTTACCCGGTGCTAAAGCATTAAGATTCTTAGGTGCTTCTAAATTAGCAGGTGGTTTAATGGCTTTAAGGGGTAAAAGTGTTCCAATGGCTGTTGCTAATAAAGCACAAAAAGCTGTTGGTAAAGTAGCTCAACCTTATTTAAGAGATTTACCTAAGTTTGCTACAGAAGGTATCTTTGCTGATATGTCTCAAGGTGCTTTCCATTTAGGTGTTGCAAGTGCGGCGTCTAGTTGGACTCACGGAGTAGATGAGATGTTTCACGCCGCTGGTTTTGGAGCCGTTGCTGGTGGTGCGTTTAGAGGTATAGGAAATATGTCTGGTTTTGGTAAGAAACTAGAAGCTAATCAATTAAAGCCTAATGGTAGCCCTGATTTATCCAAACTCAGTCCCGGGCAAAAGGCTGATTTAGTGGCAAGAACTACAGCAGGTGCCGCTTTTCAGGGCTTACCTTCCACATTACAAGGAGCTACTACAGAAGAACAAGTATATGCTTATGCAATGGGTGCTTTCTTTGGGTTTAAAGAAATGCCTTATCAAACAAGAACTAGTAGAGAGTATTTAGCAGAAACATTTAAAAAAGATTATGGTCCTGACCCTGAAATGAATCCCAAGTGGGAAACATTAACTAAGGAAATGCAAGATATTGTAAGAAGGGATTTTGCACAAACCTTTGGTGGCGAAGATATAATGTACGCTAGGTATGACATTATGAAAGGTCGAGGTATTAAGCTTGAAGACATTGAAAAAATGGCTGAAGAGTTTGGTGCTAATGTAAAAGAAGTAGACCCTGTAACTGGGGAAATGATTAGTAAAAGATTTACTAAAGAACAGATAAAGGAATATAAAGAGAGATATAAAAACGACCCTAGGTTTCAAGATGAACAAGACCTAGATATGCACATAGAACAATTAGCTGATATACCTATGACCCTTGCAGGTAAAGGTGCTTTTGTTGATAGGTTATTTAATAGTAGAGCCAACTTAAAAGAAAAGTCTGGTGCAGAGAGATTAGACTTTGCAGATAAAATCTTTAAAAAGTGGGAGAAACTATACGATGAAAACACCGGTAAGCCCAAGCAGGGAGCAGAGCAAGAAATCATTAAGTTTATTGAAAAGGAAGCTGGGGTTACAATTAGTGCCGAAGAAAGCAACTACTGGAGAAATTGGGCAGAAAGAACCCGAAAAATGGAAGACATTGAACAAATTGAATTGGTTGACGGAGAAGCTGGTATACTTAAAGGTCATACTAATTCAGTTGGTAACAAGAAGAATTTGGCACAAGAAAGAATGATAATTGAAGATGTTTATGAAGCTGAAGTATTTAAACATACTGGTGAGCCTATTAAACAAAACTTCTTTAGAGTCTTAGACCATATGATATGGGGTGGTAAAGAAACAGACTTAACAAGAGCAGAGCAAGTTCTTGCTAAGCAAGAGTTATTAAGAATAAGGAAATCAGAAGAGTATGCTGAATTATTACCTCACGAAAGAACTGAGTTAGCTAGAAGTAATGCTAAGAAAAAAGTACAGAAAGCATTAAGTGAACTTATGAATAAGCAATGGTCAGATAATGTAGACATTCCTTATTATTATTATGGTGGTAAAGGCGATGCTAAAAAAATGTACTTTGTGAAACTGCACCCAGCACTATATAAGAATAGCAAACAGGCTGTTAGGTACAGAAGGTCCCTAATGAAGGTTATGCGTAAGCAAGTAGATAGAGATGGTAAGCGTATAACAGGTAATTTAAAGTCTTATAAAGAAGGTCTAGAAGCTTGGATAAAGAAGTATCCACAGTTTAAAAACGCTAAAAGAAGATATGAACAGATGTATATATCTAATGTTTTCTATGAGTTAGCTAATAATGGTCTTGCTTTAGAGAAACCTATAGGCACTAGAGAAAGCTTTGTAGAGTTTGAAGCTAAGCTTAACCAAGTATTACAAGGTGGTAAGTATATTAACAATCCTAAGGCTTTTAATAAAAGAGCTCAAATATGGTTTAACTCTGGAATATCAGCTAATCCTTCAGAGATATTTAGACATATGAGAAAGACTTTAGGCGTTAAAGATAATGATTTTAAAGGACTGAATTTCCGGGTAGGGTTTTTCGGTGAAGCTAAAGGTGGAGATATGAAACTCTCTGCCTTAGCTGAAAAGTATGCAGAGATATCCGATGGAGCCATACTAGCAAGAGAAGAGGTTGTAGATGCTTTAAATATAGATAAAGGTCTACCTACAAGTGGAAAAGTAAATAAATCATTTATAGTTTCACCAGACCCTCAGTATGGTACATTACTAGGTAAGTATATGATACATACTGCAACTCCAGAATTAAGTAAATATATGAAAGACAATGGTATACATATGATGATACCTGAGTCTGCGGCTAAACAGCTAGGTGAAAGAAAGTTAGGTAAGCTAACTCTTAATGAAGATTTAACAGAAATTAAATATGAAGGTGATATATACGATGTCCCAGCTAATCATTTTAGAACTGTAATGTCTGAAATAACTGCTGAAAAGTATTTAAAGAAACAAGCTCTACCTAAACAGATGTACTCTGTATTGTCTGCATATGGCTATAAAGATATAGACCCTAAGGTTATGAAGGAAATGTATGATACTCTCTCTGACAGGGCAATTAGGGGCACTCCTGAAGCTAATGAAAGAATAGAGAAGTATCTTGCTGATAAATCCGAAGCTAATATTAAGCAAATAGTTAACAACATTGAAGATATGCCTGTAAACAGGTTGTTTGATTTAATTAGAGACCCGGCTAATGGTAGATTGGCACAGAAACTTTATGAAAAAATCTTAAAGATTAATAATGAATTTGTAGAATCACTTGGTGAAGAAGGTGAAATGAGCCGTGAAGAAGTTAGAATGCACAGAGAAAATGCAGTAGACTTTGAAAGTGTTATAGATAGAATGGCTAGAGTATTTCCAGAAGGTAGTAATAGCGTTTATTTACATAAGTTTTCTAGAGATTATCGTATGCAAGCAATGCGTAATTATGTGGTTCAAAAACTAACTAGACCTAAAATTGACAATAGTACAGTAGCCAGAATGCGACCTTGGGAAGTAGGTATGCAGATGAAAAATAAAGAAACCCGAAGATTAAATAAGGAAGATGATATATTTTTTCTTGATGATGGGTTTAAAGAGTTAGTTATCAAAGACTCTTTAATAGACCCTAAAAGAAATAAATTAGGTGAAGTATGGGAGGATTTTCAAGCTGGTAGGTACGACAATAATAGAGAAAGTGTAAGGGATATACTAACAGCTATAGGTATGAGAGTTCCAATGGACTCTATAAGTGGTGCTCATAACCTTAAATTTGCCGGTTTTACGGGAGTAAAAGGCTTTGGTGCCTTACTACACCCTCGTTCTATGAAAGCTCTAGGAGGAGCCGATTTGGACGGAGATAAAGCTTTCTTTTTCTTTGGAGGTGAAGACTCTGGATTTAGAAAATCTTGGAGAGATATGTATCA
>Ga0209645_1000168_pt1 | contig 34250 bp, 45 predicted proteins | sample ETNvirenome_6_30_FD_184070 | JGI IMG/M metagenome (GOLD analysis project Ga0209645, IMG submission 184070) | Marine viral communities from the Pacific Ocean - ETNP_6_30 (SPAdes) (version 2) | ecosystem: Environmental > Aquatic > Marine > Oceanic | place: Pacific Ocean | collected 2013-06-19
TGGAATGCCAGTTGGTGGTGCGATAAATGATCCTAGAATATCAGTAGATGCCTCACCATTAGGACCACCTATGCCCGTATTGCAAGAGCCACAACCAATAGATAAACCTATGCCAATGCCACCAGTAGAAGTGCCACCAGCACCAATACTAAACGATCCTTTTAGAGGTCCAGTTGAAGTGCCATCAATACCAGGGGTGCAGCCAGGAGACTTAAATCCTGTATTGCCTGGAGTAATAAATATAGATCAAGTACCATTCCCTGTTCCAGATTTTAGTGGCAGAGAAGGACCGATGGGTATTGTTGGACCAGCACCGAAGAGATCACCATTTATGCCATTACCACCTGCAAGAACAATGCCTGTGCCACCAGCACCAATAATGCCTGGTAAAATGCCTAGTCCAATAAATCAAATTATAGGTGATGTAAAACCTATTATAGGTGATGTAAAACCTATCAGACCAAGACCACCAGTATCTCTACCATTGCCTGTTCAAGACTTAGGACCAATAGGTTCTATGTCTGGTATGCCAGGTATGGGTAGAGGACCTTTTGGTAGGTAAGACGTTAATTTTTTAGGAGAGTTTAAATGGACGGCATAAAATTAGCCGAATATGTTTTAAAAATTATTAGGCAAAGAGAGTCTCAGATTGTTGACAGCATATCTTCTGGCAATGTAAAATCCATGGAAGAATACAAATATTCTATTGGGGCTTTATCAGAGTTAAGATCCTTAGAACAAGATTTAAAAGAAACTCTGCAAAGATATGACATCGATGAGTGAAATCGCAAAAGAAAATATAGAGAGTAAAAAAACTGTTAGTTCAGATACTGATAGTTCCATCAAAAGATTTGAAGAAAGATTAAAGAATCAAAAACCTCAAGAGCAGAGTCAACCAAAAGAAAAACAAGAACAACAAGAAGAAAGGTCTGAACTAGACATGGCTTTCGTTGAGGAAGACCAAAGAGTTCTAGACCCAACTTTACTTAAAAAATCATTAATTGATAGAATGCCCGACCCTACAGGTTGGCGTGTTTTGGTTTTGCCCTATCAAGGTAAAAGCACAACCGATGGCGGTATTCAATTAATAAAATCCACCTTAGATAGGGAGTCTCATGGGACTATGGTTTGTTATGTTTTAAAAACAGGACCATTAGCCTATAAAGACAAAAATAGATTTGGTGGTAGCGCTTGGTGTAAAAAAGGGGATTGGGTACTAATCGGCAAATATTCGGGTGCCAGATTCCTATTGGAAGATGATCATGAAGTAAGGATTATAAATGACGATGAAATCATCGGAAAAATTTTAAATCCTGATGATATTAAAACTTTGTGAGGAAAATATGTCGCAAGAAGCAGAAAAGGTAATAGATGTTGATATATCTGAAGAAAAGATAGAAAAAGCAGCTTTGCCTGAAAATAAAAGAGTTGAAGAGGAAATCTCAGACTCAAGCGTTGAGGTTGGCATTGATGAAAATGTTACACCTGTCACTGAAGATGAAGTTCAGGAAGACTTTGATGTCTCTAAAAAAGTAGAGCATGAATCAAAAGATCTTTCTGAGGTTGAAAGAAGAGCAGCTTATGCTCAGAATAGAATTAACAAAGCTGTTGCTCAAGCCAAAGAATATCAAAGAAGAGAACTTATGGCTTTGCAATATGCTAAAGAGTTAAAGCAACAAAACGAACAGCTTACTAACCATCAGCAAAGTTTCGCTAACAACTATAGTGAGGAGGCTTCTGCTAGAATAGATAGTCAAATTACTTTAGCTAAACAGGCTTTAAAACAAGCCACCGAAGCTGGTGATAGCGATGCTGTAGCGAAAGCTACTGAGGCTTTAACATTAGCAAGTGCTGATAAGTCTAGAATAGATCAATACAAGCAAAGTCTAGCTCAGTATCAACAATACTATGAAGCTAACCCTGATCAAAATTTACAGAATTATCAACCACAACAGGTTCAAGAGTTCAATGAACCATCTGCTAAAGCTCAAGATTGGGCAGCAAAAAATGATAGTTGGTTTAATAAAGACCCTGTAGCAACTAATGTTGCTTATACTATTCATGCAGATTTGGTGCAGAAAGGCTTTGACACCGAGAGTGATGAATATTATCATGAGATAGATAGAAGATTAAGGGAAGAACTCCCTAATAAGTTTAATAACGTGGAAGCAAACAAACCCGTCCAGACAGTTGCTTCACCATCACGCAACACATCGACAGGACGCAAAAAAAATCGTATCGAATTGACACCGAGCGAACAGCAACTAGCTAAGAAACTTGGAGTGTCATTTAAAGATTACGCAATACAAAAAGCGAGGTTACAAAAATCATGAGCGATAAAGATTTAAAACAATCGAGATCTACTAGAGAAGTAGAAAACAGAAAGTTCGAGGAACGTGATCAAGTTTGGAAACCACCAGCAGCGCTGGATATTTCAATAGACCCACCTCCTGGAAAAACTTTTAGATGGATTAGATCCGATATATTAGGTCAACCAGACAAAACTAATATATCAAAAAGATTTAACGAGGGTTTTAAACCCGTAACGGCAGAATCTTTTCCAAATGGCCATGGTTTACCTGTAGTCGATGAAGGTCGTCACTCAGGAGTAATCGGTGTTGGCGGTTTAATTCTTTGTGAAATAGATAATAAAATCTTAGAGCAAAGAAGAAATTATTATAAAAATATGACCGACAACCAAATGAGAGCTATTGAGAATGACCTTATGCGTGAGGAAAACCCTGCAATGCCTATAACTAGAGAGTTAAAAACAAGGGTCACATTCGGAAAAGAGTAGGTTCTTTTTTCCGTTATTTAATTTTTTAATATAGGAGCCTTGTGAAAACAAGGATTTAATAAAAATGGCAAACCAAGATAAACCATTTGGGTTTAAGCTAGTAGGTAACTTGTCTGGTGTAAACAACCATAGAGTTAACGAATACAATATTGAATCTGGCTCAACCCAAGGGATCTTCTCAGGAGACCCAGTAAAAATGTTAACAGGCGGTTTCATAGACGTAGCTGATGCCGCAGGTGACGTTAAAATACTAGGAATCTTTAGAGGATGCCAATATGTCGATGCGAATAGCAAAGAAGTTGTCTATTCCGCCCATTTCCCTGCTGCTAAAACAGCAACAGGAGATATAGTAGCCTTTGTTGAGGATAACCCTAATAACCTATACGAAGTTCAGTGTACTGGTTCTTTAGCTAGAACAGACATTGGTGCTAACGTAGATATTGCTTACACAGCAGGATCAACAGTTAGTGGCCAATCAAAAGCAGAAATTGCTTCTTCATCTGGTTCAGGAACAGCTAACTACAGATTAGTTGGTGTTTCAAAAGATTCAGAAAACAATGAATTAGGTTCAGCTAACGTCAACATGATTGTTAAGATTAACGAACATGCTTATGATCAGTTAGCAGGAGGTGTATAAGTCATGGCTATAAATAGAGCGCAATTAGCAAAAGAACTCGAACCTGGATTAGCTGCACTTTTTGGGCAGGAATATAACAGGTACGAAAATGAGCATGCAGAAATCTTTGAAACTGTTTCATCAGATAGAGCGTTTGAAGAAGAAGTAATGATTGTTGGTTTTGGTAATGCACCAGTTAAACCTGAAGGAGAAGGTGTCTCATTTGACAACGCTTCTGAAGGATTTACTGCTCGTTACTCACACGAAACAGTCGCTTTAGCTTTCGCACTTTCAGAGGAAGCAATCGAAGATAACCTGTATGACAGATTAGGTGCTAGATATACAAAAGCACTTGCAAGATCTATGTCTCATACTAAGCAAGTAAAAGCAGCAAATGTTCTTAACAATGCTTTCAGTTCCAGTTTCCCTGGTGGTGATGGCGTAGAGCTTTGCTCAACTGCACACCCATTAACAGGTGGCGGAACATTTGCCAATGAGCCATCAACAGATGCTGACTTAAATGAAACATCTTTAGAAGATGCAATCATTAAGATTTCAACATTTGTAGATGACAGAGGTCTTATTGTCGCACTTCAACCTAGAAAGTTGGTTGTACCACCTCAGTTACAGTTTGTGGCTGATAGATTGTTACAATCTCCAGGAAGGGTTGGAACTTCAGATAATGATATTAATGCTATCAATAACATGGGATCTATTCCAGAAGGTTACGTTGTTAACCATTTCTTAACAGACCCAGACGCATTCTTTGTATTATCAGATGTTCCTGATGGTTTCAAACACTATGAGAGATCTCCTCTCCAAACTTCTATGGAAGGTGACTTTGATACTGGCAACGTCAGATTCAAAGCTAGAGAGAGATACTCATTTGGATTCTCAAATCCAAGATGTGTGTTTGGTTCTAAAGGTGCGTAACACCTAGTCGATTTAATCGATGTTTAGGGGTCCTTTTTGGACCCCTATTTTTTTGACTTAATTTTTTACTTATAGTATATTTTTCTTGTTACCTAAAGTAGCGAGATGAATAATTTAGAAAAAACATCTTTAGCAGATAGTCCATGTATAGGCAGGTGTAGCACCACCTGGGGAGATATAATTTGTAAGGGTTGTGGTAGATCTGAAAAACAAATAAGAGAATGGCATGGTTATACCAACTTAGAAAAAAAACTGATAAACTTATCAATCGCAAAAAAATTTCATGCAATGAAAAAGATTAACGGAAAAGAACACCCTTTAAAAAGAATAGATGAAAAGATACTAGGCGCTCAATGTTTAGTTGAAATGGTGGGTTCTGAATTAATAGACCTTTATGGCAAAAATCCTAAAATAGAAAAATCTTATAAAAATTTGTACGAAGCGGCTAAACTTCTAAAAGAAAGCAAAAGTAATTTACCTATTGATATATAGATTTCTGTAATATAGAATTTAATAGTTAGCATAATGAGGCACATGGTGTGTTCCATTTAAAGAATAGGAGTTCTTATGTCTAATCCACATTTTCAAAATTTAATTTTATGGGCAGGTAATACTGTCGCTTCGAAGTCTAAAAAAGACTTACCTATGTTTCAACCATATCCGTCAGATCAGACGTATTATGGGTACTTTAATGATTTTATGAGTTATAACTCAGGTGACTGGACCATTACATCAACAGATGGTGGTGGCGATTCTGGTGAAGTAATTCAGATTACCAGTGGTGCAGGTGGTCAACTTATCATCACCACTAATGATGCAGATAATGACTCAGAAGAGTTACAGCTTAAAGGCGAGTCATTTTTAATTAATGGTAATAAAAGAGCATTCTTTTCATGCAGATTTAAACTTAGCGATGCTACAGAGTCTGACGCTTTGATTGGTTTAGCGATTACTGATACTACAGCAATTGATGGCGTATCAGATGGTATCTTTTTTACCAAAGATGATGGCGATACAAATTTAGACTTCGTAGTTGAGAAAGACTCTACTGAAACAGAAACAGCAGCAGTAGCTACTGTAGCAGATGATACTTTTATCACTGCATCATTTTTCGTAGATCCAAATGCAAGTCAAGTATTTTATTCAATTAATAATGCAGAGCCAGTTGGAGTTGTAAATACTAATCTACCTGATAATGAAGAACTTACTGTTACATTAGCTATTCAAGCAGGAGCAGCAGCAGCTAAAAGTTTAGTTGTAGATTATGTTAATGTTTTAGTTGAGAGATAATGGCTGACGCAGTTACATCACAAATTATTCAAGATGGCGAAAGAGTTGCTGTCTTAAAATTTACCAATGTTTCAGATGGCAGTGGTGAATCTGCTGTAAAAAAAGTAGACGTTTCTGCACTATCTAATAATAGTGCAGGAGCTGCTTGTACCTCTGTTGATGTCGCTAGAATATATTGGGCATGTCGTGGTATGGGAGTTGATTTGCTTTTTGATGCTACTTCAAATGTTCTCTTAACTGGTCTTCCTGCTGATAGCACAGGAGATGAGTATTACGATCTTTTCAGTGGCATTCCTAATAATGCAGGTTCTGGAAAAACAGGAGATATTTTATTTACAACTGTTGGGCATTCAAGCGGAGATACATACTCTATAATATTGGTATTGAATAAAAATTACTAAACTAGGAGTGTCTTGACATGCCTAGAAAAAGAGACAAGCAACCACCAAGAAACAAGAAAAATTTCAGACCTACTAAGAAAGGTGCTGGAATGACAGCAGCGGGTGTAAGAGCTTACAGAAAACTAAACCCTGGCAGTAAATTAAAAACAGCAGTAACCAAAAAGAAAGGTCTTACTAAAAGAGAAAAAGCTAGACGTAAATCATTTTGTGCTAGATCAGCAGGACAAATGAAGAAGTTTCCTAAAGCAGCAAAAAACCCAAATTCAAGATTAAGACAAGCAAGAAGAAGATGGAGATGTTAGAATAAATTATGGCATTATCAGGAAGTACAAATTTTGAACCAAATGTTGCAGAGTTTATAGAGGAGGCTTTTGAGCGTTGTGGACTTGAACTAAGAACTGGTTATGACTTAAAAATGGCTAGAAGGTCTATAAACTTTCTTTTAGCTGAGTGGGCAAATAGAGGTTTAAATCAATGGACTATAGAACAAGCTACTCAAACAGTTACTGAAGGGACATCTAGCTATACTTTAAATTCAAACATTATAGATGTTCTAGATTGTTCGTTAAGAAGGGTTGACGGCACTGTAACTACAGACTTGCAGATGACAAGATTAAGCAGGTCTGAATATTTGAACATTCCTAATAAAGATACTAAGGCTAGACCATCACAATTTTTTCTAGATAAATTAACAACACCTGTTTTAAAGATTTGGCCTAGTCCAGAAAATTCTACTGATGTTTTAGTTTTTAATAAAATTGTAAGAATGGATGACGCTGATGCAGCTACAAACACATTAGATATGCCATTTAGATTTTATCCATGTTTTGTTGCTGGGTTGGCATATTACATATCTTTAAAAAGAGTCCCTCAAAGATCTTCAGATTTAAAAAGAATATATGAAGAGGAATTTAGAAGAGCGGCAGATCAAGATGAGGATAGAGCTTCTTTAAAAATAGCACCATATTCTAGAGGAGGATATTAATGGCATACGCCACAGGTAAATATGCTTTAGCACATTGTGATAGGTGTGGGTTTCGTTACAAGCTACTTGAGTTAAGAAAAGAGTGGAATGGCTTAAAAACTTGTCCTAGTTGTTATGAAATGAAACATCCACAATTAGAGCCTATATCAGCAACATCAGACCCAGAAGCTTTATATGATCCTAGACCAGACAATGATAATGAGAATACAGATTATGTTCATGTCTTTACAAGCACAGACCCTGTTGGAACTAATTTTGACCCTCTGTCAGCAACATCAAACCTTGGGAGTGTTACCATAACAACATAATGACTTTAGCAGAACTAAAAACACTAATACAAAATTATACAGAGTCTACTGAAACTACTTTTGTAAATACTTTAGATGATATTATAAAAAATACTGAAGATAGGATATTTAATGAAGTTCAGTTTGATTACTTTAGAAAAAATGTTTCTGGTAATTTAAGCGTAGGTAATAGATTTTTAACTTGTCCTAATGATTTTATTTTAGCTTTTAGTTTGGCTGTAATTGACAGTAATGGAGATTATCATTACTTAGATTTAAAACATCCATCTTTTATGCAAGAGTTTTCACCAGACCCATCAGATAGTTCTTTAAGAGGATTGCCAAAATATTATGGTCAGTTCGATAAAGAATTGTCTACTGCATCTAGCAATGGTTCTAGCTTAATAGTGGCTCCAGTTCCTGATGTTGCGTACAATGTTGAACTTCATTACTTGTATCAACCTACATCTTTAGTCACTGACACAACAGGAACTTGGCTTTCTACTAATGCTAGAGACGCTTTGCTTTATGGTTGTATAGCTGACGCTTATACTTTTCTAAAAGGAGAGCCTGATCTTTTACAAGTTTATGAAAGAAGATATGCTCAAGAGATAGCTAAGTTAAAAAATAGAGCAGAGGCAAGGGGTAGAAAAGATGAATATAGGTATGACTCTTTGAGAAAACCTATACAATAGTAATTAATAAGAGAGAGAGAAAATGAAACCAATTAAAAAATTAAACGAGAGTTCTGTCGCTATTGTTGGTTTAGGCAATAGTTGGCAAGACTTTAATATAGCCAAAACTCACGGAGTAAACTTTGATGAGGTTTGGGCAATAAATGCAGTTTCTTCAGTTATATACCACGATAGGGTATTTATGATGGATCCAGCTTCTAGATTCTTAGATGGCAATGATGCAGGTGGACAAACAGAGTCCATGAAAAAAGTTTTGTTAGAACACAAAGGTCCAATATATACATGTGAAAAAGATTCTCGTTGTCCTGGATTAGTAGAATATCCTGTAAAAGAAGTCGTAGAGGAAACTGAGTGTCATTATCTTAACAATACAGTTGCTTATGCTGTAGCGTTTGCATATTGGAATAAAGTCAGAAAGGTGTCTTTGTTTGGCATAGATTTTACTTATAAGTCAAACCCTGCTTTTGCTGAAGCTGGTAGAGCTTGTGTTGAGTTTTGGTTGTCTAAATGTATGGAGGCAAACATACAAGTTGATATAGCACAAAACTCTAGTTTACTAGACGCTAACATACCTGCTGAAGATAAGCTTTATGGTTATCATAGATTAGAAGATCCTCTAGTGGTAGGATATGATAGTCACCAAAATTTAAAAGTTAAAAAAGTTAGTGAACTAAAAGTGCAAAAGAATATTAAACAATCAGGATATTTAGATAGATATGATTCTCATTTAAAAGGTCCTGTAGAACCTAACAAATATTGAACCAAGAAGGATTACCAAAACTAGGAGCAATTGAAGTTGCTACCACTAACTATGGTGGGCATCCACCAGAGTTTTGGGCAGAACAATTAACTAATAAAATAGTCGGTGTTTCGGAAGATAAAGAGCCACATATAACAGAACAAGCTAGAGCTTATCGTGATGTTATTTACAAAGTTGCTTTAATTTATATAAAGAATGCTATAAAATCATATAAAGTAACCATCATTCAAGAGTTATTGAAAGGTGGCGAGGAAGAATTAGCGAAAGTGATTAGGAGACTTTAATGGCAATTTCATCAACATTAACAACAAGTTTTAAAAAAGAACTTTTACAAGGAGTTCATAATTTTGCCTCTGGTGGCAACTCTTTTAAATTAGCCTTATATGCTGGTGCTACCGCTTCTTTGGGAGCGACCACAACAGCTTATGCAACGAGTTTACCAGGACAAAGTTCAGGAACAAATTACACAGCAGGCGGATCAGCATTAACCCCTGCAATTGCTGCACCATCTTCAACAGGAACTACGGCCTTTGTGGATTTTGCAGATTTAACTTTTAGCACAGCCACAGTTACAGCCAGTGGGTGTTTAATTTATAACGATACTAATTCAGATAAATCAGTAGCAACAATCAGCTTTGGGGCGTCCAAATCTTCAAGTGCAGGAGACTTTACAATAGTTTTCCCTGCTGCTGGGGCTAACGCAATCATAACTATAGCATAGGGGTACAGACCCTATGGCTATAGATACAGGTTGGGGCAGAGATAGCTGGGGATCAGGACCTTGGGGTCAGCCCGCAGATATAGAGGTATCTGTATCTGGCTTATCAGCAACATCTGCTCTAGGAACAACCACACAATCCTCTGGCGTCAATCAACCAGTTACCGAGCAAGGATCAACTTCTGCTTTAGGTACAGTTTTAGTAAAAGCTGCTGTTAATCAATCAGTTACCGAACAGGGAGCAACTTCAGGACTAGGAACTATTAGTCTTGTTACCAACAACAATCTATCTGTTTCAGGTTTAAGTATGACATCTGGACTTGGTAGCGTAGTTGCATCTCTACCAAAAGATGTTTCAGTTACTGGTTTGAGACTAACCGCAACTTTAAATTCTGTTAATGTTTGGTCAGTTATTGATACAAGTCAAACTCCAAACTATAATGTTATAACAGATTCTCAAACTCCAAACTGGTCTGCATTCGATGGGTAAAAAATGGTCCATTGCAAGAAAAAGAAAAATTAACTGTAAGAAGCCTAGAGGTTTTAGTGAGAAAGCACATTGTGCAAGTAAGAAAAAAAAGAGTAAAATGAGGAAGAGGTAACAAATGGCAACCTATGTAAATAACTTAAGATTAAAAGAAATAGCCACAGGGGATGAATCAGGAACCTGGGGAACTTCAACAAATACAAATTTAGAATTAGTCGGAGAGGGGCTTGGTTTTGGTACAGAAGCCATCACAACAAATGCAGATACTCATGCGTCTACTGTAGCTGATGGTTCGGCTGATGAAGCTAGAGCTATGTATATTAAATATACAGGCACACTAGATAGCGCTTGTACTATAACAATAGGACCCAACACATTAAAAAGAGTTCATTTTATAGAAAATGCAACTTCAGGCAGTCAAAACATAATAATAAAACAAGGCTCTGGTTCTACAGTAACTATCGGCCCTGGTGATGTAAAAGTAGTTTATCTAGATGGTGCTGGATCAGGTGCTGCAGTAAATGACGCTTTTGCAAGTTTATCTACAGTAGATTTAAAAGTTAGTGATGATTTAACAGTTACGGATGACGCCTCTGTAGGTGGAGATCTATTAGTAAGTGGCGAAGTGCAAACTGCTAATATTGGTTTTACAGATGGTGACAATGCCATAACGATTGCAGATGGCGGTGGGATAACTGCTGCCAATGGCATTACCTCAACGGCTGCTTCAAATACTTTTGGAGCTACATCTTTTAACGATGCCAACATAACAAATGTTGGAGACATTGCACTAGACAGTTTATCAGCAGATGGGTCTAGTATTTCTATAGCAAGTCCTGTAGTTATAAATGGGTCAACACCAACTTTAACAATAGGGGACGCAGGTGCAGAAGATACAAAATTAGTTTTTGACGGCAATGCGCAGGATTTTTATATTGGTTTAGATGATTCGGCAGATGATCTTTTGATCGGAAATGGCAGTACAGTAGGTTCTAATGTAGCTATTGGTATCAATGAAAGCCAAGTGGTGCAATTTAACGGAGCTTACACATTCCCAACGTCAGATGGTAGTGCTGACCAAGTTTTAAAAACAAATGGAAGTGGAGCTTTATCATTTGGCTCTGTATCTTCGGGAACACCTAGCTCTATATCTGACGCTGACGGCGATACTAAAGTGCAGTGCGAAGAATCATCTGATGAAGATGTAATTAGATTTGATACAGGTGGCTCTGAAAGATTAAATATTGATAGCTCTGGAAATATTACTCATGCTGGTGGTAGAACCAAACTTGGTGGCACTTTAGCTGATACAGGTATATTAGCAGTTCTTACTGGCTCAAGTGGTGGCGTAAATGGCGCTGCTTCTACTCAATCAAATGGAAGTATCATATTTGCTAATACAGATAGTTCTGGTGTAGTTCCTGCAATAATGATGAAAGGAGATGGGGCAAGGACACAATTTAGAGCAGCAACAGCAAATGGCAGTACCTATGATATGGAGTTTAATGTCAGAGAAAATGATGATTCTGATTTTGCTGATGTAGGTGGAAAAGGTTTCTTATTCTCAAGACATGGTACAGAACTTATACAAATAACAAGACATGGTAATGTTGATATAGGTTTTTCTAGTGGTGTAGGCACAGGAGATGGCAACCCTGCACTTAGAGTTACACAATCAAGCACATCATTTAGCGGAAATCTTTTACAGCTTCAAGCTAAACGAACATCAAGTTCTGCATTCAGTTTAATTCAAGCCTATGCAAACTTTGCATCTGACCCTAAGTTTAAAGTTCGTGGTGATGGAGAAGTCACAGCAGATGGTAGCTTTAGTGGTGGTGGTGCTGACTATGCTGAATATTTTGAATGGGAAGATGGAAACTCTAGTAATGAAGATAGAATTGGATGCTCAGTAGCTATAGTTAATAATAAAATAAAAGTAGCAGAAGAAGGCGACAATATTATTGGTGTTGTTTCTGCAAATCCTAGTGTTGTCGGAGATGCTCAAGAATTATATTGGCAAGGCAAGTATGAAAAAGATGACTATGGTAGAGATCTTTATGAAGATTACACACAAACAGAATGGGTAGAAAGTGTAGAAAATGGTACAGATACACCACAACAAATAAAGCACTCATATCAATCAGACCAGATTCCAAGTGAAGTATCAGTTCCATCTGATGCTGAAATTGTTTCACTAGACGAAAATGGTAATAATTTACGAAGAAGAAAAATTAGTTCAAGCTATGATGAATCACTTACCTATATTCCAAGAAGTGAAAGACAAGAATGGGCATGTGTAGGCTTAATGGGTAAGGTTAGAATTAAAAAAGGTCAACAAACAGGAGCATCTTGGATTAAACTAAAGGATGTATCCTCAGATGTTGAAGAATGGTTAATTAAATAATTTTCATATTGAGATAATAAAATGGATGAAAAAACTTTTTTGTTAAATATGCTACAACTTCTTGATTTGTCTTGCAAAAGAGGAGCTTGGAGTGGTTCTGAGATAAAAGCATTAAGTGAAATTAGAGAAGAAATAATGCTTAGATTAAAACCTTTAATGCCAGAAGAGGAAGAAGAAGAAGGTAAGGAAGAAAAAAATGTGGAATAAATTTTTAGAAATGTTAGGTTTTGTTTGGGTTCGTCAAAGAGACGAACAAGGCAAATACATACCAGATAACAAAAAAACCAAGCATAAAAATGAAGCTTGGAAAAGAGTTTGGAAGTGGAAAAAATAATGTCTGTACCAGGTAATGCACAAAAGAAAAAACTTAGAGAGATTATTGGCCAATTAAAAAAAGCCTCTAAGACTCATTTACAACAAGCAAACAAATTAGAAAAACTATTAAAAAGGAGTAAGAAGTGATGTTTTTATTAAATTGGATTAGCGATCTTTTAATTTCGTTAAGTATTATTATTAGTTTGGCTTCTGTCTTAGCCACACTTACACCAAGTGAAAGAGACGATAAATGGATTAGTAAACTATATAGCTATCTTGATCTAATAGCTCTTAATTTTAAAATTAAAAAATAATGGCTAGAAAGACGGCTGCAGACGTACACCTAGAACTCGCTGTTCATGAAAAAGAATGTAGCGAGAGGTGGAAGACAGCCTTCAAAAACTTTGACGAAATAGATAAAGACGTTAAAGAAATAAATCAAAAGCTAGATACTGGAACCAAAACAATCATTGGTCTTTTAGTTGTATTAATTTCGAGCATGGTGACTTTGATTGTTCGTGGATTTATCTTTGTATAAATTGTAAACATAGCAGAATAACTCTATGCCAAAAAATTTAAAAGTAGGTTTGGCTGGAGAGTATCTAGCTGCATCACACTTGGCTAGAATATTTGATGATATTTTTCCTGCATCATCATCATCTCGTTTTGATTTTCTATGTCATAAAAAAAATGTAAATTTTAAAATTCAAGTTAAAACCAGCAACTCAACCTTTAAGAAAAATAATAGTGATTGGGTTAGGTGGGACATTAAGAAAAAAATATCTAACAAAAAAGAATACAGAGTCTACGATGGCTCTGAAGTTGATATTTTTGCTTTTGTTTTTTTAAAAAGAGATAAAGTTATTTTTGAACCTAATTATAATTTAGGAAAAACTTATCAAAAAAAAGTAGAATATATAAAGAGTATTGATACTCAAGAAAGTTTAAAAAAATCTGTTAACTTAATAGTAGAAATTAAAAATAAAATTATTAAATCAACAGATGATAAAGATAATTTTACAAAGGAGAAATGGCTTATAAAATGAAATATGATGATGTTAATAAACCTGAACATTATAATCAGGGCGAAATAGAGTGTTATGATGCTTTAAAATCTATGCTCTCTAAAGAAGAATTGATAGGATATTTAAGAGGCAATAGTTTTAAATATAGATGGCGCTTTAGACAAAAGAATGGTAAGCAAGATCTTGAGAAAGCTGAATGGTATGAAAAAAAATTAAAAGATGAATTATGAGTTTAGTTAAATACATTTTTAATCCTGGAATTAATAAAGAAAATACACAATTACTAGATGAGAATGGATGGTTCGATGGAAATTTGGTAAGATTTAGAAAAGGACTACCAGAGAAGATTGGCGGTTGGGAAAAAACAAATACTAATTCTTTTCTAGGTAAGTGTAGGTCTTTATTCCCTTGGATTGCTTTAGACGGAACTGCTTACTTAGGACTTGGAACCACTTCAAAACTATATATTTTAGAAGGAACCACATTTAATGATGTGACGCCAATCAGATCTACAACATCGGCAGGCGATGTTACCTTTAGTGCCTCCAACGGCTCATCAGAAATAACTGTTACAGATACTGCTCACGGAGCAGTTAAAGGTGATTTTGTAACTTTTAGTGGAGCATCTTCTTTGGGCGGTAATGTCATTGCCTCAGTTCTAAACCAAGAATATGAAATAGATAGTATAGTAAATGCAAACTCTTATAAAATTACAGCTAAAGATACATCAGGTAGCACTGTCACTGCAAACGCATCCGATAGTGGGAATGGTGGCTCAAGTGTCGTTGGCGCTTATCAGATTAATGTAGGTTTAGATTTTTTTGTAGATAGTACTGGATGGGGTGCTAATCCTTGGGGTGACGGAACTTGGGGACAATCAGCAACACTATCAGACACAAACCAATTAAGGTTATGGTCTCAAGATAATTTTGGCGAAGACTTAGTGGCTAATGTTAGAAATGGTGGCATATATCTTTGGGATGAAACCAATGGAGTCTCTACAAGAGCAGTTAACATTACATCCTTGTCTGGTGCAAACTTAGCGCCAACTAGAGGTTTGCAAGTTATAACTTCTGAGATTGATAGACACGTTATAGTTTTAGGAGCAGACGCCATTAATGACGCTGGTACTGCTAGAACAGGTTCTGTTGATCCTATGCTTATAGCTTTTTCGGATCAAGAGAATATAGCTGAGTGGGAGCCAAAGATAACTAATACAGCAGGCTCACTAAGACTATCAGCAGGTTCAACTATAGTCGGTGGCATAAAATCAAGGCAAGAGATACTTATATGGACAGACACCTCTTTATATTCAATGCAATTTATAGGCGCACCTTTTACTTTTGGCATTAATTTAATAAATCAAAATGTTGGATTGATAGGTCCCAAAGCTGCTGTTACAGCGCCAGATGGTGTTTATTGGATGGCTCGTGATGGATTTTACACATACAACGGAGCAGTAAGAAGATTAGCATGTTCTGTTTTAAGTTATGTTTTAGATGACTTTAATAAGTCTCAAGGTTTTAAAACATTTGCCTTTACTAATAGAGAGTTTAATGAGGTTGGTTGGTTTTACTGTTCAAAATCAAGTCAAGAGATAGACAGATATGTTGTATATAATTACTTAGAAAAAAATTGGACGATAGGTCAATTAGAGAGACACGCATGGGTAGATGATGGTGTGTTCAAAAAACCAAGAGCTACAGGAACAACAAGTAGCACTAATTTTTTATTTACTCATGAAACAGGTGAAGATGATGATGGTAGTCCGATGGATAATGTCTTTCTAGAATCAGGTGACTTAGACCTTCAAGATGGAGAACGATTTAGTTTTCTAAGAAGAATTATACCAGATGTTAGATTTTTAGGAGACTCTGCTAATGGTGGCCAAGTTAACTTTGTAATAAAACAAAGAAACTTCCCAGGGGATAGTTTAACGACAAGCTCAACAAGTGTGATAAATAGCACTACACAACAAGCACACGTTAGATCTAGAGCAAGACAAGTTGTGTTTAGAATAGAGTCTGATGACGATGCTGATGTAGGTAATAGAACACGTTTTAAATGGAGACTAGGAGCAACTAGACTAGACCTAACACCAGATGGCAGGAGATAATGGCAAAATTATTAAATACCAGATTACCTTTAGCACAAGGCGATGATGTTAGTGCTGATACATTTAACAGGTTAGTACGTTTACTAGAAATAAATTTAAACGCTTTTGATCCTGTAGCAACTCTTTCCATGACCACAGAAGAGAGAGACTCTAGTAGTTTTAATAGAGGAACTATAATATTTAACACAACAACTGAGGTTTTGCAGGTTTTTGATGGCACTGAGTTTATTGACCTAACATCCCATAGAACCTACGCTTCTGGACTTTCATCAACTTCTTCTTTGGGTTCAGTTACTGTTTCTGTATAAATTGATGTAAAATAAAATATTATGGCAGCAAGAAAACCAAAAGCTAAAAAAAAGTCTTCTAGCAAAAGTCCAAAGCCTACAAACCCAGCTTTGTATGCAAGGGTAAAGGCAGAAGCAAAACGAAAATTTAAGGTATATCCTAGCGCTTACGCAAACGCTTGGTTAGTTAGAACGTATAAAAAACGTGGTGGCGGTTATAGAGGTAAGAAACCTTAAATGAAGTGAGTCGAAAAAAAAGAGACCCTAAAGTAGGAACAGGGAAAAAACCAAAAGGTAGTGGTCGAAGACTATATACTGATGAAAACCCTAAAGATACTGTTAGAATAAAGTTTGCTACTCCATCTGATGCTAGAGCTACTGTAGCTAAAGTTAAAAGAATTAAAAAACCTTTTGCTAGAAAGATACAAATTTTAACTGTCGGTGAGCAAAGAGCTAAAGTTATGGGTAAAAAATTAGTAGCAAGTATTTTTAAAAAAGGTAAAGAGTCTATAAGAAAAACAAGGAAAAAGTAATGTCATTAACAGAGTGGTTTGGTAAAGGTAAGAAAGGTGATTGGGTAGATATAGGCGCTCCTAAAAAGGATGGCAAGTTTCAAGCCTGTGGTCGTAAGTCTGCTAAAAGTTCTAAAAGAAAATACCCTAAGTGTGTGCCAAGATCTAAAGCTAAATCTATGACACCAGCACAAATAAAAAGTGCTGTTAGAAGAAAAAGAGCTAAAGCTCAAGGTGTGGGTGGTAAACCAACTAATGTAAAAACTATTCTTAAGAAAAGAGATGGCGGTATGATTGGTAAGTTGCACAGAGGTTGTGGCGCTGTTATGTCAGATCGTAGAAAAAGAACTACATATTCATGATAGATTTAAACAGTTTAATAAGTCCTATAGAAAAAATATTAGGCAAATTTATAGCTGATAAAGACCTTAGAACCAAACTAGAATATGAACTCAAGTCCGAAATTCACAAAGCTAATCTTGCGCAGTTGGAAGTCAACAAAGCGGAAGCTGCTCATAAAAGTATATTTGTTGCTGGTTGGCGCCCTTTTATCGGTTGGGTGTGTGGTTTTGCTCTTCTTTGGCATTTTATTTTAAATCCACTTTTATATACTGTTTTGAGTTTATTCGGTTATAATGAAATAAATTTACCCGAATTTGATTTCGCACAACTGTCCACCATTTTAATGGGGATGCTCGGCCTTGGCGGCCTTAGAACATTTGAAAAAACAAAAGGAGTTTCCAGAGAGAAATGAAAGATTTATCAAAAGCAAATAAAGGTTTACAAAAACTAGCAAAAGAAGAACCAGCATTAGTAGAAGAAAGGTTTGGCTATGATGTGCCAGGCTTTGCTGATGGTGCAGATCCTCAAGGCATTCAAGCTCAAAGTATAGAACAGCTAATGCAACTTCAAAAAATGATTCAAAAAAATCAAAATGCTGAAGATATGTCTAGAAAAGATTTAATGAAAATGATAGCGAGAGGTGGCGTAGCTGATTTAATGGAAGAGCCACAAAAAATGTTTTTAGGAGGTTTATTAAAAAAAGTTGGAGGTAAGGTTTTTGATGACATCTTAGGCATTGATCCAAGTGGTAAGGGCTTGGTTGGAAGTATAAAAGATAATCCAAGAACTGCTGCACTTTTAGGAGGTTTATTAATACCTGGTGCTGGTTCAGCTTTAAGTGGTGCTTTGGGAGGCACTGGAACAGCTATAGGAAATGTCGGTAGCAATATACTTGGTAGGCTTGGAAATCTTGGTAGTGCTATAAGTTCTGGTTTAGGAACTGTAGGTGAGTTTATTTTACCTGGTGCTGATAAAATTGGTCTTTTTGGAAATATTAGTAATCTTTTAGGAGGAGGTATAGGTAATTTATTTGCACCTAGTGCTGAAGGGCAAAGAAATATTTTAGGCGACATCTTGCGTGGCGGTTTAACTGGAGGCGGTCCAGGGGCTTTACTAGGAGGTCTTGGCGCTTTTGACTCAGACTTAGGAAGATTAGGTTTAAATTTTTTAGCACAAAGACAACAAGATAAAAGAATCAGAGATCAACAAAGACAGTTTGCTGAAATGTTTGGCAACATGTTTGGCGGAGGTCAAGGCGGAATGCCAGGAATGGGTGGTATGCCTGGAATGGGTGGTATGCCAGGGATGGGTCAAGGCACACAGTTTAATCCTTTCTCTATGTATGGTGCTACAACTCCTGGACAGTCTATTAACATAGACCCTCAAATGGCTAACCCACCAGCTTATATGTATTACCCAAGCGAAGTAGAAAAACTATATGCTCAATCTAGAGGTGTACCTTTTAGTCCTTTAGTAGCACCACCACAAGAAGCTTTATTTGATATTCAAGCAAGAAGAATACCTGGACAACTTTACGCTGCTGATGGCACAGGCGAACAAGGTGTTGATGTTAGCAAGTTCCCAGAAAGAGATAAATTAATAACTGGTCCAGGTGGTGAAAAAGGAGACGAGATACCAGCGATGTTATCTGACGGAGAATTTGTAACCAATGCAGCAGCAGTTAGAGGTATAGGGTTAATGATGGGAGCAGACCCAAACGACATGTATGAACAAAGAATGATGGGTGCAAAACAATTGTATGATCAACAAAAAATGAGTGAAGGTTTGGGGAGTATGGTTTAATGAGTATATTTGATTTCTTACAAAGCAAAACTAAATTAGGGCCACCTGCTCAAGTATTGACTTTGCCACAAACAAGTTTTCAACAAATATCTCCATATATAGAAGATTACAGTAGAAGAATATTAGCTTCATACTTTGGCGTGCCTGGTGAGTCACCTGGTATGATAGGCCAAAGATTAGATGTTCCAATAGAACAAACTGCTGGACTAACACCTTTACAATTACAATCTAGAGCCTTAACTCAAGGTTTAGGTGGATTTAGACCATATTTAGGCGAGGCAGAAAGACTTTTTGGCAAAAGAGAAGCTATAACAGATACAGCTTTACAAGCTTTACCATTTGCTGGTAGGGCTATGGGCAGAGGGTTAGGCACTTTATCTAGAGCAGAAATGAGTGGACTTGGTTCTTTAGGGCTTTTTGATCCACAAAGTTCTAGAGCATTCTTTAATCCTTTTGAAGAAGATGTAGTTCAACAAACCTTACAAGATGTTAGTGAAGGCTTATCAAAAGCCAGTATTGGTGCAGGTGACAGAGCTATATCTCGTGGTGCTTTCGGTGGCTCTAGGGCAAGGTTAGGACAAGAAGAATTAGCTAGACAAGCTGCTAGAGGGGCAACAGAAAGAATCGGAGCTTTGAGAAGTTCTGGATTTGCTGATGCTCAAAGACAAGCTATGAGCGCTTTTGAAAACGCTAGAAGAGCGCAACAAGGATTAGCTTCTTTACAAGCTGGTATAGGCGCTCAACAAGCAGGCATTGGTCAACAGATAGCAGGGTTGGGTCAAACTGCCGCAGGGCTAGGCGGTCAGTTTGGGCAAATAGGTTCTGGGTTTGCAGGTCTAGGACAACAAGGTCAAAATCAATTAGCTAACCAAATTAATTTAATGAATCAGCTTGGCGGTCAAGGACAAGCAACTCAACAAGCAGCATTAAGCAGACAGTTTGGCGCAGCTCAAAGAATGGCTGATATGCCATTCCAAAGACTAATGAGAGGACAACAGTTATTAACAGGTATGCCGTTTGGACAATTTGGTGGCGGTACTCAAGCAACTGGTTATCAAAGAGAGGCTTTTCAACAACCTAGTGGAATTGTTCAAGGCATAGGTACTTTGGGTGGGCTTAACACATTATTTCCACAAATAGGAACTGGTATTGGTAACTTTCTAGGCGGTTTATTTGGAAACCAACAATCTGGAGGACAGACACCTCCTGTAGGCACTAATGTTGTAGGTGGACCACAACCACCAAACATAGGAGGATCTTACGCATAATGAATGGCATAGCAGATTTTTTTAATTTTACAAAAGACGTTGGTCAAAACTTTTATCAAAATGTTTTAGCAGATCCTTCAACTTACAGTTTCCAAAAAAATCCAGATGAATTTAATTTAAGAGATGTTACAGATATTATTTTTGACCCAGATGATCCTATAGATAAAGCATCATTAGCACTTCTTGCTTTCCCCCCTGCTTTTGGTGCGGCAAGAATTGGTCAAACTCTTAGAAAGGGTGGTAAATTAACCTCTGCTCTGAAGTCTGGAATAGCTGATCCTAATATAGGTCAAAGAGTGGGAGCTTTTATTGGCTATCCATTTTTAGCAGACGAAGCAAGCGCCATGACTAGAGGCATAGGTTTAAGAGGAGATGAATACTCAGGGATATTGTCTAAAGACACCTTAGATACGATTAGCCAATTAGGTGAAGAATATATGGATGACCCAGAGCTAGTAAACGCCATTCTTGCAGCAGAGCTAACTGGTAAAGATTTCACAGAATATCTAAGCGATAATAAAAAAGAAATGTTGGGATTAAAAAATGGTGGCATAGCTAGTTTTAAAAAAGGTGGTAAAGTGATAAGTAGTTTAGGCGATATACTAGATAAAATTAGAAAATCTAAAAAAACAAAAAAAACAGACCCAAAACCAAAAGTAGAACCAAAAACACCAGAATTTAAAATGCCGACCAAAGAGGAAATCAAAGGTCTTGATATTAAAGTAGACCTTAAGAAAAATAAAATTTTTTCTAAGGATGGAAAATCTTTTCCTATTAACAGCACGCAAGGTAGAACAATTTTAGAAAATGCTAAACTAAGACGTCAACAAGCCTTGAAAGGACCTATTGAAAGAGGCATAGAGAGTGGTATATCGGGAGTTGGAAATATTGCCTCTCGTGGTGGCAAATTTATAGGGCCAAGAATTGCAGCTAATCCAGTAACGTCTGGTCTTCTTGGAGGAGCAGGTGCTGCTGCCATAATAGCAAGTTTACTATCTGGTGATGATGAAGATAAAGACGATGATGATGATCCACCACCGCCACCACCAATACCAGAGCCAGAGCCAGAAGTAACACAACCTCAACTTAATGCTTTTCAGCGTTATCAAAAATTATTATCAGAAAATCCAGACTTTGCTCGTGCGCAGTTAGCAGGATTTATGAACATGATGAAACCACAAGCAGGCATAGTCCCAATCAGCGCACCAGTTGCTTTTGTTGAAGGCATGTTAGGGGAAGAGGACAGGCAAAGAAAAGGTACGCCAGCAGAAATAAAAACATTACAGTTCTTGCAAGCTAATCCAGATTTAGCAGAATTTTCTAAATCTTTGGGGGGTTCAAAAGCAGGATCAGCTGATGCTTTGAAATTAGCAGGAAGTGGAGAATTTGCAGTTCTTGTTAAAAAAGCTCTTGGATTTGAAACTGGTGATGCTGGCGATTTTGATGTTTTAGTATCAGGACAGCAAGACCCTATGTTGTTCCTTAACTTAGCTATCCTTGCACAGAATGATCCAAGCGCTCTTGCTAAAGAATTAAGAAGAGAAGACGCTCAAGGAAATCCTATATATAGTTTAAAAAAGAAGGATGATTAATAATGCCTACAGTAATCTTGGACACTGGCGCAAGAGTATTTCTTGAAGAAGACACCCCAGAAGCAAGACAAGAAGCAAAAGAAGCATTAGCAAGAGGATCGCAAGAATATTCTTTTGTTGGTGATATAGGCAGAGGTATAGGTGCAGGTCTTGTTTCTATCCCTCAAGGTTTAACTGAGCTTGGAACAACAGGTATAGATTTATTTTTTGACACCAATATTACAGATGATGTTAATGAATATTTTGAAAGCATAAAACCTGAAGTCTCAGGTAGCGCTGGTAAAACAGCACAATTCATAACTCAGTTTGGTGTTCCAGGATTAGGTACAGTTGGCTTACTATCTAAAGCCAGTAAAGCAAAACAAATATTAGGCGCTAGTTTAGTTGACGGAGCAGTTGCTACAGATGATGTAACAACCATAGGAGATGTTATATTTGATAGTGAGTCTGATGAACAGAGACTAGAAAGACTTGATGGTTCAGAAAAAGCTAGTGCTAGACTACTAGAAAGATTAGGAGTTGTTGGAGAGACTGCTGGTATTATGCTAACTGCACCCGCAGCTTTAGGTTTTGTTGGTAAAAGTGCAGGTGTTTTATCAGATGCTGTTGCGCCTTTAGCTGTACCTGTAGTTAATATTGCAAGTAAAACGGCTGGTGGTCTTGGATCATTAGCTAATAAAGCTTTTGGCGACAGTCTTAGAAAAAACTTTACATTCACAGGTAGAAATCCAAACGAATTAGTGGCTCAATTATCAGCAGGCAAAACTGCTCAACTTGGAGCTATTAAAGAAAATGTTGAGACTGTTTTTAATCAAGTACAAAATACAATAAATTTAAGCGTCAAGGGTAACAAACTAAATCAAACAGACGCTGAAGTTCTCGCACAAAATATCCAAGACTTTATTGCCCCTCAAAGTAAATTAGGTTTTACAAACCCAAGTTTAGCTGGCAAAGAACTAGCAGATGCAGCTAATGAGCTACAACAAAACGCTTTAAAAAATATAAAAAGTTTTGAAGGGACTGGTAACAAAATAGATTACAAAGCTTTAGGAATGAGTGAAGACGTTGCCATATCTAAATTATTAGAAGACGCTAGAGGTTCAGCAAATCTTTTAGAAGGAGAGATACTAAACTTATCAGCTAAACAAGGTGATGATAATTTAACCAAACTGTTTATTCCAGATGAGGTTAGATCTGCTATTGAAGCCAACCAAGGTGTATATGGCGCTAGGTCCTATAAAGCTTATGTGGATTCAGCTAATTTTTCTGTTAGCAAAGAGCAAAGAGAAAATGCAGTTAGAGAAATACAATCAAAAATGGGCGTTTCTAAAACAGAAGCTGAAATGACTTTTGAAAACTTTTTGTCTGGTCCTGGAGCAAAAAATAAAGATATGTATAGTTTTGAAACTCCTGAAATGTTGCTAGAAGGATTAAAGTTTGGTTCTTTGAAAGGTAGAAAACTAAATGAGTTTCCAGAAGTTAGAAAAGCTTTAGGTGAAATAACAGGATATGGCGCAAAAGATTGGAAACAAGCTCTTAGAAATACAGCATTAGCGTCACAAATAACTATGTCTAAGTTAGGCTCTTTGGTGGCTAAGTCAAAAATGTTTGATGATATTAGAATGTTAGATGAAAATGCAGCAGTTTATGGTAATCAAAAATTTTTAAAAGATTTTTCAAAGGATTTAGGAGTACCGCCAGATCAATTACAAAAGACATTTGTTAACCCAGAGGATGGACTCACTTACGTTAGATTTAATGAAGACGCTGGTGCTTTGAAAGGCTTATATGCAACAGAAACATTTCACAACTCTATCATGGGAGCAACAACAGATTTCTTAGCTAATGCCCCAGCTTTAGTAAGTCAAAGTTATAAAGGTCTATTAGCCTTAAAAGCTGGAACTCAGTATGGTAAAACTGTTTTATCTCCAACAACACAAATAAGAAACTTTACCTCTATACCATTCTTTTCTCTAATGAATGGAAACTTAGGGCCAAGTGGTAGATTTGTTGACTCAGTAAAAACTATCTTTGCTGGTCTAAGAGATCCAGGTTCTAGAGCTTTGAAAAAAGACATAATAAAAGAGGGTAAAGACTACGGCATAATACAAAGAGGTGGCGCAACTTTGGATGAAATAAAAGCTTTAACCAGATATGCTGAAGAAGACTCGCCTTTCATACAAAAAATAACTCAAAGCGAATTTGCTAAAAAAGGTAAAAAATTAACAGGTATAGAAACTTTTGAAAAAGCTTATACCATGTCTGATGATACTGCTCGTTACTACAACTGGAATGCTGAACAAGCTAAGTTAGCAAGAGCCATAGAAAAGTCTGGTGCAGATGATGTCATCCCTGTAGGTTCAGCTAGAGCTAGTGTTGACCTAAAAGATTTAGTAAGACAAACAGACAAGGGTCCTGTTATTAGAGTGGGAGATTTAACAGGAGATAATTTAGATAAATTTTTAAAAGCAGAGGCAGCAGAAATAGCTTTGAACACAGTGCCAACGTACTCTCGTGTTCCAGATGCAGTTAAGGCTATGAAATATTTTCCTTTGCTTGGTAACTTTATAGCATTCCCATCAGAGATAATAAGAAATACTTTTAATACTTTAGCTAGAGCTAGTAAAGAAATGGCTAGTGGTAACGCTGAGTTAGCTAAAATTGGTTCTAGAAGAATAGCTGGTGCTTTTACTGTAACAACAGGTTTACCTATAGCCTTAACCAATACAGCAAATGCGTTAACTGGAGTAGATCAAGAAAAAGTAGACGCCTATAAAAGATCTTTTGCTGCTCCTTGGGACAAAGCTTCTACACTAATACCTGTTGGTTCAGACGAAAATGGCAACCCAACTGGTTTTTATAACTTTAGTTACACAAACCCATACGACTATTTGCAAAGACCAGTTAGAGCCTTGATGATGGAAATAGAAAAAGGCAATAGAAATGAGGCGTCTTTAATGGATGTAACTACTAGAGCTACTTTCTCAGCTTTTCAAGAATTATTTTCTCCATTTTATGAACCATCTTTAGGCATAAACTCCATACTACAAGCCTATAACGGAGAAACAGACACTGGAAGAAGAATATGGACAAACAGTGATAATAGTGGAGAGAAAGTTGTAAAAGGGCTTGTTCATATAATTGATGAAATAGCACCATCTGTTGTTCCATACAACATTTCAGTAGACCCTGGCTCTGGATTACCGCTAGGTATTAGATTTGACCCAAAAGATATTGTTACAGCGACTAGCAGTATTTTTGGCGGAACAGATGGAAAGGGTGATGATAAATTAATTAATAGACAAGGCAGAAAAATTGACCCAGCAGAAACATTAGTTCAAGCATTTAGTGGATTAAAAGTTATAAAACCACAAATAGAAAAATCTTTAAGGTACAAAGGCTTTCAAACCAATGACATTATAAGAGATTCATCAAATCAATTTAATAGAGTTTTGCGGTCAGCAGATGAAAGATCAGCAGATGAATTTTTAAGAGCTTATATAAATGCAAATCAAGACAGATATAATGGATTAAGAGATTTATATACAGCCATAGAAGATGCTTATTCACTTGGTTTAGATTACAACCAAATAAATACTGAGTTAAAAAATTCAAAAGTAGCTAACAGAGATTTAGTTATGAAAAACTTATTTAAACCTATGGACTTAAATAAAGATTTAATATCTCAAGCACTTTACTCTAATTATCAAAAAGCCAGACAACCTGTTCCTGTTGAGGCGCTAGAGGTAGCAAGACAACAAATGTCTCAAGAATCATTAGTAGGAGCTTTAGATCCTGTTAACTTTATTCAACCTCAAGACGTATCACAACAACCTAGTCAAACTCAAGGTGGGTTTTTAAGAGATTTAGAACTTAGAAAACTACTAGGTATTTCTAACTAAAAAGGCACATCTTTATATTTATCTTCTTCTTCGATATTAGAAATGCTTTGTAAAGTTATTGGCCCAAAGTTTTTCATAGAACCTGTTTTCATTTCATTAAGATTATCAATAACAGACCTTGGATAATTATTGTTAACTATATGTATTAATTCTTTGCTCGAATAATTATTAGGTGTTTTGCCACTAATTTTCTCTGAACTATTAATGATAGTTATATCTTCGTGCTTATATTCCACACTACTATCAGTTTTATTTATGCAACGAGCAGAAATCAATTCTGGGACGAAGTTATGTCTAGGGCATGCTTTTAGTTGTCTTTCTACAGTTAAATTACGTTTGTGGCTATTACAGAACCAAGTTGGATCCTCGCCATCTGTTTTTGGTTGTGCAAATCTACAGTTGCGACAGTTAATGTTAGTAGGAAGTTTTTTGCCCAGATATATGTCTTGTTGTTCTTTGGACATAAAAGACCTAATACGATAATCAGTTTCTGGTATTCTATTTTCTGGTGGTTCTTGTGACTCTACTATTCTTTTAGCTTTTTCTAAATATAAATCGTAAAGCTCTTCGTCAAAATCAATAATCTCGGTATATAAGTCAGAGTTATTTTTATTATAAACAATACTTATACATCTCTTTAATTTAAACATGCCCATATAAAGATGGACTTGTGCTTTATATTCTTGAGACCAGTCACAATAACTACCTAGTTTTTTTAATTCACTAAATCTTCTGTCATTAGCAGTTTTAAATTCTAGTAAGTAAGTTTCGTCAGGATTTAAGCCTGGTATATTTTTAGCCAAGCCATCTATATGCCCACTAACATGGCCACCAAAAGCTTTAGCTCCAAACTGTTTGCCATCTTTAGTCTTATCATATATTTTTGCGCCTTTAATCTTGCGCATTTTTTCTACTAAATGATCTTCTAATAAATTACCAAGGTCTAACAACCTAGAAACTCTAGGCTCTACATCTATAGGCATAGACCATCTGAAGATAAACCAAAGCATTCTGTCATTCTCAGAACCTATTTGACTGACTCCTAAGTAATGTCTTGGCGTAAACTTTTCTTTTTCTTCTAGATCATCAAAGACTTTGTTAATGCTCATAGCTTTATAAGTTTGTTCTCTTTGTTTCTAATACCGATAATGTTCTCATAACTGCCCTCTGTTCTCAAGACTACCTCTTGTATTGTATCAAATGCACCATTATTTATAAGTTCTGTTGCCATCCAAGGTTGTTTAGGGGCTGTCCACTCTGGAGCAATCTTACGCCAACGGCTTACTGCCATGTTGTGAGCGTTAGGATGTCCAAACATAAGAGCCATCTTCTTGGCAAAGAACTCGTCTTTTAAGGTAAATATTACACAACAATACTCATTGCCACTTTTAGACTTTTTAGTTACAGCAAATATATCAGAAACTCCTTTTACTCTTGGTTTTGATTTTGCTTTCTCGTCTGAAAGCACAGCTTGTCTTTGAGCTTTTGTTCTTTTAGCTGCCTTTCTTTCTTTAATCGTTACTAATGTTTTTGTTTTTGCAATAACAAACTTTGAATTACACTCAGAACATCTAGTGGCGCTAGGACTATTAACAGCATTACAAGTTGCACATATCTTGGGCCTGTAACGAGATGAACTTTGTTCTGGCTTGACCTCATCTAAACATCCATGACGGGCAACATTCTCACCATAGTCTAGTAATAAACAGTTTTCTTTGTTTGGGTGTAAACGCATACCTCTACCACACATTTGCACATACAATCCTGGGCTTTCTGTTGGTCTAAGCAGTGCAATACAATCTGTTCTTGGAGCATCCCAACCCTCTGTTAAAACTCCGACATTACACAAGGCATGAATCTTACCATCCTCAAAGTCTTGCAGTATTTGTTCACGTTCTGCTTTTGGCGTTTCTCCTGTGACACATGCAGCAGCTATGCCTTGAGCCTGTAGGAAAGATGTCATTTTCAAAGCGTGTAGCACTGAAACACAAAAGAATACTGTAGCAGTTCTGCCCTTGGTATATGCTGACTCAAGCCAATCTGAAATTATTTCAGTAATAGTTTCATCAATCATAGCTACTTTTTCTAATTCTTTTTCTCTGAAGTCACCATTCTTAAACTTAAGCTTTACTTGACTGGCATCTATAATTGCATCTTCTTTTACTGCAAAAGCAGACAGCCTAGATAGAAAGCCTTTGTTAATTAGTTCTGGTATAGAAACAGAGTAAGCAAGACCTTTAAAGAAATGATCTTTTCTACCACCATAGATAAGTCCTTGTCCCATTCTGTAGGGGGTAGCAGTACAACCCATGACACGCATAGGTTTAAGATGGGACAAGGCACTTATTATTTTTTTGTATCTGGTAAAACCTTGAGGGGGTATGTTGTGGGCTTCATCAATAATCATATAATCAAATGAACCAACTGCCTCTAATCTTTTAGGCGATGCTAAAGTGTCTCTACTTGCTATCAGTATTTGTGAGTCGGTATCAAATCTTTTCATACCAGCAGCCAAGACTCCAACAGGAGCTTTGGGCCATACTGATTTAAGTTTTTGTTCTGCTTGAGCTACTAATTCTTTTCTATGTGCCATAACCAAGAATCTAGCTTGAGGATTTTTTTGCAATACTTCCATAATGAAGTTACAAAATATAATTGTTTTACCAGCTGCTGTTGGCAAACATATCAAAGCATTGTCTCCTGGCTCTTTGGTATCAAACCATTTGTGTAAGGAGTCTATTGCTTGTCTTTGATAGTATCTTAGTTTCAATGAATCGTATTTTCTTTTATATACCCATCGGCATAAAAGGTGTTCAACATGTCATTTACATCTAGGTTTTCATTTTCCATTTTCTCTGTAATCAAGGCACTAATAGCGTGTACCACTTGAGTTGGGTTTTCAGAGTAATGAAATCCTATATCTAATGCAAAGCTCATCAAGGCTATGATCGAAGACTCAACATCTTGGCCATCAGCAACCCATTCGTCTAAACATTTTTGTAGGTCTTCAGTTACTCTGTCTACGCATGTAGCGTCCAGTGATTTTAGATAAGAACCTTTGGACTTTTTTAGTTTCATAGTCATAGTTTACATTTAATATTAAGTTTTTAGTATTATCCACCCTTTCTTCAAGATTAGATGGCATTATAGGATATGTCTTTTCAAGCTCTATTATAAGATCTGTCACAGACACTAACGTATTTTTTAAATCAATTTCTAAATCATCTTTAAACATATTTTCTCCAAGTCTTAGTGTGTTTTAGTGTGCTGAAAAATAAGGCATCTTTTTAAAGCCTTCTCGGAGTACACACTAAAACTAAGGCAGCACTAAGAAACTACCTGGAATACTTAACTCCGAGTTATTATTCGTCCCAATCAAAATCGTCATCATCAGCACTTTCAGAGCTATCTGATTTTTTCTCTGTCTTTGCTGGTTTCTTACTAGCAACCTTTTTCTCACTAGGGATATATGACGCTATCCTGTTTGAGTCTTCGTATTTAGTTCCATCATCTTTCTCAGTACCAGGCTCCACTTTAACTTTCGCTAAGAATGAAACATTCATCATGGATTCTAATTCTTCCATACCAAAAGCATTAACATCTGGATCTAGTCCCATAGACCTTCTCCACTGTCTAAGCTTTTGTGTAGAAATATTTAGACCATTACCTTCGAGCATAAAATGCTCCCAGATTTTTCGTCCTGAAAAATTAGGTCCAACGACATCGAACTCTACTTTAATCATTCGATTGCCACTGGCTTTACTCTGCGTGTGTTGCCAGGTGCTACCCTGCAACTCATATTCACCTGCTGGCATAGCACCAATAGGAGAATCATCATCTTCGACATTAGTCAAATCCAAGTTAAAATCTTGGCTCATAATATTTATCCTTCCTTAATCTTTTTTAAAGATTGTTTAAATGCTGCAAGAAACGCAGACCAATCTAGGTCTATAGGCATAGCGCCTAAATCCACTCTAGATTTTGCATCAAATGCTGCCGTAAATTTATGAAACAACTTACGCTTGCCATAAGACACAGCACGAGTTGTTTCTTTAAACCCTTGTCCACTTGTACGAGTTGATACCTCGTAGTTTGCAAACAAGTTAAAGTCAACCCACTCACGAATCAAAGCCGAAACTTTTTTGTGGGTGTTCATTTCCCAACGATCATAAGGCTCACGCTCTGGGTCGTTGAATGTTCTTATTGCTACATGAGATAAAAGGACTATGTGCATCTTCTTTTTATCTTGTAGAGCATCAAATAAACGTAGTAGTTTGTGAAACAATTCGGCTGCCTCAACAAACCCCTTACCAAAACCTATGGCTTCGATAGATTTTACTGAATGGTTTTGACAAACTTTTTCATGTATAAGTTTCTCTGCCCAATCAGTTGTATCGAATACTAAAGTTTTGTATTCATGTTCATCTTCATAAAGACTTTGCACTTGCTTTACTATTTCATCGTAAGACTTGCACAAAGGAAAAGAATCAACATCTAAAAACTTAGTGCCGTCCTCTGTCTTAATAAAGATTGGTTTTGGTGCTTTAGATGCAAAGGTAGTTTTACCTATGCCGTCAGTTCCTGAAATATTTATTTTCAGTGCAGGGACTTTTAGTCCTGATTGAACGCTTTGTAGTAGACTCATATTAATTTCTCCTCTTTGATTTTTTCAATACCTTTTTCCATTATAGTTCTAATGGCATCAGATCTTGTCATCTTAAAAGTTACACCATATTTATTAGTAACAGCAGACTCGTCTACTAACTTGTCTGCAAATTCTAGGTGTTCATACGGAAATCTGTAGCCAATGCTATCAGATAGTTTTGTTTTTGATTTAATCATTTCTGTTTAGTTGGCTCTACAAAAGATATGTAAGGTCTTTCATTTATTCTGGTTTGCAAACCCTCTTGCACCTTATTATAAATATCTGGGTTGTTATCTATTAAAGAGGCAATCTTCTTTGTGTCCTCAACATATTCTGTTCTAAATGGAAACAAGTCCTCTGGCACATCTGATTTGATTTTATTTATATGCTCTTGATCCCAAGACCTGGTAACACGATACTGAACTCTCAAGTCTAAAGGTATTAGGCCATCGAGCTTAACTCTTTTAGATCCACCTGACTCATTCAAGTCACCGATAGTTTCTAAAATTTCTTGACGAGTAGCGAGTTCTCTATCGAGAGCCTCACTCTCTTTTCGTAGTTCGGCTTGCTTAGATAAATTTTTCTTTTTCATCTTCAGCAGGTCGATAAAATTTTTATTAGATAATTTTATATCTTCCATAATAATCTCCAAAATGTGGCGGTAAGACATGTCCAACCTTCAAGGAGGTGTTAAGTTGGAAATAATAAAAAAAAAACAACTTAATCTTGCAACGCTTTATCCTCACCAAAAAAATAAAGTGTTGGGCTGTCTCTTGACCCTTGGCTTTTTAAAATGATTGAAAAAAAAAACACTTTGTCAAGAGCGTTGGATAACAGCAATATTACTAGCCTTACCTCAACCACTATTAAATTATAAAAATAAAAATAACTTTTTGTCAACAATTTATTTACTTAATGTAAAAAACATTTAATATAGAAAACTATGAAACTTAAAGAATATATTCAAAAAGTGGGAGAGCAGGAGTTAGCCGATAAAATGAACGTGTCAAAAAATACTATTATTTCTTGGCGATATGGTGCAAGACAACCTTCAGTTAAACAAGCAAAAAAACTCATTAGCATGACAGGACGTGCTTTAGATTGGGAAGATATTTATGGTCCAGTAAATTTACAAAAAGATCCTGTCGCAGTGAGTGATGAGCTATAAAGAAGACGACAAGCCTAAAGATTTAATAAAAAAATATTGGGCTGATGGATGTCATTTAATCCCTTGTGGGTCTACCAGAGACCCCATTCCAGAATACTTTCGTAAGAAACACCCCTTTGAAGATGATTTTGGCTTGGCTCGTAAATGGGCTAAGACCCCAAGAGTAAAGTGGTCTGAGTATATAAAAAGAAAACCAAACAAATCAGACATAACTAATTGGTATCAAAAGTTCCCTAACTGTAATTGGGCTGCCATCACAGGTATAAACTTTGTAGTCTTGGACGCTGATACTTATGACGCTTGTATGTTCGTAGAGGAGTCTGGCATAACAAAAACACCCATGAAACAAAAGACACCTAGAGGTGGGTATCACTATTTCTACTCTATATCAGATCATATTATAAAGAACACAACAGGTAGACTAGATGTAAGGGGACAAGGTGGCTATGTCATGATGCAACCATCTAATGATTATGAGCTTGAACTAGATGAAGAGATAAGTTCTTTCAGCGATTTACCTAAACTTTCCATGCAAGATATAAATAGTATTTACGACTACAACAACAAGGGCAAGGTATCAAAAGAGAACTCAACAATACTAGCAACTGACGGAGTTGGCGAGGGACAGAGGAACGATACCCTAGCTAGATTAGTTGGCAAATGGATAAGAGAGGGTTGGGGTTTGCGTGAAGTAATTATAAAAGCTTTGGACTGGAATCAAACAAACAAACCACCCATGCAACTAGAAGAAGTTATGCAAACAGTAAACAGTATCTGTTCAGGACATGTGCGAAGAAACCCAGATGACCTTGATGCAGGTATACACAAATGGAAAACAAGTGAGTGGCAGATAAAACTAGCAGACGAACTAAAAGAAATAATGGATCAAGAAGACCCCATTGAACAACAAAAGAAAACAGAAACACAAAAAGACCCACTAGGTTTAAAACCTTTCAACAATGATTTTTGGGAAGGTATGGACGCAGGTAGAATAGAACAGTATTGGGGTGATTGTTTCATCTTCCAAGAGTCTAGGGTGTTGTTGGTTGGTAAACCTAAAATAGGAAAGTCACATTGGCTTGGGGCTTTCGCTGCTGCTGCCACAACAGGCACAGAGTTTATGGGCAAACAGTTTTCTCGTCCCTTGAAAGTGATGTGGCTACAAGCAGAAATCATACATGAGTTTCTAAAGAACAGAGTAGATATGTATTACCAACCTTTTGAACACGATGAAGAACTTTTACAACTTGGTAAATCAAACTTGATAGCATCAGGCAGACTGAGAAAAAATATCATGAGAGATGCAGACATGGATGACATAGCACAGAGTATTGACTATCACAAACCAGACTTGCTTATGATTGACCCAATAATTAATTTTTTTAGTGGGGAAGAAAACTCAAACCAAGAAGTGCATGAGATGTTATCTCGTGTTGATAAACTTATAGAAATGTTCAAAGTTGCTTGTATCATTGCACACCACACTGGGAAAGAAAGAGCAGACGATTTAACTTTTATGTCTGCAAGAGGTGGCTCTGCCTTCGCAGGTTGGATGGACTCTGGTATAAAACTTTTAGGCACAAAACCAAACATTACATTATTTTATGAAGCTCGAAATGCTAAAGAGCCAGAACAACATAACGCATACTTTGATTACCAAGAAGGTTGTTTCAAGATGGTGCAACCAAAAGAAGGTCCAGACGAAGTAGCTATAGCAAAGGTGGTAGCAAAGGCTATGGACAAACATAAGTTCTACACAAGACAAGACTTAGAGATATTAGCAAGACAAGCATTGAAAGAAGCAGATCAAGCTAGTGGTGAGAGAGCGGGTAGATATGCAGTAAGTTATGTCACAAAATATTTAGGGCATGTTGTAAAAGTTTACCAACAGCCAGGTAAGAACACATGGTATTTCTTGGCAGAGAATAAGGCCAAAAGACCTTGGGAAGATAAATGAAGATAGACAAAAAAGCCTTTAAGGAATCTGTAGCAGACACAATGTTGGGACTAGCAATAAACTTTCCTATGGTTTACATAACTCTAAGTATCTGTTTACTTTTTACCACAGACGCTTTTGTTATAACAATAGTGCAAACGATAGTCATAACTATCATTGCTATAATAAGAAGATACGCTACAAGATTATGGTTTAAACAAAGGAATGGCGATTAAGGTATTAAGTTTATTTGATGGTATGAGTTGTGGGCAGATAGCCCTAGATCAATTAGGTATAGAGGTTGACACTTACTATGCAAGTGAAATAGATAAGTATGCTATCGAGATAACACAAAAAAATTTTCCCGAAACAATACAAGTTGGTGACATTACAAAACTAGATCCTAAAGATTTCGCAGACGTAGATTTAATTATGGGTGGTAGTCCGTGCCAAGGTTTTTCATTTGCAGGCAAACAATTAGCATTTGATGACCCAAGGTCTGCATTGTTTTTTGAGTTTATTCGTATGCTCAAAGCAATCAAGCCTAAGTATTTTTTATTAGAGAATGTCAGAATGAAGAAAGAGTTTCTAGATATTATTTCACAGCAAGTATCAGAGTGTTATCCAGAGATTACTTTTGGCATACAACCTATATTAATAAATAGTTCTTTGGTATCAGCACAATCAAGACAAAGATACTATTGGACAAATATTCCAAATATAAAACAACCAGAAGAAAGAGGTATTGTCTTGCGAGATATATTAGAAGATGATGTGAACAACGAATTTTATCATGGTAAGAAATCAATAGAATATATGGAAAGAGGCAATGATAAATGGCAACAAGCAGGAGCAAGAAGAGCAGATAGATACGAGCAAACAGCAGATAAAGAAAAGTCTTTTACCATAACAGAAAACTGGCACAAAGGAGTGCCATATAATTATTTTAAAGAAACCAAACCAAAA
>Ga0209645_1000169_pt1 | contig 34245 bp, 42 predicted proteins | sample ETNvirenome_6_30_FD_184070 | JGI IMG/M metagenome (GOLD analysis project Ga0209645, IMG submission 184070) | Marine viral communities from the Pacific Ocean - ETNP_6_30 (SPAdes) (version 2) | ecosystem: Environmental > Aquatic > Marine > Oceanic | place: Pacific Ocean | collected 2013-06-19
CTTGGAACGAAATTATTGTTAATCAAGACCCGAACTGGGTTGAAATTGCGGCGTAGGGGAGACCATGCCTAGCACATACACAACGAATCTTGGCATTGAAAAGATCACAACCGGCGAGCAGGCTGGCCTGTGGGGTGCTACGACAAACACTAACTTCGACATTTTGGATCAGGCGATTGACGGCATATTGTCGCTAACGCTGTCATCTGCCGGAAACTCAGGCTCTCCTACAGATATACCCGTCACAAATGGAGCTGTTTCCAACGGCAGGAATAAGTTTATTGAGTTAACTGATGGCGGCGACCTTGGCGCTACTGCGTATGTCCGCCTGACCCCGAATGACGCGGAAAAGATACTTTTTGTTCGCAACAGCCTGTCCGGGTCAAGATCGGTCATCTTGTTCCAAGGCACATACAGCGCATCTAACGACTTTGAGCTGGCAAACGGCAAAGACGCGGTGCTGAAGTTTAGCGGCACCGGATCGGGCGCCACGGTCACTCAGGTATTTGTTGATCTTGTTGCTGGCAATTTAACAGCAAATGTCACCGGGAATGTTACTGGCAATGTAACCGGCAACGTGACGGGCGCGGTAACTGGGAATGTGGCCGGCAACCTGACTGGCAATGTGACTGGCGATGTTACAGGTAACGTGACGGGAAATATCACCTCCACAGGCGCATCGTCATTTAGCAATGCAGATATCAACGGCGGAGCTGTTGACGGGACTGTGATTGGAGCCGCCTCTGCCGCCGCTGGCACGTTTACGAACCTAACCGCCTCTGGCACATCTACCTTAACGACGGTGGATATTAACGCGGGAGATATTGACGGAACTAATATTGGGGCGTCTACTCCCGGCGCAGGCACGTTTTCAGCGCTAGTAACCACAGGCGACCATATCAGAATCGACACGACTCAGACGCCAGCAAGCTCCTCTGCTTCAGGCACAAAAGGCGAAATTGCCTACGACAGCGACTACATATACGTCTGCGTAGCCACTAATAGCTGGAAGCGAGTGGCACTGTCCACATTCTAAGGACGACTCATGATTGAATCTCTTATAGCCCCCGTTACGGGGCTACTGGACAAGTTTATTCCTGATGCCGACGAGCGAAACAGGCTGGCCCATGAAATTGCGACGATGTCGGAGAGGCATGCCCATGAACTTGCCAAGGGCCAGATTGAAATTAACAAAATTAGCGCGGCGCATAAATCAATGTTTGTCGCAGGCTGGCGCCCTTTTGTGGGCTGGTCTTGCGGTGTCGCTATGGCTTGGCACTTTGTTGGCCAGCCAATTGCTGTTTTTGTCATTGCATACACTGGCGTGGAGACCCCTCCTCTTCCTGCGTTTGAAATGGAAAGCCTGCTGACGGTGCTTCTTGGCATGCTCGGCCTTGGCGGTCTCCGCACATTTGAAAAGACCAAAAACGTAGCTAGGGAGAAGTAAGACAATGATGGGGCTGATAAAAGCCGTTGGAAAGTCCTGTAAGTCCCGCGTAATGCACCTCACCGAGTGGGAGGCGGGGATGCTGTTCGTCTCCGCTCTTGCGCTAAATGTAGTGCTGGTGGCGCTCTTAGCCCTGCAAGCGTGATCTCTCCAGAGCTACTGGACCGCTGGCGCATACTGCCGCGGGTGGTCATGTTTGTGATGATTGTTATGACCTATCGGGTTGTTGAGTGGTTTATGGATTTACCCGATCCGAACCCAGAGCAAGCCGCCTTGGTCAGCGTGATGACCGGAGCGCTTACCGGCGCTTTTGGTCTGTTTCTGGGTCAGGGGAAGAAAGAGTAATGAATTTCAAGTACTTCAACCTGTCTGACTTTAACTGTCAGGAGACAGGTGAAAACGAAATGGACCTTGATTTTATCAGGGATTTAGACGAACTCCGCGACGCCTGCGGCTTTCCGTTTATTGTCACATCAGGGTATCGGTCGCCCAGACACAGCATAGAAGCCAAGAAAGAAAAGCCGGGGGTGCACGCGCACGGTATTGCGGCAGACATACAAGTTAAGGACGGCCATGAGCGCATGTTGATTGTCTGGAAGGCGATAGAGATGGGCTTCAACGGTATTGGTGTGGCCAAGACGTTTGTCCATGTGGATACAAGAAATTCCACACCAGTTATGTGGGTTTACTGAGGTACAACAGTGGCGCTGAGTAAAATTGCCTTCAAGCCGGGAATAGACAAGGAAGGTACAGAGTACAGCGCCGATTCCGGCTGGTTTGACGGAGACAAAGTCCGTTTCCGCAAGGGCCGCGTTGAAACTATCGGCGGCTGGACCAAGTACATCAGCACCGCCATCAAGGGTGTGGCAAGGTCTCTGTTTGACTGGGGTTCCGCTGACGGCAACAAGTACCTTGGGATAGGAACTAATCTAAAGTTTTATGTTGAGACAGGCGGCGCTCTGTCTGACATAACACCAATAAGGGCGACCACGGCGGCGGGCGATGTGACCTTTGCCGCGACAAATGGCTCATCTACGCTGGTCGTAAGTGATACGGCTCACGGCGCGGTAGAAGGCGACTTTGTGACATTTTCGGGCGCTGTCTCTCTGGGCGGTAATGTGACTGCCGCAGTGCTAAACCAAGAGTACCAAATAGACCTGATTGTTGATGACGATTCCTACAATGTCACAGCAAAAGACACTGGCGGCGCGGAGGTTACTGCAAACAGTAGTGACACAGGGAATGGAGGCTCGTCTGTTGTTGGCGCTTACCAGATCAATACTGGCACCAACTTCTATGTGGACAGTACAGGTTGGGGTGTAGGGGGCTGGGGTATTCCTGCGTTTGGCGAGTCTGTTGACCTGACAGTTTCTAACCAGCTCCGCCTGTATAGTCAAGACGCCTTTGGCGATGACCTAATATTCAACCCAAGGGCTGGCGGCGTTTACTTTTGGGATGAAAGTTCCGGCACGTCAACGCGAGCTATTCCTCTTTCCTCTTTGGGAGGGGCGTCAGATACCCCAACATCCGCACTACAAGTGATGGTGTCAGACATTGATCGGCACGTCATCTGCTTTGGCTGTAATGCGCTTGGTTCGTCTGCCATAGACCCGCTCCTGATTAGGTGGTCTGATCAAGAAAATGCGGCAGTGTGGACGCCCACTGCGACCAACAGCTCTGGCGGGCAGGTGTTGTCCACTGGGACCACAATTGTAGGGGCGATTAAGACCAGACAGGAAATACTGGTTTTTACTGATGTCGGCATACAGGCAATGCGGTTTATCGGTGCGCCGTTTATTTACTCATTTTCCCCTGTAGCGGAAAACGTCAGCATGATATCCCCCAAGGCGGGGGTTGCGGCGGCTGACGCAGTCTTTTTTATGGACAGAGAAGGGTTTTATGTCTACCGCGGCGCGGTGCAGAGATTGCCGTGCTCTGTTTTGGACTATGTTTTTTCTAATTTGCAGTTTGACCAGCGATTCAAGATATACGCAACGACTAATCCTGACGATTCTGAGGTAACATGGCACTACCCGGTTGGTGATGCGAGCGCGGATATTACCAACTACGTTACATACAACTACTTAGAGGATAACTGGACAATCGGGACTTTAGATCGCGGAGCGTACATACACGCACCTACAAAAGAATATCCGATTGCGGCGTCAAATGACCTGTCGAATATAGACAGCAACTACCTTTATCTGCATGAGTTTGGTCATAGCGCTGATGGAGAGCCTTTAAACGCATTTGTAGCTTCTGGGGGGATTGGGCTGGGTGACGGCGAGTCTTTTGCGGCAGTAAGGCGGGTTATTCCGGACTTCACATTCCGGGGTAACTCGACTGCTGTAGACCTGTCACTTGAAATTTTGGGAAAGGACTTCCCGCTCAACACAGAAACATTACTGGACACTGCGTCAATAGATAACAGCACAGGCCAGTATCATTTGCGAGCGAGAGCCAGAGAGGTGATTGTCAAAATCACCACCAACGGCTCCGAGTATGGCTGGACATTGGGCGACTTGCGCTTTGATATACGCACGGACGGTCGCCGCTAATGTCTAGATATACGACATTGCCGGTAGCGACTCGCGAGTACGAGCAACAAAACGAGCAAGTTGCGCGGCGAACGATAGAGCAGTCGTTGCAAGATATATCCAGTACGGTCGAGGGCAATACAAACAAAACAAACAAGAACTCCTCCTTGGCTTTACGTCGGTTTCAGTTCTTATTGATGGGGGCAAGCAGTGGCTGACGTAATCAAGGTATTGGGTCAGTCTGCTCCAGCGGCAACCACAACAACAACCTTGTACACGGTGCCGAACCTCAATCAAACCACTGTCAGCTCTCTAGTTATCTGCAATAGGACGGGAGGGTCACTCAGCTACCGCGTGAGCGTGCATGTTGCAGGTGCAACAACCGACAACAAGCAATACCTATATTACGACAAGACCCTCGCGGCCAACGAGACATTTTCTGCCGTGCTAGGGCTGACTCTTAATCAAAGCGACGTGGTCAAGGTGTATGCGAGCAACACCGGCCTTAGCTTTAACATGTTTGGTGTAGAGACAAGCTAATGAATCGATATCCAGCAAAACCGATAATGGACCAGATGGCGCAACATGGGCGCTACGGCGACACCATGCTTGTGCACATGAACCCCATTGAGGTGGCTGGCATTGCCGCGCTCTCTCCCACGGGACAACTCACTACAAACCCAGTAACAGGACAGCCAGAAGCGTTTCTTCCTCTTTTGTTTGGCGGCTTGGGTAGCCTGTTAAAACTGTCCCCGCTTATGACCGGCGTTCTGTCGGGTGTGGGCACAGCGGCGGTTACAGGTGATCTGAAGCGTGGGTTATTGGCTGGCGTAACTTCTGGTCTGACTGCTGGCGCAGGAGACCTTATAGAGGCTGGATCATCAGCGTCTACAGCGGCTGAAGGGATTGCGGCTGTTGACCCCGCTCTGGTATCAGATGGCGCCGTTGCGCTTGATTCCGCTGGTAATGTAGCTCAGAACGTCGCCCAAAGTGTTGACCCTAACCTTATATCTGCAGGCGCCGTGGACCCCAATACAATAGCAACAGCGACCGCAGAAACAATGGCAACCCCCGGCACGTTAGATCAGATTCGATCCGGTGTTCCTGACTTTTTAAAGCAACAGCCGGCGTTTATGGATACGGCCATAGACAAGCTCGGCGTCTCTGGCAATTTGGTTGGCGCCATGACAGCCGAGGGCGTGTCTCAGCAAATGCAGACCCAGCAGGACTTTGAGCGTCAGCAACGAGCTAGGATGGCGGAGGCTGAAGAGGACAAGCTAACGTCTATGCGCAACATAGACCGAGCTATGGCAATGGCCCAGCCGGGACTACCCACTGGCCCAAGCGTGGGCCGCTCTGAGATGAGCCGATATATACCTTCTGGATTTTATCCGGGGATGAGGGCCGCTCAGGGTGGCATGGTCCGCATGAGTGAGGGCGGTCAAATTGAACGAAACAGAAAGTTCTTGGCAGAAAACACCTTTAAGAAAGGCAAGGACTATAGCGGCGACTTTGCGGGGCTGTTTGGCGCCGATGTAAACAGAGAAAGCCCGCTCTACTACAAGGGGCCGGGAGACAGATGGATGTATGCCCTGAATGAGCGGATGGACCTTCGCTCGGACGGACGGTATGGATCGGCTGAAACAATGTATGAGCGATTTCAGTCCACAATGGATCAGGACAACAGAGCGCTAATGTACCGCAGAAATAATGCGGTTGAGGACATGTTTCGCAGGGGATACAGTCGCGAACAGATCAGGGCGCACCTTGACGGCAAAAGGAATGTCTTGGAGGAAGGGCCAAGCTGGTCTGAGTATGGCTCTCAAAAGATAGGTCGCGAGGTCTTTGAACTGCCTGACGATTATTTTATGGGCGCCCCAGATGCTGTTAAGGCTCGCCAGCCCTCGGCAGGTAGGCGCTCTCAAGGTCAGGCGCCACGCGCTATGAAGTCCCAGCGCAGAGGGCGCACTTATACGCTTCCCGGCGGCACTCAATTTACGATGCCCGATGATCTTGGCACCTATACGCCTCCCGGCGGCACCGGCACGCCTCCCGGCGCAAGCTCAGATGGCGCAGGAGGTTTTCTCGGCCTAGTCACCTTTAGCCCTACCGAACAAGAGTCGGCTGTGCTGGCAAAAGCCGCCCAAGGCCCGTTGAGCGCAGAGGATCAGGCGATTCTTGAGGCGTATTATGCGCGTCGGGCTGAGGCACAGCAGGCGGCGGCGGATGCAAAAGCGGCGGAAGAGGGGGATGCCAACACCCTGCGCATACCGCCGGGGACAAGCAACCGGCAAGCCCTTGAGATTTTGAATAGGTACGGCTTAGTTCCTCCAGATGCTTACAACTGGTTTAGCCAGCACCTAACTGAAAGCGGCACGGGAGATGGCAAGTACTATGCAAGTGACTCGTTCCCCGGTGTAGATGCTTATTTGGAGCAGTCTGGCTTTGATGATCAAAACAAAGCCCGAGCCAGACAGGTTTTAAGCAGAATACAACAGGCCGCAGATGAAGGTATACCGCTTGCCGCTGTTCCTGAGATCACAGGTGGATACGTCCGAGGTATGCCCGGAATATTCGGCGGTGGATACTACGGGGTAGGCGGGGCAGGTGGCTACTATGGCGGCATAGACCCCGTCGAAGTACAGAGAAGGCTACGAGGAGCGTCGAGCGTTTCTCCGCCTAGAGACTATATGGCTGGCTTTGAGCCAGAGTTCATGTACTTCCAAGACGATCCAAGCAATATTGCGGTGCCTGACAGGTCGTTTAGGCCGGTGCGCCGAGGCGTACAATCTACCGGCGCGTATTTTGATCCCATTCTCCAAAAAGATGAATATCAGGATCAGCTAGACTCCTATTATGAAACGCTAGGCTCTTACACTCCGGCAGAGGTTGTTTACCCTGAAGAGGCTCCGTCCATACCTGACGACCCTAGCAATACAGTTCCGGGTGGAGGAAGCACCATACCCACTCAGGGTCCAACAGACCCAGAAGGTCCAACAGGCCCAGAAGGTCCGACAGACCCAGAAGGTCCGCCGCTGTATGGGTACGACAGCATGGAAACGCTTCTCAAGCGTCAAGGCGAGACAGCGTGGAGGCTCAGACAGCTTGGAGAGGGCGTCACAGGCAACGAGAAATGGGGCGACACGGCGTTTTCAGACTGGCTTGCAAATCGATACGATGATGAAATCTTTAGCGACCCAACTAATCCGTACTATGTCTCGCCTGATGATCCCTCTACGCCAGATATCAATGAGGGCGGTGCAAATGTAAATGTCATTACTGGCTGGGACGACATGACTGAGGTTCAGCGTGTTGCGCACTCTCTGAGCAATGAAGACAGCAACTACTGGGAAAGTGCATCTCCCGAGCTCCTTGCAAAAGCGAGGGAGTATCTTGAAATAGATTCGACAGTCGGCACCCAGTATGACGCGCCCGCGTGGGCTTTTGACGAGCTAAAAGAGGGCGACGAACAGGGAGAGACAGCGCCCCCGTCGCCCACCGGGGAAAAGGCCCAGCGGACCCCGTCAGAAAGGGGCATTGCCAGCTTGGGTGCCGACGATCCGGTGCCTCAAGCTGTGCCGCAGGTCGGGCCTCCAGTTGTGCCACAGGTTGGGCCTCCAGACGCATCTCAAGTTAACCCCCCAGTCGGCCCACAGGTCGGCCCCCCAGTTGCGCCTCAAGTTGGTCCGCAGGCAACTCCTCCAGTTGTGCCACCTAGAAAAGGTCGCGGCCCACGGAGGATGCGCGAAGGGGGCGTGGCCACGGAGGTGCCGCTGAGAACAGGCATGGGTGATGTTTCTGTGGCCGCGGGCGGGATTGCGAATGTGCCCACCAGCTTTACTGCATCCATGCCTAGCGAGCAGGAGTTTAATGTTGTTGCATCTGCAATCCTTGGGCGTTCAGGAAGCGACTCGGACGCTATCATCAACATGTTTATAGAAAAGTATGGGGTTGAGGCGTTCCAGCAAGTCCGTGACTTTGTGTTGCGCTCTGCAACCCCCAAGGCGCAAACAGAGGGCATGATACGCGGTCAGGGTAGCGGGATGGATGACAAGGTTCCCGGCATGATTGGGGATCAACAGCCTGTTGCGGTTTCGCCCGGAGAGTTCATTGTCCCTGCTGATGTCGTGTCAGGACTAGGCGACGGAAGCTCTGACGCTGGCGCCGAGGAATTAGACAAGATGATGGATCGAGTCAGAATGAGACGAAATGGCACGACCAAGCAAGCTCCGCCTATTGAAGCAAGGAAAGCGATGCCCGCATGAACATCAGTTTGGTCCCGTTAGAGCACGCCGCGTCGGCATGGAATGATGTCCGGCATTATCTGGAGCCTGCTGTTGAGACGGCTAACGGGCGCTGGACGATGGAGCATCTCTGTGCCGCCGTTGCTATGGGCAATACACAGCTCTGGATAGCATTTGACGATGAAAAAATCTGGGGTTGCTTGACCACGGAGGTCACTCAATATCCTGCCAAAAAAGTGCTTTCCATGCATTTTCTGGGCGGCGAGGACTTTGATAAGTGGTACAGCCTCCTTCTGGAGCAGATAACCCGTTATGGCTTAGACATGGGATGCGACGGCATTGAGGGCGTGGCCCGATTTGGTTTTTGGAAATATCTACAGGCTGACGGTTTTGAGAAGTCAGCGGCATTTTACGAGAAGGGTATGAAAAATGGGTAGCAAAGGCGGATCGTCCGGCCCAACTGAGTCAACGGTAACTCAAACAAACCTGCCTGAATGGGCAGAGCCGTACTACCGGGGTCTTCTTGACCGCACTGTATACGACACCAGTCTAGGGTATCAGCCTTATGGTGGCTCGCGTCTTGAGTACTTTATGCCTTCTGAGCAGGAGGCCATGTACAGAATGACCCAGCTTGGAGTATCTGGAACCCCGCAGGAGCTGGACGCGGCAGGCATGATAGCCGGTCAGATTGGCGCCGGGAACCCTTATGCAGGCACGATGCTGGAGGTAACACGTCGTGCGCAAGAGATGCCCGGATACGCGAGCACATTCCGCCAAGGAAATGTGTACAGCGGATACCAGCCGCAGTTTATGGATGATCCTGAAGTTATTTCGCAATACATGAACCCGTACCAGCAACTCGTGGTTCAGCCGCAGATGGACGAGGCTCGACGGCAGTCCGAAATTATGGGGCAACAGGCAAGCCTCCAAGCCGCAGGGCAAGGTAGCCTCGGCGGTTACCGCGAAGCAATCATGCAGTCAGAGCGTGAGCGCAACCTTGAGCGCCAGCTAGGCGATATCTACGGCGCCGGACAAAAGCAAGCCTATGATCAGGCTGTTGGCGTTTTCCAGTCTGGAGAAGCCGCAAGACAACAGGCGGCGGCTATGGGTCTGGATGCGGCAAAGATAGAGCAGTATGGACGCATAGCGGAGGAAGATGCTCGCCGCGCCGCAATGGACATGAATTACGCTCAGGCCCAGCGGTCAGCTCAATTGGGGCAGTCGGCATACAGCCAGCTAATGGGCGGGGACCAGCAGAGGCTTGCGGCGGCAGGCATGCTTGGTGACTATGTCGATCAGCGCCAGAGGATGGAGTTTGACCGGCTCAGGGCGATGCAGTCTGCGGGGCAGATTGAGAGGGAGTTGTTACAGCGCGGTCTGGACATTGGCTACTCCGACTTCCTGCGCCAGCAGGCATACCCAAGAGAAAATCTAGCCTTCCTCAGCTCTATGTTGCAGGGCATACCCATCGCACCCGGACAGGTGTCTCAATCATATGGCATCACCCCCTCTATGACCCAGCAATTGCTTGGCGCTGGGATTGCGGGTGTCGGCCTGTACAACGCATTTCAATAGGGGCTAGCGGATGAATATCCTCCAAGAAGAAGACATCATTAAGGGGCTTCCAGATCAAGCCCTCTTCCAAGAGGCGACTAACCCCACTGGACAACTAAAGCAGTTTTTGGTGGTTTCGGAGATTCAACGCCGCAAGGAAATGCGCAAGGACTTTGAGGCCCAGCAACAGCAGGATCAGGGCACCGTCAAAGACCAGATTATTATGGAGGCGATGGGCATTCCAAGCGTGATGCCCCCGCAGATGGCTTCTGCGCCTAAACCAATGGGTCAAGCAGGGGCGCCCCCGATGGGTGCTATGCCACCCCCGATGGGCGGTATGCCTCCGCAGGGAGCACCTCCAATGGCACCCCCCATGCCGCAGGGAATGCCTCCCATGCCACAGGGCGGTATAGCGTCTGCCCCACAGGCTATGCCCCCGATGCGTATGGCTCAGGGCGGGATAGTGCAGATGGCGGATCTGGGTCAGGTGCCGTTTTTAGATCAGTATGTTCCTGAGTCATATTTCGGTCCTGTTCAGGGTGGCCCAACAGTAAGAGATCAAATAGACAGGCTTATTGAAAGCGGCATGTCTGCCGCAGACCTGCTGGCGTTTGCCACTAAAAAATTCCGAGCAAATCCAGAGGCAGTTCAATATGTCGTGGATAAGATCGGCGGCTCTGGAGCAATGGCTGACGCGGTCAGCGGTATGACAGAAATGGATGCCACCCGCCTATCACAAGCCACGCCACAGCCTGAGCTGGATTATACCTTCCCGCAAGAAGGCCCAAGAGAAGTGCGTGCCTCTGCTCAAAGAGGCATGGAGATGATGCTTGAGGAGCTTGACCAGAATGACATGCAAAGGCGCATTGAAGCGCTAGGTGTCAACGAAGCGCTAGGTATCGGCCCTGTAGGGCCGGTGTCTAATCCATTCGGAACAAAATCGGGTATTGCGTCGATTGGTGGCGGGGATGCGCGTGTACAAGCGGTGGGCAGTGCGGAAGTTCAAAGCCAGCCGGCCAGACTTGCTAGAGACCCATTCTCTGACCCATCTGTTGTCGCCGGTCTAGAGCAAAACCGCCAGCAGGCTGGGGACTTTTTGTCTGGTCTCAACCAGAGAATAGCAGAAAGGCAGGCCGCTGGTGGTAATCGTGACATGCGTTTCATGAACATCCCAGAGGAAGCCACCATCGGGGGCAAGGGAGAGCCTACTGTGGTGACGGAGGCGGTTACGGCTCTCTCAGAAACACCCGGACCTCAAGATAGAAGCAATAAGATCGTGGATATCGCTCAGTCGAATAGAGAGCTGGGAATTGGTCCCAGAGGACCGGTATCCAACCCATTCGGAACAAAGAAGGTAGCGGACGCTTTGGCAGAGCTGGAGGAGGTCACGGTTGATAGAGAGCGAAAAGACCTGTCTGGCATACTTGCCAACTTGACCAAGGGTGAAAAAGACACGCCAATGCCTGCTCTTGACTTTTCAGACTTAATAGCTGACAGCAAACAGCAGGCTCTGGCCAACGCAATGATTCAGCTTGGCGCTGGCGTCGCCTCTGGTGACGTGGCAAAAGGTTTGTCTGCCGCAGGCACTGCCGCCATGAAGGGCACTGCTGACGCAAGGGCGCTGGACATGAAGCGTCGTCTGGCTGAGTACCAAGCGGGTCGCGAAGACATCCGCAGAGGCGAAGAAACACGCCGATATGAAGAAGGAATGAAGCTCAAGCGCGAGCAGTTTGATTCGGACGTTGCCTACAGAGCGGCGAAGCTATCGGCTGATATAGAGGCGGCGTCAGGACTAAACCGCAGAGCGCTTCTGACTAACGTGAGCGCCATGATTCAGGAGACTAACGACGAGATATTGCGCTTGCAATCACTTGGCTCAGGCCCGGAAGATCCCGCAATGATGGAGCTTCAGTCATACCTTAATGTTCTGAAGACGCAATCCCAGAAGTACGCCAATGAGATAGCCGCCAGCTTGGCAAAAGCAGACGAGTTTGATGGGTTTGAAGTCGTAGGGACACGTTAGGAGTAGTAAATGCCCGTATCAGATGTTCGCGTCCCTGACGGCAGAATACTCCAAATATCGCACCCCGAAGGAGCGACTGAAGAAGAAATCTTTGCGTTCGCGAAATATCAGTACCTTCAGTTTGAAGAGCCGCCAGCAAGAGCAGAGCCTGTCTCTCCTCCCGTCGAGGAGGAGGAAGATACAGGCATGCTGTCCGACATTGCGGAGTTCGGTCAACGGACCCTTGGGGCGGCGGGCAGAATACTGGGCCAATCTCCGGCTGGCTTGCAGTCCCTGTTCCGTGAGGGCATGGAGGAGGATGAGGAGCTTGTCGAGCGCAATCGCGCAATAGAAGAAAGCATCCGAAGCGGCCTTGGGTATGATGATGAGTATGACGACTCGACCCTTGGGCTAGCCGCAGATGTTACCGGATCAGTGCTGGGCTTTGGCGGAACCACTTTGGCTGGCGCGGCTCTGGGCAGTGTTGTTCCGGGTATCGGGACGCTAGTAGGCGGCGTGCTTGGCTTGGGTTCTGGCATATTGCTAGGTGCAGGGTCAAATGTGGCTCGCGGAATGGAAGAGGCGGCGAGGCAGGTTGAGCGCGGCGAGATTGTCAGTGACGCGGATTACGAGAAGGCGAGCACAAGGTTAGCGGCGATTGGCGCCTCCGAGGGACTGCCATTTATTGGCCCTACGTTCAGAGTATTGCGCCGTATATCAGGAGCCGCGGCCAAAAACCCCAAAGCGGTAGAGACGCTGGGGGATTATATTCGTAGTGCGGCCTTGCAGGGCACGGAGGAGGCGGCTCAGGAAGCGCTTGCCGGTATAGCGACAGACGCTGTATTGAAAGAATACATCAACCCAGACATAGAGATAGGTGACTCGCTCGGCGTTGATCTGGTTGCAGGAGGTACGGCAGGCGCCCTGTTTGATGTTGGCATCAACCTTGCAACTCGCAGGAGGCGCACACCAGCCGACCCAGAGGAAGATATCAAGCCGTTCCGAGAGGAGCTGATTGCCGAAGAGGCCGCTTTGCGAGAAAACGTAGAGTTGGCTGAGGAAGCTAGACGTGAGCGCATGGGCGAGCTTGCTACCGCACCCGTCGATCCGGTGGACGCAACGGAAGTCGTAATGCCTGAGTTGTTAGAAGCAGGCCGGGCGTTTGCTGAACCCACGCCGCAAGAGATGAAGGTCATCGAAAAGCGTCGGGCGCAGGAGGAGCTGACAAGCGCAGAGCGCCGAATTCTGAATGAGTATAAACAGCGCCTGCCGGATGAGGGATCGTACAACGAGATAGCCAGAAGGGTTGTTCGTCAGATGGGCGATCAATTCCCGATTGAGCCAGAGTTTTATCTTGACGACAACATCGACGGCATGCCCGGAATGGTCGCGATTAGAGATGGCTCGGGCAGGATGTATGGCTCGCCTGTAAGCGCTGAGATGGCGCCGAAAGTACAGCCCGCCGTAGCGGCGCTCAATGGGCAGACGGTAGAAGAGAATATCTTCCAGAGCAATAGGACGGCAATAGCCTCGGCTAAAGAGGACTACTCCCCCGAGCAGGTGCAGACCCTTCAGCGGGTTGGTCGCATTGTGCTTGGCCCAGAATCATTGTCTTACTCTGCTGAAGCCGCCAACTACGCAGGCGGAACAACGGCAGAAACCGGCTTCCTGCCTAATCTCTCCGCAGAGAAGGTGATTGAGGCAAAACTACCAAGAAAGAAGCAGACCATAGCCCAGCGCATCAACGTGCGCCGTATCAAAGAAGGCAAGGTGCCTAGCAACCGATTTGCCATCAGCGAAATCCGCAGGGAAATCGGCAAGGATGTGGGTCGCCTAGCTGAGTATGAAGCGGGGGCGTTTAGCGTTGACACCTACGCGGCTTTATCTACGCCGGTCAAGGGCAAGTTTGCTGTACAGCCGATGAGCCTCAGCCCGTCTGGGCAAATGGAGCCTTCTGGCGACCTGATCTTTGATCGTCCCGCAACCGCTGGAGAAAGGCAGGCGGCAAAAGATGCGGGGAAAACGGCCCGAAAGCGGGTGCCTTTTGCTTCTGCGGCAGAAGCGTTCGCGTTTGCCAGAGAGGCCAATAGCCGCAAGGGCGGTAGCTATATTCCCACCCGTGAGCTGATGGGTGACCCAGAGTTTGGGATTGGCAAGATCAAGGAAATACTAGAGACAAAAAACATATCGTCTCCTCTTAACTCGCCAGAGGTAAAGAACCTAGCATCGCGGTTTACCGGCAGAAAACTACGCCGAGACCAGTCTATCAGCGATCTCACCGACGCCGAAAAGCAACTGTTTTATCAGAAGCTACGTCAGCTACCCCGCTTTTCGTCCCCAACCAATATCCCGCTTTTTAAATTACGCCCAAGGCCCGAGGCAGAGCCTGCCATTGAAGAGCAGGTGCAGGCAGAGACCCTTGAACTGCCCTCTCCCGCCGTCCCGCAGGGCATGGACGCGGCGACAAAAGGCATTCTAGAGCGTGCCCTTGAGTCCAGACTAAGACAGCTTGGCCTCACTGATTACAAGACTATGGTGACCAACACGGTGAAGTCGGTCGCTCGGGATACAGATGGCAACGTCTATATGCGTAGCCGGCCAGAGGATCAGACGGCAGAAGCTCTTGCCGAGGGCGCCGCTAGCGTGGACGGCGCTCGCGTTATCCAGATTGCTGTTGACAACATCATGGCAAGAGGCGTCAAGCCTGATGACCTTGAAGCGGCGATGGTTGACGTGCTCAATCATGAGGTCGTTCACGCTCTCCGTGAGCTGGATGTCATAACGGAGCAAGAGTTACGCTTGCTTCAGCGTCTGGCCTCGCGCTACCGAATGATGTCCACCAAGAAAACCTACATGGATTGGGCGATTGACACATATGGCGACACAGAATCAGACGTAAACATTGCCGAAGAAGCAATCGCAGAAATGATCCGAGATGCTATTTCAGGGCGGGTCATTATTGATAACAAGCCAGCAGTAGTATCGGGCAAGCCCCGATCAATCATCAATAAGATCGTCAAGTTCTTCAAGGGGCTGGTTGGCGTTGCTCAAGATGTTGATCCAGATTACACGTCATTTACCCAGTTCATGAATGATCTTGAGGCAGGTCGAATTGGCGCTAGAGAACGGGGGCCAATCAGAACCCTATACAGACTGGAGCGCGAAACGGGTCAGTTTATTGACCGCCCAGCGCCAGTGCGGACTGAAAGACAAGTAGAGACCTACGAGGTTGAAACTCCGACGGGTACGACCGTTATTGAAACAGACTCTCCTGAGGTGGCGGAGAGAACGGCTGAAGCTATGGGCGGCACTGCTACGCAAACTGCGCGAGCGGGTGACCTTATGGATGAGGCAGGTCTTGGCGACATGATGCTGAGTCGACGAGCTGACATGAAGCACGGAATCCCGAGGCCATACATTGTTTCGTCTAGGGGACAGGTTTCTGGAAAGCCCTCGCTACCCAAGGCGATAAACCCCAACAATGGGGCGGCACAAGCGCAGAAGCTAAAGGAGCTGGCGGAGCGGCATCCAGATCCGTTGTCCAGCAAGGCGGCATGGCTTAGGTTTGAGCGTGACCTGCTGGGTGACAATGAAACGCCATCCGCCCCAACCGGCCTGATTGACTTGTACAATGATATGGATGCGTGGGCCGAAAAGCACGAACAACTCACGCCAGACCAGCTTGCCGCCGCTGGTGAAGGATTTGAGCTTGTGGAAGACATGAGCAAAGCCTACGAGAATGGCGACGCCAGCGTAGACACTACAGGCAAGTTGATGCTGTGGGGCATGCTCTCGCGGATGCTGTCTGCCCACCCGCATGAGTCGGCGTTTTTGGATGCGGCTGTAGACAAAAAGTTGTCTGAGTTCATCAAGCGGGCCACGGCAAGGGAGTGGACACAGGCCGACATAGACGAATATCTTGCTTGGTCGGAAACAGTAATTCCCGACTTTGCCCCGTCTAAGCAAGGCACCTCCAACCTCCGAGCTTTCGGCAAGACGTTTTTACCAAAAATGTCAAAGCGCATGCCAAGCGGAAAATCAGCGCTGGAGGAACTGCATGACCTTATAGCTGACAAGTCAGTTCCAAGTAGTGACATCCGGGCCAAGTACTACAGCCTCAATCAGGGCATGGGGATTCAAAATAAAGTACTGTCTTTCATCCTGCTTATGACCGGCAGAAAGGATGTTGTGGTCTTAGACCGGATACAGATCAACTCCATGTGGGATGCAGGCCGATTCGGCAAGCTAATATACGACGATATAGCCGGCCTGTTTGAAGGCGCTCACGGACTGGCGCGGTACGAGGCGCTGGAGCGGTCCCTGTCGAACAAGATACAGGGTCTTTACGACAGGGTTGGCAGGACGGAAGATGCATCTGTTGGGCGCTATCACTGGGAAAGCTGGGTAAGGGATTCCGGTCAGGTTGTTTCTCACCCGACGATCAAGGGCTTGATTAGCGAGACAAAGGGGGATCAGCCCTTATCCAGCTCGTATGCGGACATAGGCGCCCCAGAAGGGCGCTTCCATCAATTTGCGTTTGGCTCTGTTTATGCCCGTGACGCAGATGGTGAGCCATACATTATGTATGCTGAGAGTGACGGCACTCCACACAAGTTCAAGCTGGGACGATTCAAGGAGTTTTTGGATCAGATCAGAAAGCCGGCCAGTGGGGTTATTCCTGCGAAATTTAGCGTAAAATCATACAGGGATGCCGGCTACCCGTGGTATCAATCAGAGGAAGTGAACCGTGAAAGACTCGACCAGATCATCCGAGATTTCTCAGAGGGAAAAACGTCTACAGAAGCGTCTGTTTCAGAGGCTGTTGAAGCTGAAGCAGAAGCCGATGTCGCCGGACAGCGACCAAGCGATGAGGACATCTTCGGTCAAGACAGGATCGCCTTCTCTCGCAGAGCGGCAGACAGAAATGTAGAGCAGTCAAGCAACGAGGCTATGGCTGACGTTGCTGATTATGTGACAGAAACAAACCCAGACGCCGCCGGCATGGCGACAATTGAAGCAGGCCCGATGGCCTACTCAATCAACTCAGGCTTCGCAGATCAAAACGGCTACGCACCCACCTTTACTACACCGTCACGGTCTTGGTTTCAGAAGATCGTCTTTCAAGTGCAGGACAAGCTGACCGACCTCAAATCGATAGAAGATGCCATCAATGAGGACCGGAAGGCAAGAGGGCTTCCCCCGCTAAAAGCGGCAGAGAGCGCGTACACCGGAGAGGAGACGCTTCCCGGCAAGATTGGGGAGTTTGACCGGCGATTCAGAAGTAATGAGCTGGAGCCGCTACTTAAAGACATGGCAGACAGCGATGTCACGCTGGACCAAATGGATGAGTTCTTGGTGCTACGCCACGCGATAGAGCGTAACGACCGTGTGCGAAAGATCAATCCAGCTATACCTGATGCAGGATCTGGTAAGTGGGCGGGTCAGGAACTTACTGATCAATATGTTAAGGGCAAGATGTTGTCGGACTTCGGCATGAAGTGGAACGACAGCAAGGGTGAGTGGGAAGGCGGCAATGAGCGAGGCCGCACCTTATCCAGACTGGCCTCTCGCGTTGACAAAATTACCAGTACGACGCTGGCTATTACCCAGAAAGGTGAGCTGATTACTGAGCAAGAGCGGGCCTTTTTGGACGGCTTCTTTAAATACTACACTCCGTTACGGGGCATCGCGCAAGACGAGGACATTGCGGCGGAAACTGATTCAAGAACCGCAGGCTCCGGAGGCACACTTAGTATTGTCGGGAAAGAGGTAAAGCGATTATTCGGAAGCGATAAAAAAGAGGTGATCTCTCCGCTAGCCACCACGGTGTCTATGCGAGGGACTCAAGCCGCACGGGCGGTGAAGAACACTTCATTTGGCAAGCGATTAATCAAGCTCATCCAAGAAAACCCCAATGATGAAGTGTGGCAGTTGATCTCTCCGGAAGACCCCAGATACAAGACAGCCTTTGATTCGTCCTACACCTATGTCGGTCCTGACAGGTCACGATACGGCCAGAGGAAAAGCGACATATCTGGGGAGTCAGACAAAAAGAACTGGGTCAAGCGAGTGCGGGTAGTTCAAGACCCGGTGTTTAATCCTACTGGTCAGGAGCTGTTAGGAGTAAAGGTTGACGGCAAGCAGTACTACGTCTTCTTTCAGAATCCGGATCTCCGCAAGGCGGCAATAAACCTTGACGCACAGAGCGTCGGGTTTTTGGTGGAGAAGCTGAACGGGTTTACCCGCTTCATGTCATACGTCAACACCAGCCTTAACCCAGAGTTTGTTATGGGCAACTTCCCTCGCGACGTTGAGACAGCCATTGCTAACATTGTTGGTGAGCAAACAATGGAAGGCGGTAAGGCGCTGGACGCCAAGGGAATTATCGGGGAGGTTCTGAAGACAACGATCCCCTCTGTTCGCGTGTTCTACAAGGGGTTCCGAAATCGAGACAGCTTGTCCAGCGAGGACGCCACCAACTTTAATGAGTTCATCACTTCCGGCACCAAAACGGATTGGTTTCATTCACAGCCACCAGAGCAACAAAAGAAAAACCTTGAAATGATGGCTGAGATGGCTAAAGGAACATTCAAGGGTACTGCCGCGCAAGGGTTTAAGGCGGTTAAGGACTTTGTGGATGACAGCAATAACGCTGTTGAAAATGGCGTGCGTTTAGCTACATTTGTCGCGGCGCGGGATGCGATGATCAAGGGCGGCATGTCACGTTCGGACGCCATACAGCAGGCGTCTACGCTCTCCAAAAACTTAACCGTCAACTTCAACAGGAAGGGCAACTCCGGTCAATTGCTGAACGGACTGTACCTTTTCTTCAACGCCTCAGTGCAGGGCACCGTCAATACGATGCGGGGGTTGAACGTGTTTGACCCTAACTCGTCAAGGACAAAGCAAGCGCTGGTCGGGTCAATCATGGGATTTGGCGCACTCACGACGGCGATTGCCAATGCGCTTATGGGTGAAGATGAGTTTGAGAGAATACCTGACTACATCAGGGATCGGAACATCATCATTCCGGACGCATTGTGGGGCGGTGACCCAGAAGCATACTCGACCATCCCTCTGCCATACGGCTACAACGTATTCTGGAATCTAGGGGAGAATGCCTACCTTGTTTCTGCTGGGCAGGTTTCGCCAGAGAATGCGGCAGTCAGGGCGACCAATGTTTTCCTCGGCTCCTTCAACCCGCTCGGCACATCTACCAGCGAAACGTATCTTGGCTCGCTGGTCAAAACCGGCACGCCGCAGGTTCTCAAGCCGGCCCTTGAGCTGGTAATGAACGAGAACTATTTTGGCTCTCCCATTTACCCTCCGGACAGCCCGTTCGGCGGTGGGGACGACCCGCTGTCACGTCGCTCATTCTCCAATACCTCACAAGTCTGGAAGAGCATTGCAGAAACAATTGGCACGTTAACTGGCGGCAACGAGTCAGAGCCGGGGCTTGTCGAAATACCACCGGACGCCTTGAGCTACTTGCTGTCGTTCTACGGTGGCGGCGCGGGATCATTTGCTGAAAGGACGTTCTTCAAGGTGCCCGATGCACTCATGGACCCCACGAAAAATCTGGAGATCAGGGACATTCCTTTCGTGCGAAGGATACGCGGCGAAGTGGACAATCGCGTAGACAGCGAGTCATTCTACGAGCGACGGGAGACGTTGCAGAGAAAAGACAGGCAGGCGAATGACAGACTGACAGGCGCAGAGCGCACCGCCTACATCAAGGAGAATCAGGACTACATCAAGATGCTTCCCATGCTTAAAGGGACAGAAAAAACATTACGAGCATTGCGCAAGTCGCTGAGGAACCTAGATAAATTGCAGAATGTCAGCCCGCAACGAGCACTTGAAATTGCCGAGCAAAAGCGGAAAATACAGGAGCGCATCGACAAAACAATAGAGCGCTTCAACAAAAGGTATGACGAAGTGGTAGGCAAAACAAAATAACATTCTAGCGGGGGCATAGGATGCAGTTGGGGAAGTTTGCCGAGAGCAAGGCTCAGGCAGATGTCGCGTCGCTTGTAGATAGCGGCGCCACACGGCGAGAGACGGCACGGCGGCTAGGTATATCCGAGCGCAACGTCTATAAAATGATTCAGCGCATTAAGTCCAATGCCCTGAAGCGCGGATACAGTCCAGACCACGACATGACGCATGTTGTGCCCGAGGGCTACAAGGTCAAGGGCGTATCCACCTACTACAATGAAGACGGCAAACCCACTGGGCAGTGGGTCAAATCTGCGACCGACGAGAAACAGCGAATCGAGTCTATACTGAATGCCATAGAGGGGGCGTCCAAGTCGCTTCCCGCGTTCAAGCCAGTCAAGCCACCAAAACAAGCAGACGAAGAGCTAGCCTCCCTGCTGACCATCACTGACTTTCACCTTGGCATGCGTGCTTGGCGTGCCAGCGAGGGCGAGGATTGGGATGTCAAAATTGCACGCGATGTATTTCTGAACGCTATTCATGACATGTTACAAGGAAGCCCTAAATCCGGGACCGGGATACTCAACCAGCTTGGTGACTTCTTCCATTGGGATGGCTTGATACCGGTCACCCCTACCTCTCAACATGTCTTAATCGGCACTGACGACCGTTACAGCAAACTTGTCGAGATGACCATCGCCATCATGGACGAAGCAGTCAAGATGATGCTCGGCAAGTTCGGCAGGGTGGTGATTGTGCAGGCCGAAGGCAACCACGACCTGTCCTCCAGTGTGTGGATGCGCAAGTACATGAAGCACCGGTTCCGTGATGAGCCGCGGGTCGAGGTCATCGACAACGAGTTTCCCTACTACGCCTACCTCCACGGCCAGACCATGCTTGGCTTCCACCACGGCCATAAAATGCGGATGGCTAACCTGCAAAAACTGTTTGCGGCAGAGCCTCGGTTCCGCGAGATGTGGGGCAAAGCGAAGCACTGCTACATCCACTGCGGACACCTCCACCATGAGCGGATTCTGGATGATGCAGGCGCCACAATCGAACAGCACCCGACCCTCTCAGCCCGTGACCATTACAGCAGTTCGCATGGATATGTCAGCCAGCGTGGGGCGAAGGTGATTACATATGACAAGTCAGATGGAGAGGTACACCGAGTCACCGTGAGGCCGAGGTATGACAAAGGTAATTGAGTTCAAGCGCCCGATGGCGTGGGAGTCGGCTCAAGAAATGGCCGAGGCGTTTGCAGAAAGGTTGGGTACAGACGAGGATGGGTTTGCGTCTGACTTGTACGGTGCGGTGATCATGTACCGCATGAAGGACGGCAGTATTTCTTTTGAGTGCAGTGCAAACGCCAACGCCCTTGACGTGGGGATGATGGCGTCAGCGGTTCACCTCGCCTGCCTCTACGAGATGGGGATGGTCGAGGTCGGAGACGATGAGGTTATCCATTAGCCTCTGGCCAGTAAACAGCCACCACCGACATAAATATAACGATTACCAGCGCCCACAGATACTCAGGAACGCCCTGCGGCTCCAGCTTTTTCTTGCATTCATCGCAGAGCGCTCTGGATATCGGAATACCAGACTTGTTACACCTGTAGCAGTGCCTCACAGACCATTCATCTCCGCTAGCTTGTTCTGAGCCTTCTTCAAGTCCTCAATCGCCGCCTCAATGATATCCAGACTGTCGGCGTTCATATTGGACAGGTCGGTGATACGCCCAATTGCCTTGTCTAGCTCATCCAATCGCTCAAGCACTGCACTAATAGCTTGTTCAGCCATCTCCCCCTCCAGTTCCACCTTAATTCTGGTCACACCCTGCCCTCTTCTGCCGGCGGTATGTAGTATCCGATCTCTGCGGCGACACGACACAGCGTTTCTATTAGCTCTGAATAGTCACCTCTAGAGGCATCGTTACTACGCTTAACCGGTCTTCTCCGCATGCCAAACTTGGTCGCATGCTCTGTTGAGCCATAGCATTGGCACAGCATCTCTTCATGCATCTCATCTGGCGTCATCCCGCAGAACCGAGCAAACTCGCCGCAGTATTTGCGGTAGTAGTTCTCTTGCGGTCGAGTCCGTTCGCTACGGAGCGGCTTGATTTCTATGGTGACACCGTATGGCGCCTGCTTGTTGGTGTCGATCAGCTCCTTGACAGATTCCGGAAATGCCGATGACAGGTACTGAAAAACATTCATCAACTGAATGGATTTAGCTCGCGGAATGTGCAACTGCATCTTTAGTCTCCTTGTCTTGGTACGGGCGGTAAAAGTAGAGGGGGCAATTTGGAGCGGTGCAGTTTCTTATGCTTTCGCGGAACCCCTGCTCAATGTGATCCTTGGTGCATCCCATGCAGTGGGCGCACATAGCCTTGATTGCCCTCTGCCTTGTGCGCTTTTTTTCATACTGAAGTAGCGGGTTGTATGTGCTCATGGTTCGTGTCCCTTGATGTCGATGATCTCCTGCGCCACACGGCGCACTAGCGTCTGAATTATCAGGAATAAGAACTGCTCGCTGAGATCGATCTTTTTTTCAAACGATGACCCGTCAAAGGCCACGTCGAATTTGTAGTGACATTTTTGGCACAGATCGGCAATGCACAGGTCGTGTGGTTTGTGGCCTGTACCTTTGCCAAATCTGTGCGATCTCATTCCGGTGTAGTGTGCGGCAACCACGGTGCCATCAGCGGCACCGCAGTTAACACATGACTGGCCCTTGGCCCCGTCAAGCAGTTTCTTTGACCTAATCAAAACGGAATATCATCCTCTGGTGTCAGGATGGGCTGGGGTTCTGGGACAGGAGGAGGCGGCGGTGGGGCTGGCGCAGTCTCCTCTCCGTCCCAGAATACCTCACCAGTCACATACTGGTATGGCTCGCCAGTGTCTTGGGCCTTCCGATCCCATGCCGCCAGCTTAATCTTGGGCGTCTCGCCTTTTTTCGCCATAGCGATCAGCCCCTTTAACTGCTCGCGAGAAAGCTCGACCTTGCCTGTCTTGTCAGGATGATTCTGCGCCTTTTTCTCCTTGTTTGGCCAGAGACCGCCCTCGCTTTTGTGGTATTTACTCATTGGTTCCCTCCTTCTGGGTGTTTTTACTAAGCTGACCTCCGCAGGTTGCTATCCAGTCAAGATAAGCGGCCCTCGGGATGATATATCTCTTCCCAATTCGTATATTAGGAATAAGCCCTTCTTTGCATGCGGAGTAAGCGTGATTAAGTCCAATGCCAAGGCGGTCGGCCACCTCATGCATGGACATTACATCCTCGCCCAAATAGTAGTTGGCATATCTTTCCGCGCCTCTTGGCCCGACTGAGTTTTGAGATTTTTCTTTCATGCGCTCGCCTCTTTGAGCTTTTGTCGTAGAGCAGTGAAGTGGCCCTTCAGTTGCTCGTAGTGCTCGTTGTAGTTTTGATCCAGCAGATCGATGACCTGCTTGTTCTGCTTCCAGAAATCGATCAGGTCTTGCTCTGTGCCTGTTGCGAACGTGTCAGCAGTACTCATCATGAACGCCAGCACGTTATCAGCCTCTTCCTTGGACCCGATGTGATTTTCGGCAGGCTGTGCCTGCTCGGCAACCTCCTCCTGCTTGATCGGCGTCACCTTCTGGGCCGGCTCCTTTTTCTTGGCAGGCTTTTTCTCTGGCTTTGGCTCTGATGGCGGGTCGCTATCGGGCGGTAGGTCTTCGCCAGCGTAGATGTAATGGCCCAACCCAAACATCGCCAGACACTTGGTCAAACAGCGCATACGAGTGTCAGATATTGCTCTTGAGTCAGGGTGCGCTATGGCTTTATTTTTGTAGTCCATCACAGGCAACCACATCATCCGGTCAAGCTCTCCTATCTTGACACTGACCCACACCGTTGCGTGCCCTTGGTTGTCCCACTCTTCGTTGAGAAACTGGTATGTCGCCTGCGGATAGTGCTCCATCAAGGTGCCCCACGCCCACGCCCAAGACAGATAGGTCAGGCCGTTTTTCTTTTCGACGCGTTCGCTAACGTCAACCTTTGACAGTCTCTCCCAGACCGACTGGTATGTCGGTTCAGAGGAGGTAGTTTTTTTTGTGCTCATCGCTTACTCCTAGTGTTTTCCACACTTCCCGTGGTGTCATTTTGTAGAACTCTGCGGCGCTGATATCTCCGACACGCTTATCATTAAGATAAAACGCCAGCATGTTCCCGTGAATAACAATCTGTAACTTGTTTTTCGACTGTTGCATCATGCCAACAACCTTGAGATAAAAATCAGGGTCTTGCTGAATCATTCGGCATCCTTATCGTAGTGCCAGCTATTGCAGTCTCCGTAACGGTTGTACGCGGCCAGCCCTTGACTATCTGTGACCGCCCTTGCTGTTGCTTTTTTCGGGTCGGTTGAGAGCCGTATGTCATTGGTGGTTTTTTGCCAGTGACTTCGGTTTTCAGACGCCGTTCTACCGCAAAATGCATATCTCGGCTGACGATGTTTTTTCATGCGGCCCTCCATTGGTCGCACCACTCAGCAACACGGCACCAGTTATCCTCGCATCTGGTGTACCGCCCCTCTCTGGTCTCGACAATCAAGTCCTCCTTACCCTCGGCGTATTCACGCGCCTCATCCATTGAGTCGAACACCCTCAGCGCTCGCTTGTTGCCATCTTTCTTGACGGCGAACAGGTCAGGCTTTTTCCATCGCTCCTCGTCAGAGCATGGGGGTAATGGCTCGCCAGTCAGGCGCAGGAACTCGGCTTCGTCGTGGAGGCGGACCCGCTCACGAACATAGCTATCCCTGTCTTGTTGACTCCAAAGCGGGATATCCACAATCACGATTGGCGCCTTCGGGTAATTCGCCTCGCCGGCCTTGTTCCGTTGCCAGTCCCGCAGGACCGCCACGATGTTCAGCGCCGACACCTCAACGTCATGATTCTGCTCGACGAGCCAAGCGTAGAAGTTAAGTTGCTTGTCCCACTCCTTCTTGCCGTAGATGACAGACCAGACTGACGTACACTTGTAGTCGAGAATGGTGACGGTGCCATCTCCTTCGGAGCGTTGTAGGTCGATAGCGCCGCTGATCAGCCAGTTATCAACCTCGGCAAACAACCTTTCCTCCACGATGTGGCCGTCCGGTTGGTGTCGCTCAAACATGTTATGGACTGCGGTGCCAAGTACAGACCAGACCATGTCGGATGCGTCTTCCTCAATCACGGCATCGTGCTCTGCCTTGAGAATGCGCACACGCGGAGAGTCGATCAGTTGTGTAACGGATCGATTGCTGTTGCCACGGCTGTAATCGCTGTGGGTCAGCGCCTGATAGACAGGCTCCGGTAGATTGGTGTGGTTAGTTATTCTCACTGGATTCTGAACACCCGCATCTGGTCGCCGTCTCGGACCACGCTAAACTTCTTCGGGGGGTGACGCCTTTGGAACCGGACCACTCGTTGGCGTAACGCTTGGACAAGTCGGGCGTCGCCTGACATAACTGGGGCGAGGAATGATTCGTTGATCTCCATCTCCGAAAATGGTAACTCTGGCAAGCGGGTGCGTTGCGGGATTGGAATGTTCCGTTCGATCTTGATCATACTGCTCTCTCTCTTCAGCTTCTTGAAGTTGGTAGACGTAGCGTCCCATTTTGCTCACTGGTCGGTCCTCGTTTTGAACCAGTCGTAATGATAATAGCGGGAAGAAAGAAATGTCAAACAACATCGTAGAAATGGTGATCTATGGCGAGCCGTGTAGCAAAGCAAATAGCCGTAGACTTGTTAAGAGCAAGAGCGGGCGCCCGCTGTTCATCAAATCCCAGAAAGCGCTCGACTATGTCAAGTCATTTGAGAAGCAGTGCAGGAAAATTGAGCCGCCAGTCGAGAAAGATGTAGCCGTCCGGATCGTTATCTTTTATGCTAGTCGACGGCCTGACCTTGACGAATCACTGATACTGGATTGCATGCAGGGTCCGATATACAAGAACGACAGGCAGGTCAAGGAAAAGCACATAATCTGGGGCGGGGTTGACAAAGACAACCCGAGGGCAGAAATCAGTGTCCGATATTTACAAGACGGTTTACAGCAAGGTGATATTCCAAGCGATTCGTGATCTCGTTGGCGCACAGCCGCAAGAGAAGCAGGACGCCGTCAAGTATTTACAATCCCCAGCATTCTTGTCGCACTGTGAAATCGCGGGTTTCCCGACTGGTTTGCAGGACGCCTTGGATGAGATGTTGTTGCTCAGTCGCACCGAGCAAAAGGTGGTCGCCAGAATGGTGATGGAAGAGCTGACATCTTGTGCATAAAAAAAGCCCCCGATGGGCGGGGGCTAGACTCAAGGAGGTTCACCACTAGTACTGTTCTAGTCTAGTACATTACTAAGTATATATAAATAGTAATGTTCTAAGCTGGTACTGTTCTAGTCTAGGACAGTTCTAGGGTCTACTCATATCATAAAATATGGGGGTAGGCAACCACTATGACCGCTCTGAACGACTATGTTCTTGGCCATAGTCAGGACGCGAGAGTGAAGTGTCCTGAGTGTGGCGATCAGCGCAAAAAGAAAAACCAGAAAACACTTTCAATCACGATCAAGCCCGATCACACCCTGTACCACTGTCACCACTGTGGTCTATCGGGTGCTGTCCGGCGTGAAAAATTTTACGAGGCTCACATGGAGAAAGTAGTAAAGATACCCACCCAGCTTAATTACAACGTGCAGTTGATACAGGATTTTTTCGGAAGGCGTAGCGTGCCGCTGGATACTCTTGACGGGTTACCAGCAATGACCACCGGCATGAAGTGGTTCGACGGCGCCCAACGAGAAGCAGTGGGTTTCATTTACGGGCCGCGGGAAAACCCGACAGCAATCAAGTGGCGATCCGTGGAAGGGAAGGGATTTCTCTGTGATGGCGCCCCAAGATCGTTCTACGGTATCGAAAACGTGGAAGATACTGACGAGGATTTGACGATAGTCGAGGGGGAGTGTGATGTCATTGCTTTGGCTAGCGTCGGAATTAAGGCCGTATCTTGCCCCAACGGCGCACCTGCAAAGGTCAGCCAAAATCGGGTCTCTCCGGAGGAGGACAACAAGTTCTCGTATATCTGGGAAGAAAGGGAGCGTCTGGAACGGTGTAAGCGGGTTATTTTAGCCACTGATAACGATCAGGCAGGCGAGGCGTTGGCAGAAGAAATCGCCCGTCGAGTGGGTCGGGCCAAGTGCTGGCGGGTCAAGTTTCCCGAGGGCACCAAGGACGCAAACGATGCTGTTGACAAGTTAGGAGCAGATGAAACACGCAGAATCTTCGATAATCCCGAGCCAGTTCCGCTGTCCGGAGTCTATGGCGCGTCGGAATATCTGAGTGACATCAAGGACATTTATGCCAATGGTCACGGGCGGGGAGCGTCCACCGGCTTCCCTGCCATTGATGAACTGTTCACCATAGCCGAGGGACAGCTATCTATCGTCACCGGAATGCCGAGTTCGGGCAAGTCTGAATTCATTGACCAGATCATGGTGAATCTGGCCCAGCGCGAGTCATGGAAGTTTGCCGTGTGCTCGTTTGAGAACCCGCCCCATATGCACATCGCCAAGCTGGCAGAGAAAGTCACGGGCAAGCCGTTCTATGACGGGCTTGGTCCCAGAATGACAGAGGAGGAATTGGAAGAAGCAATAGTGTTCATTAACAGACACTTTGTGTTCCTTGAATCCAAGGACGGCGGCATGAGCACCATCGACAGTGTCATTGAGCGCACCAAGCAAGCGGTTATGCGTCTGGGGGTGCGGGGCTTGATCATCGATCCCTACAACTACATTGAGCAGTCAGGGACTGAAGAGCACAACAGCATCAGCCATATGCTCAGTCGAATCACCGCCTTTGCCAAGGCCCACGGCATCCACGTCTGGTTTGTCGCCCACCCCCAGAAAATGTACCCCCGAGAGGACGGCACCTATGCAGTGCCCAAGGGCATGAATATCTCTGGTTCGGCGGCGTGGTTTGCGAAAGCCGATCTAGGCATTACCGTCCACCGGAGCGAGGACTGCGTTGAGATACATTGCTGGAAGTCTAGGTTCAAGTGGACCGGTCAGCAGGGCGTGGCATGTCTTACATATGAGCTGTCAAACGGTAGATACCGAGACTACGCTCCGCCGGCAGAGATCAAGACGATCAAGGGAGTTGACCGGAGTTGGGAGGACTTTGATGAATTCTGATAACTTGTTTGGAGTAGCTGGGTTTCCCGGAGCCGGGGTCATTTCCCGGAGAGTCGCTTATGTCTGACAAGTCACACACAGACCTCGGCACGAAGGAAATCTACAAACGCCACGCCGTGATGGTCGAGGGCGGCACGATGCCCCGAGCCAAGGTCATGGATCAAACACTGGTTGATCGGTATTTGATGGACGGGTTGCTCACGCTTTCCCAGCATCAGGCCGGCGAGTATGTGATGAGTCAGGCATTGCAGGCGGGGATGTACACGAAGCCCCTCAGCTCTGAGCCGTCATCGGGCGCCAGAGCCAAGGACTCTGTCGCCACAGAATCGCTGATGCGTTATGGACGCACGCTGGATTTGGTCAGCAAGCGCTTTGGTCCGTATCACAAGTATCTGGTGGAAGAGGTGGTTCTGCATGGGTGGGACGTGTCTCTGGATTCCAAAAAGATGACAGCGCTGAAAGAGGCGCTCGACTGGATATCTGAGCGGCGTCTGGCTGGTGGGCGTAATCCACTGAGGAAGTTGAAAGGTGAGTAGTTTTGATGAGCAGGTAGGCGGGGATCATTACAAGCGGTTCAAGATACAGCCGTTGGAGTATGCATTGCAGAATGATCTGGGGATTTGCGAACACGCCGTGATCAAATATGTGACTCGGTGGCGCGACAAGGGTGGTACTGATGACTTGTTAAAAGCAAAGCATTACATCGAGTTGCTGTTGGAGTTTGAGAGTGAAAAGTCTGGGGACGGGTAGGCGTTTTAATCACATGACGATTTGCGAAAACGGCGAGGGACAGCATGTAGGAACCCTCGCTGAGATGGAGTTTTCGCGGTTCCTGATTATGAACAACGTACAGCATGCGTGGTCGGCTTGCGACAAAGGCCCGTATGATTTTGCCGTAATGGACATATCCGGTCGCATGGTAGGGATTGATGTGAAGGCAAAAAAGAGGAATGTGCCACCATCGCACTCTCAGGATGCGCACGTTACCTGCGATCAAGAGCTATATGAATGCCATGTTTATGTTTTTTATAGTGTTACAGATGACAAGCCAACAGCAATGGGATGGATTGGTAAAAGTGATTTTTGGCGAGACTGCCGAAGGGTGCGGAAGGGCGACAGGGACGGCTCTTTTGAGGAGCACGTTGATGCGGGGAAGATGAAGTACAGCGAACTCAAGCCAATGACTGATATTCTTGGGTATTTGAAGTCCTGCTGGGAATAGGATGCGGTGGATAGCGCCTGACCAATCACATGAACATCAATTCATTGTCAGCCCCTGATCAGACGCTTATACCCGTGCCACCGCACACGGTTAGGAGTTGGGGCTAACCCAGTGTAGCACCAGCCGACTTTTTGCGTAAAGCTCGCTTTTCTGGTTTCGCAGAAAAACTTGGAAATCTGTTGATAAGTCCAAGGCGCTTTTTGCGCAAGTAAATCAATGTCTTGTCGGCTGGGCACCTAATAATTTCAATGCAGGGAGAATCTACCTCCCTTAGCAACAATACCGACAAGTTGTCCATGATTGCTACGTCCTCTCCGAATCTCTCGGCCATCTGCATCGCCGTTTGTACCGCTATCTGGTAATCGTCTGGGTCTTCCATCCATAATCCCCTTGCGTCTGAGAAATCGTGAGTAAGCGCCGGCCTCAAGGTCAGCGCATTTGCCTACCCCGCACAAATCGGTTGATTCGTAGATTGCGGGGCATGCGGGGGCGTGGACGCCCCCTTCCATGTCGCAGTACTGGCAAGTCATGAGACCAACGCCAAAACAACAAGCACCAGAGTGGTGAATGACATCATCGCACCAGCACCAGCAATCAAGGTCAGCATCGGTATCTGCTGAACCATGCGCTCCGCTTCCATTACCCGATCCAACAGGGCGTCTGGCATTTCGGGCGGCTTGGGTCGGACTTCTGACTTTGGAGCAGGCTCCACCTTTTTCGCAGGCGCTTGCAGAGGTAGTGACCTCTGAGTGGCCTTGCGGATGTGGGTCGCCCTCCACGTTACAGAGTCTGTTGTTCTGCCTAGCGCTTGGGCGATTACGATCTTGCTGAGACCCTTTTCCAAGCACTCCTCCAGCACTGCATCGTCTTCCTGAGACCACCTTTTAAAGTGTTTTTCCATTGCGATTACTCCTCACAGTTGATGTTTGGGTTGTAGGCAGGCCATAGCTTGTCCTCAACCATTTCACAGTAGTGGCGTTCGGCGGCGACTGCATCCTCGTAGTCACCGCGTCCCACCACAGCTAAAGCGAGCAGGAGCGAAAGCACTCCCACCCATATCGAAAGCGCGTTGTCCATCAAATCTCTCCCTGCTTGTATTTTTCTTCGGCCATTTCGGTTGCCCTGACAATGAACTCGCGAGCAATATCTATGGACGGGGATACGTCGAACGCGCACCGGATCACTGCATACAACACGCCATACATAGCGCCGGCCACGCCAGCGTGTGTCCTATCGACATCGTGCTCGCTCAGTTTGTCGAACATATCCAGCGCGGCCTGTACCCCGATTTCGTAGGCGGCGCGTTGCTGTGCGTCCACCTCCTCCATTGTCTCGGCTTGACGCTTCAACAGCTCTGCGGCCCTGCGGCCCTCAAAGTCAATCACGTCACTCATAGTCACAGGCCTCGCTCTCGTTGACATAGCATCCACCGATCACGATGCCGCACTCGTTCATAATGTCGGCCTCGCCGTCTTCAATAACAGTCGAGGGGTTGAACCCCCACAGCTTGGCGGCGGTACGCATCTCGCCCTCGCTGGACAGCCGGTCATCCATCGGCCTGCCGGTCAGCCACAGCGTAAAGGTCGGCTCTGGGGCGTCCTCTGCTTCTGGGCAATTCGGATGGTGCGCGTTCACGCGCAAGCATTCGTTACACATTCTGATCATGTCATTCACTCCTACGTTGAGACATTGTTTATGTTACGTCCGCATGGACGCACAGGCAAGTACTATCATAAAAAATGAGGGGCGAACCCCCTCAGTGAATTATCCGGACACCTTGCTCTGCCCAGAATGCGATCAATTCCGCGACAACCTCGGGAGGCCATACGGAATCGACTGACCCGTCAGGGCCAGCCATCTCTGCGGCCACAGCAAGCGCCGCGTTTGCATCATGAAATTGCCCTATCGGGACAACGTCATCATCAATAAGAGCAAGCCACTGCTCAGATACTGGCGTTGGTTTCTGCATCTACACCTCCCTCTCTCAGAAAATTTATCAGTATGCGCGGGGGCAGTTGATCCAGCATTTCAAACAGGGCGGTAAAGTCGCCCATCGAAAGGTCGTGCCTGATCTGATCAAAGACCCGCTCCCACTCTTCCTCGGTCAAAACCTCGGTGCGCTCGCTCATGTGCTACTCCTCCCCTTTTGCGTCAAGCATTACGCGCCTCAGCGCCTTGCTTGCATTGTGAACCACCGACAACATCTTGACCTGATCTGCCGTGTCCTGAGCCTGAGAAATGATGTCTTGCAAAAGCTCATCGATAATTACAAACATGGTGGACTGGCTAAATGCATCACCGTCCATCACAACGTCACAAACCCGTGACGCAAAATCCGCAGACTCAATATCAATCAACTCCAAAACTGATTTGCTGGTATCCATTGTGATCCCTCCTACGAGATAACTTGTTAAAAAGAAGGGGGCGCTTGGCCCCCGTGGGTTACGCCGCCTGAGCGACGATGGTGTCGGCACCAGAGACGCCGATCATTCGGCGGATGTAGGGCACCGGCTCGCTGTCGAGCACCACAACCAGATTGTCGCGCTGGCCCAGTGCGTTCCAGTCATCGTCATACATCTCGCCATCGGTGAACACAATGACCAGATCAGACTCCAGACCGTTCTGCTCAAGCCACTCGACACCAGCGGTCATGTAGGTGCCGCCGCCGCAGGGTGCCTCAAGGTCGAGAAGCTCTGCACCGGAGTACACCTCGTCGGAACTGTGGAACTGGTGATTAGTCCAAGCAACCACAACACCGTCACGCGGCTGGAGCGTGTCGATCAGAGACGCAGACTCAATCATGAATTGATTGAGCATGTCGCGGCTGACTGATGCTGAGATGTCAACGACAATGGAGACGCGCCCGATCTGACCAATCGACGTGGGGCTGATGACGCCCAGCGTCGAGAACCGGCGGCGGTGAATGCGAGACCATGTGGTCTGACCGCCAGCGCCTGCGCGGTTGAATCGATCAGCAAGCTCTGCACGCCAGTCGGTGTCGGATGCATTGCTGGGACGGTAGCGGTGCGAACCCTCGCGGATAGACTCAGGGAGTCGCGCAGGGTCGCGCCCGTCAGCCTCAAGCTGATCGATGCCATCGTCCACTGATGAGCGGATGTCGTGCTCATCTTCGCGAGCCGCGGCGTCCTGCTCCTCATCGGTGCCCTCATACTCAGGCGTCAGGTGATGGTCGTGACCGGCAGGCTCCGGCAAGTCGCTTGCTTCTGACTCGTCAGCAGTAGGCTCACCATCCTGAGCACCTGCGTCGTCGGCTTCGTCTTGCATTTCCTTGCCGCCCCCATTGGAGTCGGAGTCGGGATTGCTGGGCTTGTCCGACTTGTTTCCACCGTGGATATCGTCATCGTCATCCTGTTTTTGGTACAGGTCAGCGTAGACCGAATCGACAATGTCATTGCGTCCGTACTCATCGGAGTAGCAACCCTGCGGGATAGGCTCAAAGCCCATCGCCTTGCAGTCGGAGTTGATGATGTAGTCGGCGGCGCGGTTGTAGAGGCCGTGATCGAATGACACGTTGGGTCGAAAGAACCCGCGGTCCTGATACACCTTGCCGCGCTGGGGGTGCCGCAGGATTATGTGCGACACCTCATGAGCAAGCAGGAATGCCCGCTGTGAGTCTGACTCAAGCCCGCGAAAGAACTCGGGGCTGATGTAGACATAGACGCCGTCAGTGGCGGCGGTCGAGATGGCGTCAGTCCAGATCACCTCAGTGGCGAGTAGCACACTGTAATGAACGGGCGCTTTTGATTGCAGGCTGATCAGCGCCGCAATGTAGCGGCGCGAGTTGGTGAGATCAGCAGTGGGTGCGAATAGCTTTTTAGCTCGCATGGTTACACCTCCATGCCGGCAGTTTGTGCCAGCGGTAAAAGATCGTGGAACTTCTGAATGAATGCCACAGCGACACTCGACGTGAGTACCCAGCCTTGACGGGCTGAGGCGCGGAGCAGTTTAGACCCCAGCGACACCTGCAAGTCGGGACGCAGGCGCGTGATGTAGGCCAGTGCCGCCTCGCCAGTATCGGCATCGGATGCGCAGTTGATAGCGCGGTTGGCGGCGAGCAGTTGGTAGCCCGTTGCGTCTGGCACGTTAGCACCAGTGGGGTCAGCGAATATCTCAGCCGCAGTCGGCACCTGATCAGCCATCGCAATGTGGCGGGTCAGCATACCGGCGGCGCGGTCGCCAATGTTGGCGGCGATCAGTGACTCGACATATGACGGGATGGTCATGCCGTCGAAATCAGCAGAATCAGCAAACGCCGTCAGGTGCTGGGCGGCGCGTACCAGTGAGCGCGGGGTGCAGAATGGGCCGTCCTCAGTCGGGACGCAGTCAGCGAAAAAGCCGTCATCTGCATAGGCCATCGCGCAGTCAATCGCCAGCGGGTTCACGCCATTGTCAGCGGCCCAATCGGCCCAGCCCTTGACATCAAACTGAAGCTCAAACACCGCGCACCGGTTGAGCAAGTGCGACAGCATACGGGTAGCACCTGACTTGTCAGATGTACGGTTGCCGGTGAAGCAAACGATCCAGCCGTCAGGGATGGGGTGACCGCCGACAGTGCGCTCGGCAGGGTCGAGCAAGTCGGCCAGCACCTTCTGAACGTCAGCAGTCGCCTGCATTAGCTCATCGATCAAGATGATGCCGTAGGGCTTGCCGGTCTCCCTGATTTTGGTGATCAGCGGCGCGACAGTGAATGTGGTGCGGAGGTTGCCGTCCGCGTCCTTTGATGGCAGTGCGACACCAGCGATCTCTGCTGAGTCGCGATTGGCAACGCGCTCTTGAATGAACCCAAGGTCATCAGTGGAGACGCCAACGTGCTCCGCGTACAGGTCGCGGAACCAGCCTTTGAAGTACTGGGTCTTGCCAACGCCCACGGGGCCGATCAGGCCCACGGGTTGCTGGTTGCCACTGGCGAGTACCAGCGGGACAATTTTTTGAAACTCGGCAATAGTGGTTTGAATGTGTGCCATGTGAAATCCCTCCTACAGGATAAGTTAGTCGATGAGGTCAGCGAGCAGTGAATCGCCCGTGACTACGTTAGATGCGGCGGGTGCCGCGGGTGTTGTGGTTGATTCCCCCTTGACTACCTCAGCCAGCGTTTTAC
>Ga0209645_1000170_pt1 | contig 34233 bp, 57 predicted proteins | sample ETNvirenome_6_30_FD_184070 | JGI IMG/M metagenome (GOLD analysis project Ga0209645, IMG submission 184070) | Marine viral communities from the Pacific Ocean - ETNP_6_30 (SPAdes) (version 2) | ecosystem: Environmental > Aquatic > Marine > Oceanic | place: Pacific Ocean | collected 2013-06-19
CCTACAACATCAACATTGTAATAGTGTTTGAAAGCCTTATTATTTCGGGTTGATGCTGGTACCTTAAACGATTGGGAATAATCGCTGACAACCGATTTAAGGTCGCGCAAATCCTTTACCCTCCTGGAGAGTACAACGCTTTCGTCCTGGAACATATCCAGGGCAGTACCGTCAAGATAGACTACGAATCTCATGCGTTCGCCATATTTAAGTAATCAGCCGTTTCCTCGAATTGGAATGTGTATTGTACAATCCTATCGTTGAGGCTGGTTTTTAGTGTAATGTTTTTCTCCACGATATTGACTGAACGCCAAATTGAATCGTGGTAGATTTGGATTTTTGGGGAGGCTAAAAGTTGCTCAATACTGCTATTGATTTCCTCTCCTAAAATTTGGGTGTTAAGTTGGTATACAACCTTTCCCTTGTGCCCGTATGAACTGCCGTTTGTTTTGCTTACATCGATATTGAATCCATCGTAAAACATTGGGCGTTTGAATGCCTGGCTTTCTAACTGAATTGATTTTGTTGCTCGTCCCTGGAAGAATAGGTACTGAAGGCAACCGAATTTATTTACAAAGGCAACGGGGTATGCCTCGTATCGATTGGCACAACCTCTTTTGAATTTGTATACCTTGTTGTTGCCCGAACCCCCCAGGGTAACTGTAATGTCATCGCCCGTAATTGATTCGTCATTCATAATGTCAATAATGTCAACGTGTACCAGGCGTTGTTCACTTTCCGAAACCACTTTACCCGAAATATCTTCGGTGTATGTAGTCGTGCCGTCCGTTACCCTTACCGAAGTGTGATGAGGTCGGTAAACGGGAATGTACATTGACGAGCCAAAGAATTCCATGTTCTCGGGAGAATCAATTAAGCCCACCGTATCGGCGTGGTCGTAGTTGTGGTTGATTTCCTGGTTGTATGAATACGAATATCCCTGGACTGCATAGAAGCCGTTTCCCGTTGTGGATTCACTTCCCCCGTCCCAAACACCTTTGCAAACAGTTTTAACCCATACGGCAGTTCCTACACTATTCTTTACCCTATTTGTCCAGTCGTTTAACTGGGGCAATTCGAATTCGTCGTTGATTAGTTTACTTAGGTCAAATACCGCACGATTATTCATTGAGGAATTCGGCAACTTTCGAAGGGTATAATTTGCATCGCTCGGTTGTGCGCTGGAAGCCCCCGTCCAAATGTAAACCTCAACCTCATAAGTGAAATCGGTTTGAGTGATATTGGTGCTACTTACTTGAATAAGTACTGGGCTATTCGCCAGGGTCAAGTCCCCCGCATCGGGTTGTTTGTTAATCGTTAAGGCCATTTTTGAAATGCTTTATTAAGGCTTTTGTGAATTCGGGCTTTCGCTTACTCCAGGTTTCCTGGAATGCTTTTGCCTTGTATGGATAGGGTTCGATACCGTGTACACCAATTGAACGAGCCATGAGAAATGCCTGGCTTGAACGAGTGCTTTTTGAATTGGGTAATACTTGCCCCGTCTTTAAGTCCCTGGCAAGTATGCGCTTCATTTTTGTGTAGCCATTTGCAAAGTAATCCAGGGCTTGAGAAGGTGGTCTTTTGCCGTTCGGCATTCTTCCCTTTTCGACATATTCCCCGTATGCTTTTTCGACTATTGAAATCGTGCCTTTTGAAACCTTGGCTTTAACACTCTTTTGTAGGTTGCCCGAGGCCACACTATTGCTTTTGAAAAAACGCACCTTAGAACCCGTCAAAATCCATGAGGTGCCGTTTTTCTTCCAGGTATTGCGATAGCCTTTGCGCTTACGAACGACACCCAGGTTCAAACGAATACGTCTTGCCCACTCCTCAGCAAAAGGGAAAAGTATTTTGTTGATTTCACTCATTAGCAATACCCGTCCGTTACGCTGGCGTTCAATGTGCTTAGATTCAACACTACATTCCAACCAGCCACTACTTCTTCGCTATCATTTATAAATGCCGTACCAGCCGAATTACCTACCAATTCGATGAGTTCTTTTCTAAGGTCGCCACGGCGCAATTTGTCCAGGGCTTGTTCAACAGTCAAAGCCAGGTCGTGAAGTACGTCCTGGGTATTATCGTTGCCGTAGAAAGGCTCGGATTCATCACGAACATCATCACGGGTAAAATCGACTAAATCCATTATCGTTACGCTGAAGATGTAATCGGTTGTACGCTCGTTGAATGTTGCCCCCGTACACACAACATGAACCAGGGGATAAATCGTTTGACGATTGAGGTCAATCATATTGAGGTCGCCGTGCGTGATGGTTTGAATCCTATCCGTTTCCGAAAAGGCTTTTCGTATTGCATCCGTAATTCCAAAGTATCCGCTCATCGTTGTACTAATTTATTTTCGAGTTCGTTTTTATCTTGCAAATATGCCAGGGCTGTCAAGCATTGATGCATAGGCTGTTTTGTAATTTGTCCAAGGCGAGATACATCTCCGTTAGCGAGGTTAAATATCGCTCCGTACCACCCCCACTTTCTTGCGAAGTTTGATTGGTGGCTAAAGTCTTTTTCGTTTCCTCCTCCAAAGAGTTCATCATATGATTCAACAATTCGTTCCCTAACTGGCAAAAAAAAACCAGCGCACCGAGGACGGCATTCATTGGCATCTTAGAGTAATCGATTTCCATCTCTAATGTGTCGGCGTATGAAGCCACTTCGTACTTGCCGAATTGCTCGGCAACAATTGGGCGATAAAACACCCTCATCATCTTGTCCCAGTCGGCTTCTTTGCCTTGGTAGGTTTCGATGTCGACAAATTCCCCGAATGTCATAGAATCCAGGTTGGGTAAAAAGCCGAGTTCTAAGCCGTTCAAATTAACCCGTTCGATAAACTCATGCTCCTCGACATTGATAACGCTTCTAAGACGTGTTAAAATCGTTCTACGGCTAAGTTCATTCATTTGTCGTATGTCGTGTCCCTTAAGATTGCAAAAAACTTGAATCAAAAGTTCCTCGTAACGGGCATCTTCGAGTTCCTCGGGAATGTCCTTGAATCGAAGATATTGTTCCAGGGTAATGTCCTGGAGGCTTGTAGGTATGTCAATAGTAAGTTTCATACTATTATAACGCCCAAAAGCCAAAGTGTAGTAAACAAAAAAACCCCAGGCGATGCCCAGGGTTTGTGTTTTAATGAACGAGGTGTTGTTTTAATCGTTCTCGAAGAATCTCCAATTTATCGGATTCGTTGTGGAGGTAGTGGTAGAATTCCCAGTACGCCCACTGGCATACGTTGTTAACATTGAATCCGTATTCGTCATAAATCCAGTCCCAGGAGTTCGAGACGAATTCTCCATTCTCTCTTAGCATACCCCAGGCATCGTTGTAGTAGATTACGCAGTTATCGATGAAGGTGTGCATATTAGATTCAATGTATTCGTCAACATCATCTTCGGTGTAAAGAGGAACGTACATACATTCAAGTTCATCGATTAGAGATATTTCTAATGTACGGAAGGTGTATTTCTGCTTTTCCATTAGGCGTTGAATTTTGGGATTAGTGGATTCGATGGTACTGGTGTGTTGTGGGCATCGAAACACGCCACGATAATCTCCATAGGAATCTCTCCGTCAACACAATCGATTGTAGCACCCGTAACATACTTGGTGTAAAAACCCCATTCAACGCCAGGCGTTTCGCTTGGGATAGTTTTGAGGTCGATAAGACACGCCTCAAGTTCGGTAAGCAATTCAACTTGCTCTTTGGTTAACATTGTCATAGTTCTTTTATTTTGGTTGTTTGACATTCCAAATGTCAGTTAAGTATTTTGTTTATACAACACCGTGGAATAAAAAAACCCCCCGTGCGGAGGGCTTCCAGGATTAGAGATTATCTCTCATTGCATTTCCCATCAACATTTGTTCGGTGTTGGCGATGCCGAAATGAATTCCGAATCGGCTAAAATTATTACGGCAAAAGTTCATAATCATTTCGCTATCCCAATCCAAGTGTTCGCCAGTTGGAGTTGTAACGGCAAACCAATGTTGTTCCCAGTTATCGTTTAGGAATGTAACCCAGGCTTTGTTCTCGTTTGTTACCTGGTTCAAGTTTACGCAGTTGCGATTTACAAATAATGTCTTGTCCATTTTTTCTAATTATTAAGGTTTTCTACCACCACAACCCCGCATTTGTTTCAGTGCGGGGCGTGGGGCTTGTGGGTGTTTATTTTAGTTCGTTCTTTCGATGATTCCCCACTCGTCAAGGTCGCGAGTTACTCGGATAGGCATTTGGTCGCCCTGGTTCATCTTGATTACTTTTTCGAAGTCCTCGCTGATTGCGAATACTACTTCTCTTTCTTCGACGCCTTCTTTGTAGAAGAATAATTCTTGGAATGTGAATTGCTCTCTGTAGGCTTTTCCTTTGAATACCATTACTACTGTGTAGCGAATTTCGTCTACGAATAATGCTTTGCGGTTTTCGAAATCTTGTGTCATTTTCTTTTTCCTTTTGTGGTTATTAACACTCCGAAGGTCAGCACTTATTTTATTTCTACAACACCTAATCCAAAAAAAATGAAAAAAAAATTCCCAGGGAACGCACAACCCTGGGAATAGTGTAGTCTTAAAACCAAACCAATAAAAGAAAAAAGAACGTGTGCGTTGTGGTTTTACTTATTTCGTAATATGAGATTACCCTGGTGTACCTCCTTTAGCCAGGCTTTTTTCTTGGGCACATCTCCGTACTCGTTATGACACCATCGGCATAATGCCATGAGGTTGTCAATGTGGTCGGCCTTTTTAGAACCTCCCATTCCCCGTGCCTCAATATGGTGTATGTCGACTGCCTTGCTTTGACATACTTCGCACGGTATAAAATCAGTCGCGTGATACCCCATTCCTTTGAGGTAAATCATTGTGTGTTTCTTCATCTGCGTACATCTTTTTGTAGCGAAGCAAAGTACGGTCGGATATGCCCAGGGCATCAGCCGCCTCCTTAAGCGTTTTGAAGCGTTTTAAGGCCGTTTTAACATGAAGGCGAGTGTGGTATTCGATATTCAAATTCATATGTACAAATGCGGGTCATTTTGAATGTCCTCCTCGGGAACGTATCCAGCCCATTCTTGGCAACTGCTACATATTCCAATTCCGTCGTTTTCATTCCAAAGGTTAGCACCGCAACATTCCGAACCGAGTTCGTATTGAATTTCTACGATTTCCTCCGCTGTAAATTCCTTTTCCATTGTAGTAAGTGTAAAGTGGTTAGTAATAGAATCGTCATTGTGAGGCTTGCAAGCACCACAACCCCAATAAGATACAAAAAATTAATTAACGTGCAACCCATTGTACATCGAACCATCTTGCGAATGTGTGTTGCTCATCGTGATGAAAACTGAACAACGTAAATGTGAAGTTTGTAACATCGACCTCAAGGAAGCCAAGATGAAGGCCGTGCCTCCAATAACAGTAGAATAATTTAACGTCTAACATAACTATTTAATTGATTGATAATGCTTTCTCCATAGTAACGCGCAGTACGCCTGGCGTTGCTTTTTGAATTTGTATTTACGGCGCAATACATTGTCAGCAATGCGAATGAATCGGGTACGGTACCATTCTAAGTCTAACTCCTGGGGTGTTTTGATTTCCAGGTCAAGAATCAAACTGTACTTATTCGACCAGTAGCCCTCCTCATTTAGGGCGAACAAGATTAGGTCGGCAATTTCCCATTCTCCTATGCGGATATTTTCGTCCTCAAGAAGTATTTCCTGGTCGCCTTCGTACCCTACTCTTAACTCCCACGTATCGATATAGCGACCCAAATCAAGGTCAATGTATTCGTAGCGGAATTCATTCTCGGCACATAACTGTACGATGCCTTCCTTAATATCAACCGTGTACCAATATGCACGGCCGTTAATTCTTACTCGCTCCGCCTCGGGAAATACGATGGTGTTGTTATTCTTCGTGTGCATTATTCCTCGGTTGTAAATTCGTATGCAATCATAAACACGGCTTCACTAAGTGAACGCCATAAAGAATCCATGTATTCCTCAACATCAACCGAGGCACACGATACGTGCCACTTGTTTGTTCCCTCAATCTCGGGGTAGTATGCGATGTAGAATGTATGACCAGCGAAATCAAACTGGTAAAATCCTTTTCTAAGTTTTTTGGCTTTTGTAGTATTCATTGCCTTTTCTCTTTTGGTTTATCCAAATTACAGAACACTATTTTAGTTATACAACACCCCAGGGAAAAAAATTTTTTATCGAATATGGTATACGCCGTAGTTGGGATTTGATTTCGTCATATAAACCGAATAGCGTAGGGCATCGATAAGGTGGTTGAAGGCATCTACGGGAGTGTTTAAGGTTTGCCCGTTTCGGTCTTGCTTCCATTTGTAGTTCCTCATTTCCTTTATGCCATTGTTCGAGCCTGGCGTCCAAAATAATTTGTGCCTTCTTAGAATATCAATTCCAGCGTTAACCGAATCCTTGCCTTTTGATGCTGGGCGAATCTTGAATCCCCACCGCTTTAGTTCCTCAATTGATTTCGGTTCTGCCGAATCGGCATAAATGATTTGACCTTGTATGCCCATGTCCTTAAGCCGTGAGGCGATGTCTGAGTTCGTCATTCCTATTTCGTAGAGTAGTTCCTCGAAATACAAATTGTCGCCCTTAGAATACACCCCAACCAATGCAGTCGGGTCGTTGCTAAATCCCCAGTCCAATCCGTATGCCAGGAATTCGGCATCGTTGGGAATGTTGCTGGTTTGAAAAGTGAATATGACTGCCCTGGATTGTGCCCGTTCTCCAAGCCCGTAAATCTTCCAATAAACCTCGTCAGTTTGTTTAAGTTTTTCGATTTCCTGGCGTAACGATTCATCAAGGAAGGGATTGTCCAGGTAAGTAGTTATATCGAATCTACAATCTTCCCTGGGTATTACCTTATCATAAATCCAGTGGAATTCTTCCGACGGGTTGAAGTCCATTATTACCTTCTCGGTAGTACGGATATTCAATTGAAAGAAATCCTCGTAGGTTAATTCATTGGCCTCGTTGATGAATACCAAATCCCTCTTACGCCCCCGTATCTTTTGGGGCTGGTCAAGGGAAATAAATTCAACCGTATTTCCAAAGAGTTCGTATTCGTGGCTTGATTTGTTATGAGCGTCGGGAAAGTACAGACCTTTTTCAGTCAAGATGTTTACGAAGTCCCTCATTACCGAAGCACGAAGTGAAGGGAAAGTCTTACGGCATATTGTAACCGTTTTCCCCTGGTTGTTATGCCTTAAGGTGTACGAGAAAATAAGCCACAAAAGAATGTTGTAGGTTTTACCCGAACGAGTACCCCCTTGTTGTACTACATACCTCTCCTCGCTTTGTTCCAGGTATTCAAATACAACATTTGACTTGAATGTTAATTCGTTTCCAATCATTCATCTTTTCGCACTACCTCAACATTGACCTTCAATGGCATATTGTCTTGTCCCGTTATCTCCTGGCGTTCGACATACCCTCGGTGTTTGCCCTGGGTTTTAAGGGCGAATATAATAGCCGTCATATTGCCCCCGTCAATACCTTGCATAAGTTTACCCTCAATGTAATCCAAGCGCATTTCTTTGATGTTGTCTACTTCCTTTGCAAAGTCGGGGTCATTACTTAACCAATCGTAATAAGTTGTCCTACCAATACCCACCTTTTTACACGAAGCCGTTACATTGCTTAAGGTCTTTTGGAGGGCATCAAGCATTGCTTTTTTATGGTGTTCGGTTTTGTTCGGTTTTGGCATTACTTAATCAGTTGTAAAAATTCATTGCGAGCCTTCTCGTCTTCCTTAAAATATCCAACCATCTTAGATGTGGTGGTGTAGGTGTCGTGCTTCTTTACCCCTCGCATACTCATACACATATGTTGTGCCTTTAATACAACGGCTACTCCCTTAGGCTGTAGTTCCTCCATCAATCGGTCTGCAATTTGCATTGTAATCCTTTCCTGGTTTTGTAGCCTACGAGAATAGGTTTCAAGGGTACGGGCTAACTTGCTCAATCCAACGATTTTTCCATCGGGTATGTAGGCAATATGTCCCACCCCAAAGAAAGGGGCTATATGATGTTCGCAAAGGCTATGAAACGGAATGTTGGTTTGTACTATCATCTCGTCCATTCCTTCCGAATCGAATACCGTGAAATTGAATTCGGGAGGCGATAAGAATTCACGCATAAATTTGAGGTAGCGTTTTGGTGTTTCCTTTAACCCTTCTCGTGTTGGGTCTTCGCCCAGGTATTGGAAGATTCGCACCATGTTATCTTCTACCTCCCCGTCTTCTTCTTTTTCCCAGGGGAATACCAACCACTCGCCCTGGAGTTCCTTGCGTTTATCGAATAACGCTACGAATGGTTTTTCGGGAAATTCGGCTTTCCACTTAACTTCGGTTGCTCCCGAATCAATTAGGTCGTCAATAATAACATCGGCAACGTGAGGATTCATAACGGCTTTTCCAGTTAGTGCGGCTGGGACGGCTCCTCCCCTGGGCACACCGTAGTATGTTACGTCCTTTGGCAAGGCATTAACTCTCTCGTAAACTTGTTCCCAGGTGATGTAGGTTTTTTTCATCTAAACTCCAGTTTTTTTATTCCAAATATCAATGTGCAAACGGCTGGTGTATTTTAGTCGTTCACGTTTACAAATTTCTGCAACGGCTGGTGCGCTTTCCGATAGAAGATTCTTGTCCTCTCCACTCGGCATAAGCCATACTTGTTCCCTTTTAACGATAGGCAAGTAATCCACTCGTATTTCTTCCCATTCACTTTCAGTAGTTACAACGAATTTGAACATAGCATTCATTCGTGATACCGCTTTAATGACTTCGGGCTGGTAGGTTTGATTTCTTGTATTGCCCGAATTGGATAGTTTGGGACTAACATTCCATTGGTCGACTTCCCTAAAAAGGGCATCGCTTGGAAGTATCGTTCCGTTGGTTTCGATTTCAACGAATACCTCGGGGTTTATGAATTCACGAATGTATTGAATGAAATCTACCACCGCATCTTGTTGCATTGTAGGTTCGCCCCCCGTAATAATTACATTCGCCCCGTCGTTGATTGCTTCCACGCATTCATCGTCAAGGATTTCTTCTACGGCTTTCGCCTGGGCATTCATCCATACTTCCAGGGTATCGCATCGGAAGGTTGCCCCGTTCATTAATTCCCCAGTAAACTGTGTACCCATACCTCCACACATAAGGTTACAACCCCCCAGGCGCACAAATACGGCTGGAAATCCTGCGGTCTTACCCTCCCCTTGTATTGAGTAGAATACTTCGCTAATCGCTAACTTTCTCATAGGCTACTTTGCTGGATTTTGTTTCGGCCAGCGTTATCTTAGTTATGTTTATATGCTCACGAATGAGGTCGAATAGGTGCATAGCCATGTTCTCAGCACTCGTTTGAAATGGTAATGGAATGAACGGTTCATTGAGGTCGATAAGCGCTTGACACAACGGGTCTTCATCGTGTAGCAAAAAGTAGTGGTCAAACTGCTTAACAATCGGTTCAACTATTTCATCGATGTCGCTAAACAAGACCGTCAAATCCCCGTCCATCTCCAAAGAAAATTCACACTCAACATCGTAAGTGTGCCCGTGTATTCTACCGCACTTTACCCCCGCTTCTTTATTGCGGTGTGCGGCGTAAAAATGGTATACTTTAATTACTTTCATTATTCTTGATTTCCGCCGTAGTAGGCATATTGTTTTTTCAATAGCATTCCAGCAAGTCCGTACTTGCCGTAATAGTCCAGGCGTTTAGGTGTAACCTCCATTTCAAAGTGCTGAAGAATGTTTTCCACTTTCGTCCTGGTAAGCCCTTCAAGTTTGGCTTTATTAATGTCCCGATTCTTTACCTTGGTGGTTTTATCCCCGTGGTTGAATACCAGGCTACCCCACCGATTAACTTGTTGCCAGGAAGTAGAATCCGCACTACTACAAAACGAGCATTGTTTTAGTAGGTTGTTTTCGGTACAACCCAGCAAGTGAATATCAATCGACGGCTTCTTATTCTTAATGTAGTTAGCCAGGCGAACAACATCTTCCTTGTAGGTCTTGCGATTTGTGATTCTTAATTCGGGTACGGATACGGCAATGTAATCGCTGAATTCAATTAATCGGTCAAGCCCTTTCTTTCCGTCCTCTTTATGAAAGACGTTTATTTGTCTTAGGTTCGTCATTTCACGCATTCGTTTGCGGAATTCCCAGGCTTTTTCTACACCGAGGATTTTTTGACAGTCTACCTCAACGATTGTACCAGTATACCCCACCTCCTCGGTAAAGCCTACGAGTTCCTCTAACCACCTTGTAACAAACTTTTCATCTCGCTCCCCAGCGTGTGCCCCAAACATCAAAGTAAATAACCCCGAATCCATTATTGTGTGCCTATGTGCGCTCGTCAAATAACCAGGGCTTTGTGTGGTACAAGATTTCATCTTTAATGGCTTGATACCGAATTTGTGGGCGATGAAGGGAAACACGGTAAAGAGGGAGTACTTGATGTCCCCTATGTCGGTCAACGCCATCGCAAAATCCTGGTTCTCCAGTCCTGCGAAATGCACCTTGATGTTTTGTTGGTCGTTTACTATCATCTTTCAACCCTTGCACCTCCCCTATTGTCTTCAAATACCTCAACCCAAACGGCATTAAATTCCTGGAGTAATTCCTTTGCAATCATTTCGCAAGACATACCCCAAAAGTGGCAAGGCGTTAAGTATTTTTTATGTAAATATCTTCGAATCTTGTCCTCCTGGATAAAGATTTCAATCTCTCGGTCATCGTGCCCCACTTCAAAGGCACAACGAATACGAAATATGTGTCGGTGTTTGTACTTTAGAAATTCAACTTCGGGCAATGCCCCTTCCCATTGGTGGAAGCCGATAACATCTTGGTCGGTTATTACGAGCGTCCTCATTTTCCTAAGTAATCTTTAAGTAGTTTCCACACCGCCGCTTCATAGGATTCGGCTACGTGCAAAAGCCCTTCTTTTACCACTTCCAATTCTTCTTCCGTATAAGTGAGTACCAGGTTAGTCGCTGGTTCGATATCCTTAGCATCGTCCTCCTGGGGTTCATCAAAAAAGCCATCGAGGTCAACATCTTGCTCGGGCATCCATACATCTACCCCCATTTCTTTCAAAAAGCCAGGGTCGTATTCGTTAGCCAGGAGTTCCCAGTCGTATTCCCCCGAATGCACATTGTCCTTAATTACGAATCGGCGCATAGCCTTAGTATCTGCTACATTGCCAGGGACAATCATAACGGGTACCTCTTTCCACCCTAAATGTTGGTAGGCTCGGAAGCGTTGATTTCCCCCCTGGGCAACCATGTCCTCATCTACAATAATTGGACGGGCTTCACTCATCCATGAATCCTCCTCAATGCTTTTGACCAAGTTGGCGAATTTCTCGTCCCGTATAACCCTGGGGTTGTTTGGGTTTGCTTTGACCTTTGAAATAGGTACGTATTCGACCTTAATTTTCGGCTTCTTCATATGTATTGTAGACTTGATTTATTTCGGCAATGAATTCCTTCCAACGAACGGGCGCACAAGTACACGGTCTTGTATAGGGGTGTTGAAATAGCCTGGCGTGTAGCGTTGCAATGAGGTCAAGTTCACTCTTTTGAAGTACCTCGCTATCCTTGTCCCGAAAGACAGTCCAGTTATTGTATTCATTTTCGGTCATACATAAGGGTTGTTTGTAAGGGAACAAGGCGTTCAGTTTTTCCTTGCGTTCATCACAACCGCAATCTTCCCCCGCAATAAATTTGACCAGGCTTTTAATCCCAGTCGCTTCCGTAATTTTCTCCACGGTATCCCCTAATCCTTTCGCCTTGGGTTTTGCGCTTTTCTTCCTTGTACTGCTGGTATTCTTCTTCGCAGTTGTTTTTGATTTTTTCTCTGACATTTTTTAAGGTAATAAAGATTGATTTAGCACTAATGTTTGTTGCCCTTGCCAGGCTTCGTATCGAATGACCCTCCTCCAAATACACCTTCAAGAGTTTACGGTCATACCAATGTTGTTCTTCTAATTGCTTTTCTACGGCATTTAGAAGCGTTTTGAAGGCGTTTTCGTAATCGTTCTGTATACTGGCATCAAAACTAAACGAAACGTCGTCTAAGGGCTTCTCTTTAGATTTGCGATGTAATGATGTAACCATATTCCCCAGGGCAGTAAAGATGTAGGCCGTGTTTAACTGGCCGTTGTATGTTAGTCGATTCAAATCGCCTTCCCTTTCCTGGATTGTATGCAATTTCATATACAAGTCTTGAACGATGTCCTCTTCAAAGCCCGACGGCGCACCTAAGTAGACTGCAATCGCAATCCATTCGTCGTGCCGTTGTGCTATGTCGGTTAAGGTCATTCAAAGTATTTGTCTTTTCAAATATAAAACAAAATCCTAACTTGTCAAATACCACTGAATCTCCCTGGCGAATTCTAAGAAGCCACCGACCACCACATACCGATAGCCCTGGCTTTCAACCGCTTCCTCAAATGCCTTTTGATGTTTGGTCTGCCGTCCTTTGCCGTGTTTCATTTCAATACACAAGCCGTGGTACTCTCCCCTGGGAACAAGCAAAATCAAATCACTTACCCCAGGTAATAAGCCTTCACGCTTCATTCTAATGGCCGTTCCCCGATTTCTCATACCTCCATTCGGTACGCTAAAAAATACCCCAGCATAGCCAGGGTATTGAAGCCGAAACCACTTAACACATTCGGCTTGTAGGGCACTTTCAAGTTGCTTCATTTTGCCTTGTTTTTACCCGTCCAATAAATCATTAACATACTAACGGTAATCGTCAGTATTACCACCATCCATTTGAATTCAATCATTAGTACCCTAATTTCTTTTTCACTATACTTTGTTTAGCCTGGCGTTCCTGGTATTTCTCGCCCCTTAGTTCCTGGAATTCTTCCTGGAGTTTACGGCGTTGTCTTGTAATGGTATCCGCTGAGGTAAGTTTCCCCTGGGCATATTCTTGCAACAAGGTAAAGCCAGTCATTCGTGCTGGATTCTGTCCATCGCTGGAAAGTTCCCAAAACCAAACATTCGCCACTAACTTAAAATCGTCGTCCCGTAAGCCAGCGTTCTCTCTCAATAGTTTTTCTACGTATTTCATCGTCCCTTCTTTTGATTAGTAATTTCGTTCTATCCGCCCAGTATTCGGCATCTTCTATGGTTTTACATTCGCCACAGTTTTGTGCTTCGAATGTGCCCACGGTCAAGGCATTACCGCATTCGCAAAAATCAAATCTTTCCATCTTCAATCGCCTTTTCAATAATTGAAGCCACCTTTATAGCATTTTGTAAATCCTCGTTACTTGGCTCGGTGTAAGAATACCCCAGGGCTTTAAGTGGGTCGTTGGATTTTTTATTGCTTAAATGGTGCTTGTATTGGCGTTCGCAATACTGGGAAAGTTTCCATTCCAGTTCAGCGTATTTATCGTCAAGGTATTCCTTGTCAATCCACCCCTTCTTCTCCACCCACGAAGCCAGGGAAGAAAGGCTTTTGATATTGAATTTGAATAGCCACTTGGTATCCTCAAATGATTTTTTATAATCATCAGCAACGGCGTGCAAGGCTTTACGGCTTACCTTTTCCTCGTCTCTTTCGGGCATTTGGTAGGCTTGTTTTTGCTTTTGGAAATACCTTGATTTGTTTGGTGTTGACTTTAGGAATTCACGTATGAGTTTTATAATAAGCACGGCCGTAAGTTGGCGTGTTTTGGGGTCGTAGTTTCCCTGGAGAAACCATTCGACCGAATCCTCCAGGAGTTGTACTTCATAATTCTTCCAGGTATGGCGTACATATTCAATTGTCGACTTCGGGTCGCCAGGCGGATTCATACCGCCCAGGTCAATGAGCCTTTTAACAATAGCCCCCAGTTCTTCGTTGCTTTGTTGTCCTATTTTCATTTTGGTTATCGTTAACTCCATTGAAGGTCGGTATTATTTGCGTTGTCTTGATACGGCAAATCATTTTCCCACCGTTGCTGATTTAAGTAAGTAGCCAAGTGAGGTAGGTAAGCCATCTTGTTGTGGCTTTGATGATGCGCAATAAACAACGGTATATGAGCCAGGGCTTCCCGTTGTTGATTCGAAGTAAGTCTTGTCCATGCTTTGTAAGAGGTTTTTTTCACGCCCTTCTTCAAATACAAATTCCAAATCTTTTCAAATTCAACCGAATAAGTATCCTTTTTATTTTTATCTAAAGAGTTATCCGTATTACTTACCCCATTTTGGACGGGAGGGGTATCCGCCAAACTGGAGGGGAGGTTGCCCCCAAATTGGGGAGGGGTATTTAAGGGCGTTATTCTTCGTTCTAAGACCGTCAAATTAGAATCCCGTAGTAGTTCTCGGAAAATCAATTTACGGCTTTCTAACACCTTCAAATCACGTTCTAATGATTTAGCCGAGGTGTTTACGATTTCAATCAAAGCCTTATTTGAGGCGTAACAATATCCTTTTTTATTAGCCAGGGAATTTATAACCCCCAGGAGAACGCACTGGCGATGATTAAGAATCTCCAGTAGGTAAGAAGGAAAAACCACGAAATAATTCAAGCGTTCCAAATTTTGTGTTACATTTGACATACAATTGTCCTTTTCGATAATTATTTTGGTTAGAAAGAAGCCCAGGTTTTGTGCCTGGGCTTTTTCATTTTAGAATGGTAAATCGCTTGTCGTTGCTACTGACTGCGGTGTTGGGTTTGGGGCTTGTGCCTCCGCATTTACCCAGTTAGCAAATTCACTTGCGATTCTCGGAACGTCGCTTAAAAGAATCTTATCTGCAATAGCCAGGTCGACGGCTCGTTGCAAAACATTCATTCTAACGATACGGGCTTCCGTTTTAGGGTCTTTGCCTTTGTATCCTCCGCCTGGGGTATAACCCTCATTGACGTACTTTACATTGTAGTAAGTTTGACCATTGTATTCACGACTTGTTCGCTCATACGAGGCTTCTTGTCCTACGATAAATTTGCATTCCTGGGTTTTACCCATTGCCGTACCGAATTCTCCGTTCTCGAATTCTACGTCGAATTTGTACATGAGGCCGTATTTTCCTTCATACGTGCCGTTCGGCGTTACCGCCTTTACTTGACTTTTCTGTGCCATTTTTCGGGAGTTTTTAGTTTATATCCAGTTTTAGTAAGTATCGCTCTTTTCTTCTTATCCGATAGACCACCCTTGTTGAATTGAAATCGCCACGTGCTAATTGTATTGTAACTCAATTCAAGGTCGTGAGCCAGTTCGGTGTTGGATTGCTTAAATAAATCCAGCATACATTCATCAATAGTTCCGTGCATTAGCCAGGTCTTTTAGAAGTTCGTTAATCGTAGCATCTCTTTCTTCGAGTGCTTTCTCCAGGGCTTCGACCCTGGATTTCCAGTACAAAATTGTTTCCGTCATTATTTTGGTTTTTCAAATATACAATTATTCTTAGCGTTTTGCAAGACAATTTCCTTTTACACGAAGCCCTGGCACGTAGCCGAATTGGTTCATTCTAAAACCATTTGAAAGGACTACGTGTACAAAGTTGTCGTATTTGTCATTCAATACAACCTCAGCGATTGTAAGTGGCTCGTCCATTGTACGACCTTCAAGGCAGTACCATTTCATATCGTCATTGCTTGTACCGTAGTAGCCAATGAAGTCTACTTTATCGCCTACTTCGAATTTAACATAAGCGCGTTGTAGTCCGCCAAGGTTCTCCCACACAGTAACTTGAGCCTTTTCTTTTGCCTCTTGCATAATCGCAAAACCTTGAGGGTGTAGCATTAGTTTGTTGTAGTCAACACCTACAACGAAATCGTAATCGTTGCGGTGCGAGTAGTTGTGGTCAGCCTTGTAAATACACATTCCCGTGTTGCGTAGAACATTTGCTTTACGTCCTTTTACGTATCCCCAGGTGTTACCTTCGAGAGTGAAGCGGATTACATTTATTAACGCTTCTTTTTGTGCTTTAGTGAAGTTTGAAATTTTCATGTCTTTTTCTTTTGTTGGTTATTGACATACCAAATATCACTACATTCATTTTAATTTTACAACAGTACCAGCAAAAAAAAACGAGATTTTTTTAGAATCCCGTTATTTCCGTGCGTTGCCAGGCGAAAAAAAATTAGGTCGCCGTTCTATTTATACGCCCAATCCCTTGTGCCATCAATGAGCCGTCGCAACATTTACGGCTATATGTGTTGTTTTTACATAGGCAACCACGCTCGTCATCGTGGCGTGTCGCCAATCCTGGGGTCTTGTTTCCTATCTTGTCCATGTCGTTGGTATTATTATTACTTTATCTCTTTCCTTATAAGCGTTTCTATCTTCGAATACCAGGTCAGCCACTACACACCCCAGGGGTTTAGGTGGTGCGCCTCGTTCAATATGCCAACCTCCGTAGCCGTCATCGTATTCGTCTTTGTAGCATCCCGTTCTAAAGTGGTGTACTTCCCTATGCGTTGGCTTTAATTTATCATCGGTAAGATGTTTAACCGAATGCACCATCGTATACAATTCGTGTACGTGCCCCATACAAATGATGTCAGCCCCTTCAATCGAAGCCATTTGGCGTTGATTTTGTATTGTACCCTTGGTAACTGGTCCGCCCCCACCCGAGCCGTGGAAGTGGTACATTTGAATACTGGCTTGTCTTTGGCTTGTTTCCCAGGGGATTAGTCTAAAACGAACCCAGCCGCCGTAGCCTCCAAGTTTAACCTCAGCCTTTTGCGTGTAGTTAAATAAATCAACCCAACGTCTTAAGGGGTCAGTTTCAAGATTCTTTACAATAGCCGTTTCGTGGTTGCCGTATCCCACGTGTACGATGACATCTTTATAAGGTGCAAACCATTCAACGGCATCTTCAATTACCGCATCAATGTAGTTAACCTTATTGTGTTCGGGACGAATATCTTTTTTGCTTCTCCTGGGGTCGTATTTCCCTTGCATTAGGCAAAACATATCCCCGTTAATGAAAACCTTTCTATCTTCTTCCAAACACCTATCCAGGTGCTTCTTAAGTAGTTCTCGATTACACTTTGGGTTGTCCCAATGCAAATCGCTCATAAAAGCCACCTTCATTACCTTGCCTGGGTATTCTATGAGGTGGGAGTTGCGGTGTTTGGTAAGGATTTTCATTTTACATTTCCTCTTTTATCAATGGTTCTCACGGCAAAATAACCCCCGATGACTGTTATACTTACCATTTCCCAAAGTCCTATCCAGGAGTCCGAAATATCAAGTAATTCAGCACCGCTGAAAAAGGTCATAATGACTAAAGAAGCCATCACTGTTAGTAGTGTTAGTGGACGGACGTTTTTAGATAGCCAAGAATCTGACGCCATGTCAGCCTTCCACCGTGACGATAAAGCCCGTTCAACTTCTGCCTTAAATTGTTCTTTTTCTTCGGGTGTTTGGATAAACTTATCCGCCACGTCAGCCACTTCTTTAACGACCGATACAGCATTTCCTCCCAGTATCTTCTTAAGTATTCCACTCATAATTCATTTAACTACCACACGCTTCGCAATCCTCGGGATTCTCCAGGTTGCAAGATTCGGGTTGTGGTAGGCTTTCCATTTCGTTGATTAAGTCTTCTAAATCTCTTGTATCCATCCGTATTTCTCTTGAACATTAAAACTTGGACAAGCCTTATTGGCCACCTCATTGTGCCCGTGGAATGTAATTCCTGGGAATTGCTCCTGGAGGGCTTTCAATAGGTTTACCATCGCCGTGTCTTGAGCCGTATTCATGGTGTCTTTCGGCTCATTGTTTGCATCGACACCACCGATGTAACAAATCCCTATTGAACCGATATTGTGCCCCCTTGCGTGAGCCCCTACTTTCTTAAGTGGACGGCCATCTTGTACCGTGCCGTCTAAAGTGATTACATAGTGATAACCACAATCCGACCAACCCTGGGCTTTATGCCAGGCTCGGATATCGTCAACATCGAACGCCTTTCCCTCGGGAGTAGCGCTACAATGAATGAACACTTTATTTATTTTTCGCATTTGCTGGTAGATTTACTTCGCCAGTTTCAATGTTTACCTCGGCATCAGTACCAAAGGCTTCTTCCCATTTTGCCGTCCACGAGTTCAAATCGTTTTCAGCCTGGGTAAGATTAGAAAAGCAAACCTCCAATGCCTGGGCAAGTTGCTTTTGACTAATACTTAGTCGGGTAAATTCATCTTTCGTAGCGAGGTAAGTTTTGTAATTCGCATTGAATTGGTCAAGTTCCTTTTGAGGAACACGTAGTGGTTTTTTAGCCATTGTATTAAGATTTATTTGTTACGAAGTAGACGGTCGTTTTCCGATTCAAGGTTTTTAACCCTTTCACGAAGCGTACCCAATTCGCCAGTCAATTCAATAACCTTTTGATTGGCGTCCGCTAATTCTTGTTTAACCCTATCCAGTTCCTGGAGGATTTGGTCACGGAATAAATTTTGGTCGGATTTATCGTCCGATTTTGATTGGTATTTCAACTCTAATTTTTTACTATAAAATTGCCAGGCACCAGCACCACCAAGTACGGCCACCAAGGCTAACACTATTTGTATTACACTATTTTCCACGAATCAATTTTTCTTTGAAGGTTCGATATAAATTAAGAAAAGTCATTACAAGTACCAAAGTCCAGCCCAGGCGTGAGCCATTCATCATTCCTACTTCAAGGTAGTGAACGACAGTATAAAGGGCTAACAACGCCGCCCCTTGACAAGCCCACACACGACACTTAAGGTTTTTCGTTCCCACGGCATACAATTGAAAGCCACCAATTAGAATCCCAGCACATTGTACGTGATACAAACTGCCTATTTCTAAAATCGCCAGGGGCAAAATAAAGAAGTGTAAAGCCCCTACGAATAGTTCAAAGAGGTAGGAGTCGGAATACAAAAGAATGTCCCTTAGATTGCGTAATACTGCTTTCATTTCAATTGGTTTATGTACTCTTGACATTCCTCTTGCGTTCCGTAGAATTCGGGTATGCCGTCATTCAGCACCTCGAACACGGTTTCTTCTTCATTATATGCCTCAATCGTATGTGCCATTAGTACGTGTTAACTACACCTCCAGTAATGGAATTCGTGTACTTTGAATTACTATCATTTGCGTTGCCACCTTCAAACGTCCACTCGGTAATTAAACCGCTTGAAACTGTTTGGGAAGAATCGGCTATTGAACCGCTATTATAAAGCGTACTTACCTCGCTTGAAGAAAGCACCTTGTTAAAGATTTTGAATTCATCGTAATCCAAGGTTGCGTTTCCAGCCGAATTTGTTAGGTGTAAATTTTCTCCTATTCTACCTCGGATTGCCGTCATCGCCGTTCGTGTACCGCTATTGGCCACCGCCTGGGAAGTCATTTCCCCAGCATTCCAATACATTTTGAAGGCGTTAGCGGCGTTACTTTGAGAGGCATCGTAAGTACCAGTAATCATACAAAAGCCGTCGCTATTGGTATTCCCCCGACTTGAACTTGTCCAACCCGTACTACTTGACGTAACCCCCGTACCGCTATTGTCGTGTAAACCCCATTGACGGTCAAAGTTGACCGAGTTGCTACGATACCTAAAAACAAAGCGATTTAAGTTGGCGCTATACGATAGGAAAATACGGTTGTTCCCGTTGGAGTTTGTATTGCCGAAGTTGAAAATCATTTGGTTTTGCTTCGACCCGTTTTGACGTACCCAAAAACAAAAGGATAAATCCTGGGTAGTGTTGATTGAAAAGGGCGAAGTAGAAGTAGTGCAGTTTATGTAATCCCCCGTACCATCATTACGATAGTATCTTGTGTTTGAGTAGGCTGGTGTATTGGAATATCCGTAGAATTCCTTCATACCATGTGGCGCAGTTTTTCCAGCCGCTACCGAAAGTGTAGAAAGGCTATAACTTGATGAGCCTAATTCGGTGCGAATGTCGCTGATTGATATTTGACCGCTACTCTGTAATGCCATTACGGATTGAAAATATCGCTGACTGCTATAACGTCTCCTTTAACGTGGAAATCCCCATCGGCTTCAAGCCTGGCTACCCAAGTTCCCGAGATATAGAAATCAATGTTGTTATTGTCGTCGTGGTCTATTGCAATGTAGTTGCTTGAATCTTTGCCTACCAGGGTTTGACCACCTCGAAGGTCGTCGGGTATCCTGGCTATATTAAACGTACCCGAAGTAATTTTACTGGCATCTAAAGAGGGAATACGAGCGGTACCCAATGTACCACTCGTTATCTTACTCGCAGAAAGGTTAGGAACATCACTTGCCGTGATGCCCATACTTCCCGAAACATCTAAATCGCCGATTATTTTAACCGCCATGATTTACAGTTTATGCACGTACACCGCTTACAGCGACATAGTAAGTTCCACTTGGTAATGTGCCCGATGTAATATCGCGCGTGTCCGAGGCTTGGTTTATTTCACAATGAACCATGTCCCCGTCGGAATTGTATACCGATACATTACAAGGGAATTCCGCACGGTGGGTTGTACCAGCGATTGAGAAACTTGTCGCACTTGTGAATGTTTCGTTGTACGATACATACAAGTTAGTCAATGCGACGTTGTTTCCGCTATCGTTATCCGAAGCACTTATACCCGTGTGCGAAGCATTTCCAACCATTACATCACCCACTAAATCACGAATTTCTTCGTCGCTTCTTTGAGTGTTTGTATCCGTAGCACTAAGTACGCCGTTGCTGATGCTTAGGTTTGTACCTACTTTAATACCACCAAGCGTACTTGCTGATGCCGTTGGAAGCGAGTAGGCATTTGCGCTTTCTTCAATGTTAGAAAGTTTATCTTTTTCCTCCTGGGTAAAGTTTGTGTCCGACTGAACATCTGCCGAAATAACCCCCGAAGAAATAGTAATACGGCTACCAATTTTTACCCCACCAAGGGCTGAAGCCGTTGCCGTATCCAAACTAATATCGTTGGCGTTAGCCGTAATACCAGTTCCACCAACAACATTCAAGGTAGCACTACCCGATGTTGCCCCACCAGTCAAACCGTTGCCAGCGACTACGGCAGTAATATCTCCCGAGTTGTTTGAGTATTCGGAAGTGATAGGAATGTTGTAGTACGTAGAACCATCGTTTGTGAATTGCCATCTATCGGTAGATTCATTCCAGCGTAGTAACGTGTTGGTTGACGTACCACGTTCGATTTCAATACCAGCGTTCTCTGAAGGCGTACCCGATTCATCGTTGTTCAATACAATGATGTTATCGCCCGTTGATACCGTCGTCGAGTTAATCGTAGTCGTTTCGCCATCTACACGAAGGCCACCAATGATTCTTACTTGGTCTCCAGCATCGCTACCAATGGTAATTGTGCCCGAAAGTTGACCTAAACGTGTTTGAAGATTTGAAGCGCTTACATTGACATCGGTATTCGTAGTTTGGTCTACCCAGGAGAATGTACCATCGCCGTCCGACTTAAGCACCTGGCCAGCCGTTCCGTTTGCGCCTACTTTCAATTCACTTGCGCCTACACTATTGGCATCGATTTGCGCTGAACCTACACTATCCAATGAGGCAAGTGCTCCACTTGGAATAGTTGGCGTGCCAGTAAGCGAAGAATACGCCCCGTCAAAAGATGAAGTACCAGCCCCAATCAAAGTACGAATTTCTCCAGCCGTTACCCCAGTAGCCAAAGTTGGTGTACCACCGCCTCGGTTAATTGCTGGTTCATTCGTATTGGTTGCCCCGTCAGCGATGTTTTCTAACTTATCCTTTTCATCTTGCGTGAAATTGGCTTCCGATTGTACGTCTGCGCTAATTACACCGCTTGAAATGGTAATGCGTGAACCGATTTTTACACCCCCTAATGTAGATGCAGTAGCCGTGTCCAGGGCAATGTCATTTGCATTTGCCGTGATACCCGTACCACCGACTACGTTAAGAGTAACCGAACCACTCGTACCACCGCCCGTAAGACCAGCACCAGCCGTTACACCAGTTATGTCCCCAGTCGCTGAAGATAGGTTTACCCAAGACGACCCGTTGTAGAATCGAATTTCATTGTCCGAGGTATTGTAGTAAATCTGTCCCGCACTCGGACCTGACGGGTTTGTTGATGCGTTTTGTAAACGGGCATTCTTAAGAAGATTACCGTTTAACTCTAACGCGCCCGACAAGTCTATGTCGGAAAGAAACTTTAATGCCATAACTTGTTAATTTAAGTATGCTTTTCCACTTTCAGCCGAGTTAAATAAAACGGTCAGTTGGTTGGCTGAATCGTACCGTACCTCCGTTATCAATATGTTTCCGCCGTCGTCCACTATGGCTACGGCTGGGTGTTTATTCAAGTTGTGGGTAATAACCCATTGGTCAGTTGCCGTACTTTGGGTGTGCGTATAATGCTTGTCCCCCGATGCCACGGCAACACGGCTCACAGTAACCGACATAGGTGCCGAATTGGTAAGGCTTACCGAATTCGAACCCCCTTGTTGGATACTGACTGAATTGGGGTCTTGCTGGTTTACGTTTACACTCATTATTCAGTAACGTCATCTTTTACAATAAATAAGCCTCCAAGCCAGGTACTAACCTCGCTTGTGCTTGTATGTGTTGCTTGGACATCGTAGGTATATGTTCCCCCTTTTAAGGTCATATCCGATGCCCCTTTTTTCATCAAAAGGTTGCCCGAAGAATCCTTCGTAAAATCCGCATCGTTAAAGGTTAGCAATACAGTCGACCCCGTACTCTTTTTTCGTACCTGGGCTTTGAATGTATACGCCGTCAAATCGATTGCGTTGTCATCTGCATCCGTCCAGTCCATGTCCAGTTTGAAGGTGTCGTGGCGCATACAAGTGATGTCGAGCGTTTCCTTTATAATGAGATTAACCTTTGCCATTTTTCTTGTTATGTGTGGAAGCCTTGGTCAAGTAAACGGTTAATTTTTTGACGTTGGTTTCTTTTGGTTTATATGTCGTTTTTATAGTACCCACCCAGTGAATCCGTTTTGCTTTCCAGTTGGGTAATAGCCGTCGTCCTGGTATTCCGAATACTCGGGGTACAAGTCGTTATGTAAAGCCAGGTGTCGTACAAGTTGGGTACGATAGTGGTCGGCGATATCACGTTGCTTTCTTACAAGCCCGTCTACTTCGTTTTTTTCTACCACTTGACCCGTATCACTATTACGCTTAAAAACACCGCCATTTTCGATGCTATACGCATGAAACGAAATGAAGTCCGCTACGGCGTAATGAATCAAAACTGGCTTAACATATTTTGTAACCAGGTTTTCATATGTAGACGACAAATCGCCTTCATCAATGTCGGTAAGGATTTTCTCCAGGAGTTTAGTCCCGAGTAACCCTTGAATGTGAATGTCCTGGGCTGACTTAATAAACGGCGTAATCTTATCCGTGTCGATTGAACCGCTTAAAGCCGTTCTCGTCATTATGTCGTCCCTGGTACAAAGTAATACTTCAGCCATCTTATCTGTTTAATCGTCCCCCGTCGGGCATATCAATTGGTCGGGTTTGCGCCGTTGTCCATTCCTTTGGTTGGAATTTATCTCCTGGCACACCAGCCGAACGGGCTTCGTTGTCCGTAACTCGCTTATCATTTTCGAGGTCTGCAGTAGTGGAATTCGGTAGGAACTGCCCCTTGTCCCCACGCTTTCTAAAGTATACTAATCGCTTCCAGGCGTGATGACAATTTACGCCACCCTTGAATCTCCATATTGAATATGTGCTCGTTCCCTGGGGAGCGAATTCGGTGTTAACCTGGCCGTCCATTGAATCAATATCCTCACGGCGATATACTACCCCCATCTTGGCGTTGTTTACCATATTCTTGCAGAAGGTTCGGCTATTGGTTGAATTGCTTTGTGGCGTATATGCGTATCGGATTTTGTATAAGCCCGAATCATCTTCACTCTTGTTTGTAGGATTGGCAAACCGCTTAAAGAATTTGTACTTTTCTTCTTCGGCATCGGGGTCGCTAACGATTTCCTCGTCAATCAATTCCCATTCTTCCTCGTCGATGGTTTCCCCTCTTTCGTATAGGAATTCAAGCCACTTTTCCTCGTCGTCGTTTGACATATCCTGGAATGCCTGGGCTTGTGCTTTATCGCTGGACAATTCAACGCCCGTTTCTTTCTCCTGGGTTTCCTTGTCAACCGCTTTACCCGACAAGTCTACAAATTCAAGTGGCTGAAGTGTCTTGAAGTACATATTCAAGTTGTAGCCATTTTCATTCATTACCTCGGCAATCGCATCGATGATAATTTGCTGGAAAGGACGAATAACGATGTTGTCGAATAGGGTTGAAGCCGATTTCAATTCTTCGGCGTTGTTACCCAGCCCCGTGTTGTCCTTGATACCCAATAACATAGGTGAAGTGATACGGTGGCTTACCATTATTTTCGTCATACATTCGTTCGACAAAAACTGGTACTGATTGTGTGCATCACTTAACTGAATAGGCTCGATTGTAGCCGCTGAATCTTTATCCTCGTTAAAGGCTAAAACCAATTTCCCAGCATTAGACGAGCCACTAAATTTATGTAGAATCTTAGATTCAATTTGTTGTTGTTTGCGCTCGTCGGGAATCCCATTATTCATGTTCAATATCATTGTCGGCGTCATGCCGTTTTTGATATTGTTGAGGTGGTAGTTAGCGATTTCGCCTTCAAGTTCAGCGTACTGAAGTCCCCCCTGGTAATCTACTGGGTTGAAGTATTCGTTGCCCGTTGAGTAAGGCTTAATCACATAAATACAAACGGGGCTATTTTTCTCGAATCCAAATGCTGGAATTCTTGTTGGTTCGTCTTTTTGGCTATACTCTGCCCAGTTAGGATGATAGTAATACGCTTCGATTTCCCCGTCCTCGTTCATCTTCTCGGGACGTAGGGTATGAATAGGGAAGTGCTCGGCTTGTACGAAGCGTTTTCCGTCCTTGCTTTTAATTAACTGGAAACTTGCTTGTCCCAGCATCTTAAAGTCCATGACAACCTTTCTAATACAACTATCACGGAACATCTTTTTAAGGTGCACGTAGCCTTCAAGGTTACGGTCGGCTTTGACTACCTCCAGTCCAGCACCAAACACCAGGTCGGAAATTCCCTTTACTGCGGCGTTATTTGTTGGGCTTGAATGGTACAAATTGATTAGGTGTTGGAAGTAGTTGTTATCCTCCCCGTAGTTTACCCATTCATTGCGCTTGTCCTCAATTATTTGAGGGCTGGAGTATTGACTTAATTGTAAGAATCTTACGCTCATAGCGTCATAAATTTATTGTCAAAGCCTAACTCGTGTTCGTACTTGTCCTTCAGCACCGAGTACGCATCTAATTCCGTTTGCGAAGTGGCGTAAACCTTGCCTCGGTAAACTGGAATTTCGTTCGAATCTCGTAAGGTAATTGCGTACCATTTTCCCTCCTCAAAGTGGTAATCGAAAGCCAGGCTTCGATATGAATTGGAAGTGGTTACAACGACCTCGGGTGTTGAAGTTTCTTTACTGTAATCATCACGAATAGTCAATTCCAGGTCGCCCGTATATTTACGTGTTGCAACCTTTAGTGAATGTTCCGACTGATTAGGATTAACGATGTTCATATTACTATAACGCAAGAATCCCTTTTTGTTACCAAAAAAAAAGAGGGCAATGCCCTCTCTCTTAATTTCCTGGCCAGTACATTATCCTGGCATCTTCGCTATAACCGTATTTTAATGCGATTTGAACGGCTTTCTCCTCGTCGGGGCATAGAATGTACATCTTGCCTACATTTGGGTGCATTAGAACGAAGATTTTCATTTCCAGTAAAAAGTGGTTTCTTCTTCGTCGAATGAAACCTGGGGTTCGCAAGAGTAATACATCTTCATTTCCTCCAGGTGCATCTTACGTTCGCTCGGGCTCATTGCTATGGTAACGCCGAGGTCATCTTTCTTCATTTCCCAAAAGTGGTAATACAATTCCAGTTGGGAAAGGATTGCCCGTTTAACGGCTTTCTCGTGAATGTTCAATCTAACCATTTTGTAATCGTCTTTGCATTTTAACGGCTTCTTGTAGACAAGCCAGTTTATCTCTCCAGTGGTAAGCAAACGGAATATCAATATCTTGGTCGAATTCTAAAACGTATTCGTAAGGTATCATACCCCCTTGCACCACTCTTGTCTTGAAATGCTCCAGGCGAAACTTACAAACGCCCGTGCGCATATAGATTAGGTCATAGAAAGCGCTACTCATGATGCTTGGATTTTTTTCATTAGACGGTTAATTGCACGACGGTTCAAATCGCCTACCACGGGGCATTGAATTCCCTGGGCTTTACGATGCCATTTTTTGGTGTTCCAAAGGTCGGGTTGACCTACTGGCCAAACGGCTACCTCGAATAAATCGTGTTTGTGTACTAACGGAGAAGTAGTCCATGTGCCTCTTGTCCACATACCGCTTATCACGGATACGACTTGACCGTTGATTTCAATTTGTCCTCGTATGCCTTCGATATCCTTGCAAGGCTTAAATACGATGTCCTTAAATGTTTTCATTTCCTTTATATTTTGGTTTCTACTGACAAAACCTGGCATTTGTTTCAGTGCCAGGCGTTGTCGATGTTGGTTGTGATTACTCTGCTACGTCGTAGATTCTTGACATTAGGTTTAACCACTCTGCGTACAATAGTGGTTCGTCGTTTACCACTTTTACAATCTTCCACTTAAGGTCATCGTAAATAACCCCGTCGTAAAGGGCTGAAAGTTCGTTACATACTGTCCAGTAGTCAAATTCAAACTTTTCTCTGTTAGTGAAGAAGTAAGCATCTAAGTTGCGTACCAATTTCATGTCGTCCATTAGGAAAGTTTCGTGGCGGTTGAATTTCAAGTATCCCATTTTTTCTCTTTTTTTGGTTGTTTGATAGTCCAAACTACGGAACTATATTTTAGTTCTACAACACTAAACTGAAAAAAAAACAAAAAAAAAGGGGCTGACCGAAGCCAACCCCAGGGGATACTTACTAAAACCACTACTTAACTCCCCGCTACAATCGTAATGTGGTCATCAATATCATTCGTTACTGAAATGAAATTTGCTGGTTCCTTCTCCTGGGCAGTAAGGGTAATTGTGTACCCGTACAAATCGCCCATCGCCGCACCAGTAGCCACAGTACCACCAGTAACTTCACAACCGTGCTCAAGACCCATCATCCAGTAAGCGCCGTTGTTATCTTCAACGATTACGTGTGGACGGCCGTAAGCCATTAGTTTAAGTTGCTTGTGCATTTCTTTAGTTAAGCCTTTCAATTGAAGTGAAAGTACTTGCTCAAAGAATACCGTGCCGTTTTCGCGTGATGCGTTAATTGTTTCTTCGAAGGAATTAGTTCCTCGTAGGTCGTATTTGTAACCAGTAGGTTCAGTCGTACCATCAGCCTCCGTGATGTCGGTGATTTCGCCGTCCGAACCATTTGTTACTTCCAAAGGCTGGTAGTTGATGAAATAAACCGCTTTCAGACCCCCTACTTTGTCCTTACAAGGTTCTAAACGTCCAAGTGTTAAATTACAAGACATAAAATTTAATTTTTAGGAGGAAAAGAAGCCAGGTTTTACCCTGGCTCCGTCCCAGTTTATTATCGATTCAATACCACTTCGCTACCGATACCGAAGTCTACGGCACGAGTGAAGCGCATTACAAAGCGTACGTTTTGCGAGCCATCGATGTCCGCCATGTCAATGACACGTACTTCGTTGTGGTCGTTCAATAGACCAGTCGCAAAATATAGGTTTGACTTACGCGCCGCTACGATTTGGTCTGCACCCAATCCAGGAGCAACGAACATATCTTTACCTTCGAAGTTCAAAGGCTTCGCACCTACTGAGTACATATCGTTATAACCAGCCGTACCGAGGTAACGCATATATAGTTTCGCAATCTTAGGAGAAACGTACAACGTCAAATCTTCTTCGTCGTAGATTTCAGTTGGGATAGCATCGATTACGTCAGCCAATTCGTCGTCAACATTTGTTGCATCCAATGTACGAGTTGAAGCGTTGTTTACTACGCTCGAACCCGATGCGTTGAATTTAGTGTCCAATGAAGACCAAATAAACTGCTCGTTGTTCTTAGCCACGTGCGCCGCCATTTGACCAATCAAGTAGTCGCTGAAAGATGGAGGAAGGCTATCGTGTGCTGAGTAACCCATTGAAATCGCTTCCCAGTCGCTGTGAAAGTCTGACTTACACAAAGATAGGTTGACTTGCTTTTCTTCGGGAGTAATTACTCTTTCGCCCAAAGTAACTGCACCAGCATCGCTGAAATCACAAGATGCGTCGGCTACAAGACCCGAGGCGGTAAATGTTTTAAGTACTTGCTTGTACTTTACGTTTGGCATGATAGTGATTGCACTTTCATCCAATGTTTTAGCCGATAGGAGTGCTGCTGAAATATATCCTGCAGCCTTCTCACCAGCGTAAGTTGTAGTAATTGTTGGTGTTGCCATGATTTACTATTTATTAAATAATCGGTTATAAACTCGGCTTTCAGTCGTGTTGTTTTGGACTTTAGCCTTAAAGAATTCCTTACGTTGTGCTACTGCTTCAACGCTATGCTTCAAAGGTTGAGCCGCTGGTTCCTCGGCCAGTTTAGACTTAAGTTCCTCAACTTCAGCCGATAGGGCTACTCGCTGGGCTTCTACTTCTGCTAACTGCTTAGACCACTCGTCCTTTTCCGCCTGGAATTTAACTTCCATTTCGCTAATCTGCTTTTCGAATTGCATTTCAACCGACTTGCTTTCGGTTTGAATTACACGCTTCGGCTCGGCCGTTGCTGGTGCTGATTCTACTTGCATCTTTTCTTCGTCATCGTATCCAGCCTCCACTTCGCCTTCTGCTGGGGCTTCTGCTGGGGCTGGTGCTTCTTCTTCCTCACTTGGTTGCTCCTCGTATGCTTCGATAACGCCCTGGTCATTTACCATCATCACGTTGCCGTCTTCCATAGCGTAGTGCCCCTCAGGTGCTGGAATTCTCTCGCCATCTTCAGTCAATACAAACACCGCATCGCCTGGGGCAAATGAATCGCTTTCGAATACGACGTCCCCTTCTGCTTGTTTGCGTTGTTCGAATTTAACCTCAACAACGGGAGTTTCTTGTACTTGCTCGGCTTCTTTTTCCATGCCGAGGTAGGTCATGATTTTACCTAATGTAGTTTCTGCATTCATAGTATTATAACGCTTATAAATTATTGTGTTCCGTTTTTATTCGAGTTCCCCTAATTCGCGGAGTTTATTTCTTGACCAGCCCAGCGCCGACTTGCCACCCCACAACAAAAACGAAATAGTACCGCACGCGCTGGTGTCGTTCGGGTCATAGTATTCCTCGGCTCGGCTGAGGTACGAATACATTCGTTTAATTGTTTGAAGGCTTAATGGTTTACCCTGGGCAATTTGTTGCGCCCTAACCTTACCAGTTTGTGTCGCACATTTATTACCATTCTTTTCGTTTAGTTCGATACCTCGCTTGGCGTTATTACGAATTCCCTGGCCGTAATCGGAATACGATTCCATCTCCATTCGTTTGCCTTTTTTATAACGAGCATCGGGGCGTATAATGGCGCGAATCTCACTAAGGATTAGTTCGGCTTCTTCTTCATCGATAGAAGCCCTTAGTTTCATTTTATCGGCGAAATAACCTTCAATACTAAAGCCCTGGACTTTGCCCGTTTTAACGTAATTCTCCCACACGTCATTGTTTTCGACTTTCATCGAAATCATCCACGTGCCTACGGGAAGGCTCATATTGTATAGCGCACTCTTGTCTTTTTCCACGTCCTCAATAATCCAGGATTCAACCACGGACAAACCATTGATTGAAACCTCGTGTTCGAGAGTGGCTTTGTTTTGGTGGCCACGCTGGAAGAATAATTCGTTAGCGCGTCGAATGGTTTCTTTGCTGAAATACACATAGAATTCTTCGGTGCCGTTTCTTCGGTAGATTGGCTTATTAGGAATAAGTGCCGCACCCATTAGAATTCGTTTCTCTTTATCGTGAACGGCAAATTCTTGTCGTCCCTCGTCCTTCAATGCGATGAAGTTTTCTTCTATTGCTGGTTCGGAAACAATGCTAATCGCATCAATGCCATTCGCAAGGCTTTCCTCGTCCAAAATAAGTTCGATGATTCTCATAGTACTATAACGATTGATTAACCAAATGTTGCGTTTTCAACGATGCGACGGTCAAGAGATTGCTGGGTAGTTACATCTTGTCCCACTACATAAGCCCTTTGTGGTCGTTCGGTATTTTGACTAATTGCCCCCAGGAGTTGTGTATTAGGATTCGCACTTGCCCCCACAATTCCAACACTCGGTGCCAGGCTTTGACCAAATGCACCACCACCGCTTTGTGGTCGTGCCCCACTTGAAGCACCTCCGCCCGACTTATCGCCAAACTTGGTATTCTTAATTGCTAACACCTGGGCTAAACCCGAGATACCAGCGATACCAGCCTCAATGAATCTACCTCCTGGAATTGGGTTAACGGTGGCTAATGCACCCGAAATAGCATTTGCCGTGTTCATTATTGCCGTACCTATATTCAGCGCCTTGTTTACTTTGAAGGCTTTTCTCTGCGCCTTTTCGTTATCCCCAGCCAATGCCGTAGCAAGTTGTCCAACGGCTTGAGCCCCCTTCTCAGCAAGTGCTAATTTTGAATCCTGGAGGGCACGTTCGTCATCGATTTCTTTTTGCTTTAATTCGGCTAAAGCCTCTTGACGTTTTTGTTCTAACACCGTGGTGTCCTGGCCATACTTTTCAGCCAGGGCTACAAGTTTGTCGTACTTGTCATTGATTTCGAATATCTCGTTTTCCTTGTCGGTGGCATTGGCTTCACGAAGGGCTTCCAGGGCTTCAAGACGAGCCTTTTCTTCCTCGGCTATTCTTTTGGCTTTTTCGTCAGCACGTTTCTTTTCTTCCGCCGCCAATTCACGCTCAAGTGCTTCCGTTTCGGTAGCCAATCTTTTTTGTCTTTGAATAGTGGCTTGTTCGAGTTGTAATACCCTGGCTCGTGCTTGTGCAATTTCATCAAGGGTTTCCTCATTTGAATCGGCGAGCGCCGCCTGGCCTTCAAGGATTGCAAGTTTTTCTTTTTGAGCGTTTAATTCTTTTTGCGCTACTTCTTCTTCCAGTTCCCCAGCCTTTCGAATCGCCGCTAATCTTTCTTCCTGGGATTTTGTTTCGTCCATTGCAATCAAACGAGCCTTTGCAATTTCTTTGTTAGCCCTGGCACGGTCAACAATCAATTCACGTTCGATTTGTTTTACACGGTTCATTTGGGCTTCTAATTCCGCCGCCGCTTTAACATCTTCCCGTACCTCTTTTGCTATCTTCTTGCCCGTTTCAACCATCGCTTCCATTATCATAGCCGACGGGTTTATCCCACGGTTGAGGTCAACGAAACTTTGACCAGCATCTTTAAGTGCGCCTTTGAAATCCCCCTTGAATAATTTTACCATAGCGCTCCCCAAAAGTTTTACGCTATTCAATACCAATTCAAATCGTCCAATAACGAAGTCTTTGATTGACTTTCCGAAATCCATGAGGGCTTGTTTCGGGTTTGTAAATAGGAAAACCAGTTTTTCTCCTACCTTGCTTACCAAGTCTAAAAACACATCAAACCCAGCCTTAAGACCAGCCGTTGCAACACGAAGGGTTTGTGCCCCTTTTTCGGTACGAGAGAAGTACGCCGCCAAAGAGGCAAACACAACCACTAAAGCACCAACACCCGTTGATATGATTGCGCCTTTCAAGGTTCTAAATCCATTGGCTACACCACGCACCGCAGCGAGTCCACTTTTACCCATCATTACAAGACCACCAGTTGCCGAGTTCGCCGCCGCCGTTACACCGCCGATTTCAGCACTCGTTTTCTTGGAAGCCTTTCCCGTGTCCTTGATGCCTTTACCCATCTTGGAAATATCCTTCTCCGCTCGTTGGGTTTTGGCTTCAAATACTACCGTTACTTTTTCAGACATCTTCTCATTTGTTTTATCCCCTGGGTTACAGAGGTAATTCGTTCATATTTTCCTTTGGCACGTTCGGTTAATTCACCAGCACCATAGTGTTCATCTACCCACAAAATTTCTAATACCTTGCTAATCATATTACGGTTCTTCAGTTCCGCCACCGCCCGTGTCTACCTCGGATTCGTATGCGCTTGCTATAATGTTAGAAACCACCACAAAAGGTACTGACGGGGCATTAGGTTGTTGAGTGGTTCTCGTTCCGTTTACTGTATTGATGTTCCCCAGGGAAGTACCTTGCGACCCCGTACCCACAAATGTTATTCCGTTGTTATTGGCTGACGGCGTACCCACATTCCAGTTGTTGCCCGTGCTTGATGCCGAGTAAATGTTTATGTCGGGGTATGTCATTAAAGTAACCTTCGCTTCTTCCTTCAACATATCGTATTGAATACCGTCGATTTTATAGTAGTAACCCGATATGTTTATTGTTTCGCTTAAGTCCAGGTCAAGCCACTGCCCTACTGGAAGCCGTAGGGTAAGTTCTACGAGCCTGGATTGTGAAGAATAGATGCGAGATATATAACCGAGCCAAAACTCGCTTAGAATCGTTTTTTCAGGGGCATCGCCACTAAGGGTAGATTCAAGACTAAACGCCAGGCTTCGAGAAGTCGACGCAGTTGGATAGGCATTGTACGGGCTTATGATTGGGAAGGAGGTTTTTAATGAGCCACCGAAATACCAATCGTCCGAAGATTTCAGCCCGTTGTAATAGAATAAAAGGAAGTTAATTTGAATCGGATTTAAGCCGTTATCCAATGCCTGGAATAATTGAATATCTGTGGTCGATGCAACACTCCCGTACTGGTTTATGTCCCGAATCAAAGTAGGTGGGAATACTTGGAAAGGGGATTGCACCTTCAAATCCTTGCTACCAAAATCTACCGAGGTGCTACTCTCCGATGACCCAAATTCACGAACGGCGTTTTGGGTAAATGCTTGGTTTTGGAAATCCGTTGATTTTTTATGCTTGAACGAAAGCCTTTTGGCTACGTCAACCTTCTTGTGTACCACGGAGGAAATATCGGCGTACTTGCTCCAGTCTTTTGTTGCCCCGTTATCGTACCAATCCTTAAGCGGTTCTACATCGATTCGCGAATCACTAATCGGAAGTAAAATACAGTTGAATGTTTGTAATACCCCGTTCAAGAATTCAGCCACTTTCACTTTAGGCATTAACTCGCCAAAATTGATATTCGTATTGCTACTTGTATTCGGTCCCGATGTACATTCGAATGTTATATTGCTAATCTGCGCTCCCGATTGCGTAGAAGAATAACGCATTGTAATCAAATCCCCAGCGGCGAGAGTAACCGCAAAAGAATCCGTCTTATTTCCCGTAGTGGTATGCGTATTTCCATTGGCTACGCTTGAACCATTCTTGTATAGTTTTGAGGCGATTGTTCCACTTTGGGTAGTGGCTACATAGTACGAGTTTGTGAATGAATATAACCCAGCCGTAGGCGCAGTAAAAGTACCCGAGGTATAGTTCATTGCATTGACCGTATCTAAGGCCTCAGCCGTGTAGGTCATTGTAACATAAAAGTTACTCATACCAAAGTTGTAGGTCGTCGCCCTGGACACTTCAAATTTAGGTACGACGGTGGCTACATTTAATGTACCAGCGTAAGCCGAGGGGCACACATAAAGGTCATCAAGGTGGGAATTCGTATAGAAACTTCCCTGGCTATCATATCCGTAATGTGTGAAAATCGCCTTTACCATTTCGGTCAATAAAAGGGCTGGTTTCAAATCGGAAATGGTAACGCCCCCCGTACTTGTCGCTATGTTTTTTGAGATAGAAGTACCAGCCGATGAATAGTTAAAGGCTTCGCCCCAGGCAATCACGGGGTACATAACCTTACCACTAAGCAAGTTTCCGTTCCAGGAATTCGTTATGTTTTGGGAAGTACGGGCATGAGTATAGTCGTCCCATTGAATCGCCTGGAGAGTATCTTCTCCCATAGACGAGGACAGTTTTTTGTTGTCCCCGTAAAACACGATTGAATAGTCCTGGGGTTGCCCGTCCTTGAATGTTACGCTATTTAATTCTACTACGCCGTTGAATACTTCGATGCCGTCTATTTCGATAACCGCTGGGGTCTTGTTGTGGGCATCGTATCCACCTACAACATCAACATTGTAATAGTGTTTGAAAGCCTTATTATTTCGGGTTGATGCTGGTACCTTAAACGATTGGGAATAATCGCTGACAACCGATTTA
>Ga0209645_1000171_pt1 | contig 34213 bp, 43 predicted proteins | sample ETNvirenome_6_30_FD_184070 | JGI IMG/M metagenome (GOLD analysis project Ga0209645, IMG submission 184070) | Marine viral communities from the Pacific Ocean - ETNP_6_30 (SPAdes) (version 2) | ecosystem: Environmental > Aquatic > Marine > Oceanic | place: Pacific Ocean | collected 2013-06-19
CAGTCAGTGTACGGTGCCTGTTGGTACGTGTGATCTGAGTGAGGCAGGAACGATACACCAGAGATGTAATCAAAGTTCTTATATACCCAATCACCAACCTCAAGCCACTCATGCTCTTTTACAGAGATAGTGATGGAGGGTTTGTGTTCGCACCAGTTTTCTGCGTAGGTCTTCCACAACTCTAGATGCTCCACTGCGGTCAGGCTATCACGAGTCAGTGCGCCTTTTGGTGACTGCACGGGAAAAGAGAACACGGTCATGTTGTCTTCGTTGCCGATTGCAGGTTCTGCGGGAATACCAGACTGTATCATAAACTGTGTCAGCGGGTCTTTGTTATCACCACGTACAGTACGAATGTAGTACTCACTGTGCCGGGGGTGAATGCCAGAAGCACTATCGACTAATTGTGACACTGTGCCTGACGGCTTCACACATGTGATAGCTGTAGACTGATTTATACCAATCTTCTTAGACAGCTTTTCATTTGTCTTTACAGCTATCTGTCTGAAACCAACCAACATGTCTGTGAGCATACAGTTATTAGTCGATAGCATTTCATTGTCTAGTATGCCTGTAAGACTAACTCCTAACAGCCTTTCTTCTTCCGTGTTCTGCTTCCATATCTTTCTTAGATACTTGAAATCAGTGAGGCAGGACTGATAGGTGCCAAGCTGTGTGGCCCACTCAATCTTCTTGGTTAGGCTTGTTACTGTATCTTCAGCCCTGACAACTACTTCTGTGAGGTTACAGAACTGGTAGGGGCGTAGAATGATTTCAGAGCAAGGGTTAGTTCCAAACTCATGATCAGGATCACGACGACCAATACTAGCCACTTTATTTTGTGCAGATTCACGGTTAAAGATACCTCTCTCTCCAGACTTTGACTCATACAACGAGTACCACTCTTTTAAGAACGTGTTCATGTCAGGGCGCTCTGAGTAAACTGCAGAGTTATTTGCTAGACCACGATGCGGGTAGTCCCTAAACCAATCACCTGATTTAGCAACTCGCATTCTGTTTGAGTTAAGATCAGATAGAGAGATTAGTGCTGACCTACGTACACCACCTACAACAATTACACTAGCTATTTTGCACACAAGGTCGTGACATTCTAGAGGTGATAGCTGCCTACCCGCAGCATTTTTAAACAGATTTACTGTAAATTTAAGAAGGTCATCAAGAGGCGCTGGGCCAGACGATCTACCGCCAAACGTCTTTAAACGCGCTCCAGCGGGGCGTAGACGCGATAAGTCCCATTTTGGCACCTGACCAGCATAGAGACACGCAATCAACTCACGGAGGCCCCTAGCCCATCCTGCCTTACTATCCTGTACAACGATGGTTGTTTCAGTCTCTTCAAAGTGTTCGTTCACCGTTGGCAGGTTTCCGGTGTACTGCCTCTCTGCAGAGAAGCCTACACCAGTGCCACACATGAGAACATACAGTATCTCATCAAACGCACGGGGTGAGTCTACAGGAATGTATGAGCAGTTGTAGCCAGCAGTGTTGTCACGCTCTAGGGCTAGCCCTGAAGTCATCAAAGCTCTCATAGAAGGCATTACCTGAAGGCTAAGAACAGCCTCTTCAAGTTCTTTTCTGTTAGGAATTGTGTGTCCATACTTGTCCTTCATGGTGTAGTGCATGAAGTCAAAGTATCGTTCCACAGTCTCAGCCCAAGTTTCACGCCTATTTCCAAGCCAACGTGCATAACGTGACAGATGAATAAACTCTTGGTAGTCTGTTGGAAAATAATTATTCTTCATTGTATTTTTGTTCCTTAACTAATTTCTCTAGATACCACTGAGACTTCATCAAATCTTTTAGTGGCATTCCCTTGTGTTTGTACCGGCATACATACTTTAGTATGTTGCCTTTAAGATATCCGCTAAACTCTTCCTCTGTAAGAGACTCTTTGATCATATCAATAGTCTCCATGTTACCCTGCGTGTAGTGCTGTGGGCTATTTACGGCGGCGACTAGCTCTGCTTTGTATTTCTTTTCGTCTGGCATCAGTTGTCCTCGCTGAACTTTACCTTGATAATGTTATCGTACACATCTTCAATTATCAGCTTATTGCTGTCTTGTTCTTTCTGCTTTGACTTCTCAACTATCTGCTCCATTGTAGCTTCATGCCCTAGCTGCATGAGATAGTCATAGTCTGTCTCAAGAAGACTAAGCATACCCTGTTGCAGAATGTGCGCGGCAGATACGTCCTTGGCGTCTGACGTATCATACGCACGAACGCTCACCTTGTCAAATCCTTCAGGATCAAAAACAATGTATAGCCTATTTGGGGCTAAAAAGAATGTCTCTTCTTCTATTCTATCTCGCATCTCATCATCTATGAGATCATCTTCCGGCTCAAAAGTAAAACCATCATCATTCATCAAACCACTCCACAGGTATCTTTTTATGCGCCCAATCAAATCCGTGGCGCTCTGCCCAATCTGCATGGGTAGTCTTTGAACCCTTGTATATTTTTTTGTTGGCATTAGCGAAGAAGAACTTCACTTCAGTGTCAGGGTTCTGTTTCTTAACAAGCAGATGCTTTACTCTGTCCTGCTGTGTTAGTCGTCCTTTTACTTCTATGTATATGTCATTACGAGGTATGTAGAAGTCAGGTATGTATACTTTAGGGTCAGGCTGGTATGGTATCTTATCAGGCTCAAACTCCCAACTGATACCCATACGGCTTATAGCTACGGCAACTTCTGACTCAAACTTTGATCTAAAGCGCATAGTAATCAAACTTATTTTTATTATCTGGGTTAGTGTTGACTATCTGTATGTAGCCCTCACTTAAATCTTTTTGGACATACTCAGGAGATATATCTCTTACGATAGAGAAGCTTCTGGAGGGTAGAACAACTAACCTACCTTGCCTTAGATACGAACGTATGTCATCAAAGCAGCGGGACATTTTTCTAGAGCCTTCATAGTTAAACTCTTCTGCAGTCCACATACCCTCCGAAGACATGTTCTTTCTATATATAATTGGAAGCTGCATGTCCTCGTGTAGAGATTTTACTAGCAGAGCATCTACATGTGTGCTATCTCCTTTATCTGTGTCAAAGTATACGAAGGCAGCTTTTGGATTGAACATTGTTTCAAACTCAGTGATAGTCTCTGTAATATATAGTGGCATCAGATTTCATCCTTTACATGCTTTGTGTACCATACTCTCGGTCGAGTATTTGCTGTAGAAGTTGTCTTCTGTTTGTATGCAGCGTTAGGCCAGCAGTGCATTTTAAACCCACAGTAAGAACAGGTTCTATTCATTAGCCGGTTGCCTGTTCTTTTGAGAGTGCCTGTCTCTTTATCCTTGTAGGTTTCAGGCTCATCCGAAAAAGAACGCTCAAACTTCTCATCGCCAAGAACATTGCGTATATTTTTATCGGCTAATTGTAACGCTGCTTCTCTGTCTTCGTCCTGCACCAGCGGCGTCTCACATACCGCCCACTCGCCGGTAGCTTTGTTAATAGCTATCCAGCCACCAAAGGTAGAGCCAGCCGCCTCTGCATACAGGTAGCCCTGCGGCACGTAGCCAAACACATCATCCTTCTTGATGTTGTTGTACCCACGATTAGCCGCGAACTTCATAGAGAATGCACCGGGAGCAGCACTCTTTATGTCATATATCTTATCGTCTATTTTGACATCATATGTGCCACGCAACGTAGTGCCACCAATGTCTAGGCTAACGCCTTCCTGTTCGCTCTGTATGTTTACACCTGCAGCTTTCATAACCGTTACTGCTATGGCCTCTATGATGTCTCCAAACAGAAACTTCATAACCATTGTGTAGTCTACATCTTCTTCTATGTCATCTCTTGCGGATAACTTCTGCTGGCATAGAGGCTTGCCTACGCCAGACATACGCACTTTTGAACCACGCTTTTCACTGAACTGACGTTCAATAGCGGAGCCACACATCTCCTTAAATTCGTTGATAAGATGAGGGGGAAGACCTTCGCCTTCACCCCTCGACGCTTTTTCTAGGAAATGCTGTACTTTATGTAGCAGCATTGAGGTCATTAGATGGCCTCTGCATTTTCCAACGCTTTTGCTACATCTAGATCATCCATAGCAAGAACGTTTTCCTTACGTTCGTTGTACTGCTTGAGTACACGCTCGTTCCACCTCTCAATATCCTTCATGAAAGTATTGAGAGTTTCTACATCCTCATCCACAATCTTTACAGGCTGCGGCTTATCAAACACTGGAGTGTAGTACGTGATGCCTCCGTTCTTATTACGCTTGGTGGCAATATTAACCTTCTGACCAAAGATAATTTTGTTAGAAGGTACTTCACGAATATAGTTAGCCACAGGCATGAACGCAGAACCACGGGCAGACCAGATAAACGGAGTGCCTTTAAGATCAACAGACTCACCAGTAGTGTCCGTAGCATCCTTAGCACCTGTGATGATACCGTACACCACCTGTGTACACTTGATGCTTTTCTGTTTAGCATGTTCAAGCGAGTTAGTTGATAGAGCTTCAACTTCTTGCTTGTTCAGCTTACCACACTTCATACCACCACTTGTGTCAGGGAAGTCATCACTCAGAGACGGAGCGAGAACAGTCCTGATAGAATCTTCAGGAGACTGTTGGTTCCACAGATCATAGGAGTAGTAGCGGACAAACATCCGCACACTAATCTCCTTAGCATACACAGTGTTGTTGTCCAGACGAATACGGAAGCTGCCCTTTGGCAACGGCTCACCGTCATCGTTGTCTGCCTGTTGTTCAATCGCTAGCCGGGGTAGTCCCTGCTGCACGTTTGAACGTGTCTCAGTCTGACCGACCATAGCTGCAAGTTTAGCCATGTTCTCTTCAGTCAGGTCGTCCATCGTAATCATATCGCTCATATTTCTAGCTCCTCTAGATTAAGCCAATCAGTACCCATTTTGAGTTCTATCTCAATAGGCATATCAAAGTCAATACCAAACTCTCTACTACATTCTTCAGGTATACACAACATACTCCTTTTTAATAATTCAACCATCCAATCTTTTTCGTCAGGGTGAACGTCCATGATTATGGAATCGTGGACCGTGTTAATTATTTTACTTTTTGGGACAGGTTTTACCATCGCTTTCAAAGACTTGTGAAGCCTTATCAGGGCTAATGGTAAGAGGTCTGCCGTAGCAAAACCCTGCACCGGATAGTTCTTGATCGATGTTGATCCAACAGTTGTACCATATCTAGTATATTTTGCATAGGGAAAAGCGTACTCCCTACCAGATGGTAGAACAACCTGTTTGTCTGTTACTGCTTCTTCCTGCAGCTTGTCGTGCCACTCAGTCACACCCTGATACTTGTTACGGAAGGCAGAGTAGTAGGCCATCTCCCGATTAGTCCCAAGCACACCACCATACAGCGGCTTGAAGGTGTGGGCCTTTGCGTCCTGACGACTAACTCCCATGATCTCAGCGGTGTAAGAGTGTACATCGAAGCCGCTCTTTACCTCTTCATAGATTACAGGGTCTTGTGATAGATAGCCAGCTACACGAAACTCTAGCTGTGAGTAGTCACCTTCTAAAATGTAACCACCTTCATACCTAGAAACAATCGCTTCTCTTGCAGGGAATGTTGCTCCTCTCGGCATATTCTGAAAGTTTGGTCTACTTGACGACAGTCTTCCAGTAGCAGTGACGCACTGATTAAAGTTAGGATGAATAAAGCCTCTATCATCTTGGTACTTCTCCAAGCTATCCACGAACGTATTGAGGTACGTTCTTATCATTGAGTAACGTGTGTACTTGTCCACGAACTCTCTTGCTTTGCCCTCTAGCTCAAGGCGTATCTCGGACAAAGTTTCTTTATCTGTTCTAAAGCCTGCAGCGGCGGTATCCTGTGGCCCACGGGGTATGACCCTTAGTCCTGCGGGTTCGTTTAACTTTACATAGATTACGCCTGTTCCAGTACAGGGCTTACACTTTACAACATTCTTACTCAACGCGCCAGACTTCAGTCTGTTTCTTCTACGGCCTGTACCACCGCAATCTTCACACCTCTCGCCTCTAGTCTTGCGAAACACAGGGGCTAAATCTTTCACTGTCTCCTTAAACATTGTAGGGGACATTTTTGTTTTACGCTTTTGTTTCTTGGTGTGTCCGCGCTGCTCTGTTCCTATGTTGAACGCTTCTTTCCACGCAGCTTTGTCCGCCACCTCGCGGGAGTATAGCAGCTTACTGCGGTCATCTGGGCTATCAAGATTGATCGGAGTGTCTCCCATAGCAATCTCAGCGATATCCATAAGGTCACTGTATAGCTGATCGTACTCTGCTTGATAGTCTGCTTTAATTTTTGCAAGCTTTTCATTTGATATCTTTATTCCTGCTCTCTCAATGTCAATGAGAACGTCTAGCATCTCCATGCTGAGTTTTACAACTTGTTTCAAACTAGGCTCTCCTTGCTAGGCCAAGACATGTCTAGTTCTGCTAGTTGTTCTTTGGCTAATTGAGTCGTTGTATTTACGTCAGCCATACAATATTCTCTAACTATATCACATGGCATATCCTCGTAGGATACTTTGTCCTTAATATAGTTGTCAGTGAGGTCCACTCTTTTTTCAGACAGACCCCGGCGCTTGGCGCACTCTGCCAAACTAATTGATTTCTTCATGCCGCGACAAAGCAAGTACTCAGCTATCATAGTGTCCCACAAAAACATATTGTACTGAAAGCCACACTCTCTTAGCCACTGCAAATCAAATTTAAGATTGTGACCGACTAAACAAGTTGTTTCATCTAACTTTTTCTGTAGCCTGTCCTTTGCTTGGGGCGTAGGCTCACACTGGTTATGAAAGAAGAACAACTCGTTGCTTTCGAATACGGACAGGTCTGGCGTAAAACTTCTGTAGCCAACAAATACAATCTGCTGACCATCATACGGAGATGATGTAGAACTTTCAAAATCCATTGTCGTTTCTATGTCGAGAACGGTGATCATGAGAATATATCTCTATCACCATCTCGCCGTAAAACCAACGACCCATGCCAACCATTTATCTTGTTCTTCGAGAACTTAATGGTTCTAAACTCTTCATGTTCCGCTACACCAATACCCACAATGATATCCGCCTCACCAGCTTTGCCTGTCTTACTACCATCAAGCATGGAATAGTCTATACTCTCTCTTCCGTGTGCATCATACGACGCTTGAGAGATTGCCCACACTGCTACGTTGTGCCGCTTGGCAAGCTCTCTAGACCTACAGTACAATTCCTTCAGCCGCTCATCGCCGCGTGAGAACTCACCGTCAATCCTGATCTTATCAAGCTGGTCAATGAATACTACGTCAACTTCATTGCGTGAGCAGTAGTCCTCAACCTCTTGTATTGATGTACCAACACAATCCATGAAAGATATGTATGGCAGTATGTTTTCTTGATATTCCTGTACAAAACCCGGCTTGTCCTGCAAAACCTCAAGACGAGAGCGTTCTGTAATAGATTTAGCAACACGCATACGAGTCTTCTTCACAGGTTCTTCGTTACCCCAGTATGCTACATGAAACTTGTTCCGAACGTACCAGCCGGATAACCATGCAGAAAAACTTGTCTTACCTATCTCTGGCCGTGCAAAGATCACACCAAGATTTTGTCGGTCTATGCCGGGTACGTAGTCCCGTATCTGTGTAGGAAAGATAAACTCAGGATCGCGCTCGAACTCTTCCAAGCTGTCTTCGATGTTGTCCTCAAGCACCGTATAACTCTTGGAGCCTTTGACCTCATTGTTCTTTAGTTCTTCTACACTAGTAAGCAAAGAGTAAGTATCGCTAGATTTACCAAGAAATATGTCAAGGGCTTCTTCTCCTATCTCTTTTGCCTTTGCTCGTTTCCAAAAACTATGCAGAACATTCCCTGCTAGTTCAGCGTTAACTGTGACGCCTTTTAATTCTTCTAGTTGTTGCGTAGCCTTTTGCTTAGTCGCTTCGGGCATAGCAGGGTAACGTTCATCATGTGCCAATGCTACATCAGCTAGTGAGAGATCACCCTCGTATGTTTTATGTAGATGGCTAATAGTTTCTACTATCGTAGCCACCTCCTTTGAGAAATACTCCTTCTTAATTAAACCAGATACACGATTGAAGTTGTCCTTCTGTAGACACGCTACAAGCACAGCCTTATCAATCATATCTTTAGTACCTCCTTTGCTTCATCTTCAGTTAATCGTTTCAAGTCTCTATCTAACAGACACACATCAACAATGTCTCCGTAAGCAGCGTTCAGTCTTAGTGCAATATCTACAGATTTATCTGACGCATCTTTGTCTAACGCCACAGTAATCTTTTCAAACCCATCAAGTGCGGACAAAGCCTCATCTTGTAGAAATGTGCCTAGTAGCGCCACACCTGTTGCAAAACTTGACACAGATGCCGCTGATGCACAGTCTTCTACAATCACTGCTTGATCATGTTTACCACAAATAAACGGTAGTTTGCTTCCGCCGTATCTGTACCATTTTGGTCCTGAATGCAGACCGGACCCGATATACCTACCAGCAGCATCAACTATCTTTGTTCTATCTTTTACAAGAAAGACAGCCCTATCTCGCTTGTAGTCGTACCGTATGTCGGCCAATCCCTTTGACCAAGCAGAGGTACAATTGTTTCTCCTCATGTACTCAAAAAAGTGTATAGGATAGTTGTTCTTGCGCCAGTTCTGCTTTTCTAGCTCAAGACCTACAGATTCATGTGGTTTTAGTATTTCATCATGTGCGGAAAAAGAGGATGCACTTAGTCCGTCCTTAATTACACCACCCTTACTACAGTTTGCATGAAAGCAATAGTATTTTATACAATCACTAAACTGAGTAACAGATAGAGTATTAGTTCCATCACATACAGGACAGTCTAATCTTTTAGAAGTACCAAGAGGTATATCTAGATTATAGATATAATCCTTAATTATATTATTCATAAATATAATATCCTCAATTTCGGGACACGGCAACATGCCTCCTAGCATGGATTTTTCATCATGTCAAATATATTTTCGCTTGACATTCAAAAAAATCTCATGTATGGTGCAGCTTCCTTCAACAGCAGAGGTGAGCCATGATCACCCTATACGGAAGCAAGGTAGAAAACCCGGACATGATGCGCCGAATAATTGAGGCCACAGTTCAGGATAAATTCTTTACAATCGAGTTTGTCAAGTCGGATGGTAGTCTCCGCAAAATCAATGGCCGTCTTGGTGTCGAGAAGCACAAAAAGGGCGGAAGAGATTGTAACACCAACAAACAAATGATGACTGTCTATGACAACTATGCCAAGGGGTATAGGAACGTCAACCTGTCAACCGTGAACTATGTTGTAGTCGATGGGATCAAACATGAGTTCCTGTGAAGAGTGTGACAATATTGCAGTTGTAATAAGATATAGCCAAAAACTATGTGCGGGTTGTTGGCTTGATAAGGAAAAGATAAGTGGTAGCTACAAAAAAACACAAAGACGAGTTTATAACAGAGATATTTCGACTAAGCAGAGAGCGTGGTCTGTCAGCCCGTCAAATTGCAGAGGTAATGTCACCTAAGTACAAAGACTACAATGGCGTTGATATGTCAAGAAATGCTGTAATAGGTATTTTGAACAGATATTCTGATCAGTTCACTCACATGGGTAAAAAGAAACCAAAGCGTGTAGATTTTTCTACAGTTGTCGAACAATTAGAGAGTGCAAGACAAAACATGAGAAACAAGGATCAGTACAAAGTTAGGAAGTGTCTATCTTGTAGGAAAGATAAATTACTGCACAAGGTCATGTTTGTGTGCGATAGCTGTAAGTCTGGTGCTAATTACAAGTCCCCTGTAGAAGATTATAGAGTGGCGTACTGATATGAATGTCAAAGAGAAAAAGGGCCTGCAGTCGAAACTAGGCGTGATGCGATACTACGCAGACATTGGATACCATGTGTACAATGAAACAAACAACACTGGTCCTGTAGATTTTGTCGCCATAAATCCTGAAACAAGAGACGTAAAACTTGTCGAGGTAAAAACAATGTCGTTCCGTTCCGAGACTGCTAATTGGAAGCCGGGTACGATGATCAATCGTCAGCTATCTCCCATACAGAAGAAACTAGGTGTAGAACTAGTCTATTACAACATTGATACAGGACAGATAAAATGTCGGAAATGAGTAAAACTTCTCCACATAAAAAAAGCAAGTACAAAACTTCTCATCGTAAAAAAAGACCGGACCCTGAATACAGTACCCGCGTTTACGATGGTAAGACGCTGCGCTGGGAGTGGAAGTATGAAGGTGAGTTAGGTATCTATCCTAAAGATTGGGCTAGACGTTTTCCTCACCTAGCAGAACGTGGACGTTGGGTAATAACTGAGATAAAGTAAATGAGACAGATAAGCCTAGAAACTTCAAAAGAAGAACTACAGAAAATACACGAGATTGTAGATGGCGATGGTCGTAAAAAAAGTGTAACAGTATCAAAAAGACTACTGTCTAGCTTACTTGTAGATCACCACCGCATGGTGGCTTATCTGGGACCGCTGGTTAGTAACGCAGAAGATTAGTCTACGCAGATTAAAAAATGTCTTGACCCCTGTGGCCGAGTGTGCTAGGACAAAATCCTCGCAACGCAAAACGGAGAACCAACATGCAAGAAAAATTACGCATTATATCTAAGGAGGGTCGCCGCTGGAAGGTTGTACATTCTGACGGTGCTGTAACATATCACAAAACTAAAAAGGCTGCACAGGAATATAGGCATAGAATCACTATAGATTGGGATGTATACGCGGAGGAAAAAGACTTTCTCCTGAAGAACTTGATCCTTTTTCGGAAAGACAAGATGAGTGTGCCTAAGACTGAGGGAAGTAACGAAGATAAGTTTACTGTAATGTCCGTACAGGAGCTAGACGACTACTGTATACGCAATGAAGTTTATGATGAAGCAATGATAGATTTAGAGTTTGCTAATGTATCTCAAGGTGAAAGAGAAATATTAGTAACTGAGCTTGCAAAGATGCGTTGGGAGGACCAAAAAGACAATGATTAATCTTGATTGCTTAAATTGTGGAGCAGCGACGGCTCATAAAAGTTGGGGTGGTCCCGTTGGGTGGTATAGTTTTAGAGTCTGTAGAAGTTGTGGGTCAGAAGGCGTATACAACGCTCTGTCTAATTGTTGGGTTGATTTTTATAAATAGGAGCCAAAGCAGTGAACATATTCTATCTAGACAGAAACCCCAAGATTGCAGCACAAATGCACTGCGACAAACATGTAGTTAAAATGGTTCTGGAGTATGCACAGATACTATCCACTGCACATAGGGTAGTCGATGGTGATGAGGCTGCTGACCGCGAGGGCTTGTACAAGATTGCACATAAGAACCACCCTTCTACTGCTTGGGCAAGGGCTAGCCATTCTAACTATTCGTGGTTGTCGGACCTATGGGCATATCTTGGTGATGAGTACACGTACCGCTACGGCAAAATACACAAATCGTCTACGTTACACTGGCTGTACTACGCCCCTAAATATATTCCACATAGCTCAACAGTTTTTTCGAAACTTACACCACCACCGCAATGTATGCCTGATGAATTTAAGTGTAACCCGAACTCGGCATCATTTGAAGATACCATACTTGCTTACAAATCATTCTATATGGGTGAAAAATCTAGGTTTGCTAAGTGGACTAAACGTCCTGTGCCGACTTGGTACAGACAAATGGAGGCTGCATAGTGCATGCAATTGAAGACGTACTGAGGTACGAAAACATGAAACCAAATACACACACTTGGTATGAGTGGGTGTTGGATCATTATTTGAGATAGAAAACTTCTCCGGTTAAAACTTCTCCGGTTAAAATAGTTAGTGCAGGGTTTTCTGGTTCTCCCCCTGCACCTCCCCGGCGGGGGCCAAGTTTCCTCCCTGACTGCCGCTCCCGCCGGGTCCATCCTGTACAGATTAAAAAAGTATTTGACACTGCCTTGAATATGCTGTAGGGCTTTCCTCGTTCAACCAACATAGGAAAAACCAGATGAACTTGATCCAGACAATCGAACCCGCCGCACCCGTTACCCTTGATGGCGTGAAAGCTTCCGCCGTTCGCGAACATTCCGATGTATTTGATCTCAGCTTTTTCGAGCCGCTTGGAGTGTACAAAGACAACATCTATACGGCGGATGGCACCGAGGTAACTGGTAGCAAGGCGCTGCGGTATTCGCACGATGGAAGCCTTGCCGATCCCGGCGCGGTATCCAGCACCTACACATTGGAAAACCACATAGAATTGTTCGGCAAGCATGCTGACATTCTGCGGGAAAGTAATCTTCCCACCGACAACGTGCTAGTCCGTGACGAATATACCGACTTCGGCATGAAGGCTAAACGCTCTATCCAATATCTGGATGAAGCAGTGGACATGACCGGCGGCGGCGACATGGTGTACTGCCGTTCCGATCAAATCAATTCAGTTAATTCGAAATGGGCTTTCCAGCAGTTCGCCGGGGCTTACCGCGCCTACTGTGAAAACTCTATGGTGTTTGGTGGCGATAAGGCGGTGTACAACAAAGTGAAACACTCAAAGCACTTTGATGCCAACACCCTGTTGCGCACAGCTAACAGTGTGTTTAGCACTTTCCGCCAGAATGTAGAGCAGTTTAAGAAATGGAAGGCGACGCCAGTTATGGATGATACCGCCGGGGCTTTTCTCAAAAGCATATGCCCAAAAGAGATCGCAGGGCAAAAGAAACTAGAGCGCGAGAAGGCGCACGGGATTGAACGCGAAGAGGCGACTAATCTAAAGAAGTTTCACGCGCTCTATGATCTGTGGGAAGAGTACAGCCGGGACTACTCGCAGGGCGGTGGTCTGGGTAAGAACAAATGGGCTTTGTACAATGTGCTGACGCACTACGCGACACACACCCATGACAGCCGCACCTTCGAGGTAAACGGCGAAGAGAAGACCCACACACTGGGTAGGAAATCGGTCAACATGATCAACACCAATCACGGCGGGTATACGCTCAACGAACAAATGGAACGGGCGCGGGGCCTTTGGCTAGTCATGTCCGGTCCCGCTTGGCAATCGATTAACTAGGGAGGAGGAGCTATCGAATTTATTGAAGCCGCGTATCGACTGTGTTTGATCACTGTCGTTTGTCTATTTGTCTACCACTTCATACTTTGAAAGGATAACCAATGCCTAGCAAGAAAACCCCCACCACCAGCGCCAGCAACGGCGGATCACAAGTTTTCCTGTCCCAAGAAGCACAGGACGCCATTGCCGAAATTCAGTTCAAAATGGCATCACGTTCGCCATCTGACATGCAGAAGTATGCCGGGCGCGGCGGTATCTCGCTCGTGATCGAACAGTTGGTTAAACAGGCTAACCGAAGTTCGCTACCTCACGAACGCGGCAGCGCAGAATAAACTTGACGCCGGAAACTCCCTGCCGGTAAACTCTAGCCGTCCCCATCACTGGGGGCGGTTTTTTTTAACCCTCATTAGGAGAACAGACTATGGCACGTTTCAGCAAATCACACTTTGAAACCGTCGCTTACGTACTGCGAACCAATTTGGCGCAGCTAAAGTACGACCTCGAACACCACGGCGACGAAGACAGCGAACTGGACGAAATCTATGCCGTCGCCACTGCGCGAAATGCCATGCACAGCGTCGCGGTCGATTTCCACAACGTATTCCGTTTGGACAATCCCCGCTACGATGCGGACAAGTTCATGGAAGCCTGCGGGATCGACGACTGGCGGGATATCACGCAGGTCGAAGAATGGGACTTGCGGCCTTACAAGGGAGACAGGGCTAATGCTTAGTGACTGGATCATTCTCGGAATATCATTCGCCGTCGTGATCTTCATCGCATGGCAGGCTTGGGCTTTTAACAAGGATATTAATGATGAATAAGCTATCAATTCACAATATCACCGACATCGCTATTAGCAGGGAGGTATTCGAGCGCGGCAGCGGAACTGATTTCACCGTGATAAATATCACCGCAACCGATATGAGCGGGACTAAGACCCAGCTTGCTTGCTTTGTAACATCGGAATACACCATCGATCCCGGCGATATCGACATAGCAACCCGCTACATCGCAGCATAACAACACCCACCAGAATAAACTTAGGCCCCTTCACTGGGGCCTTTTTTTTGCCTGCAATAATCCCTAGCGGCTGGATATTGCTGCGCTTTTCGATATGGCCGCTGGGATCTGTTGGTTTGTATTGCACGCCCTAGCGCCCCCAAAGCATCACAAAAAAGGGATCAAAACTTCTCAGGGATAAAAAGAACGTGCGCGTCAGGCGCATATTGCATTTGGGTCTGCAGATGTAGGGGGCGCACTATTAGTCGGGAAACAGTACGCAAACGCATAGTGTATATTATGGATAAAAAAAACATTAAGATTTCTGCGACCCACGCGGGCGCGCATGGGCCACTGGGGGTACTAGGTATACCGTATGCAATCCCGCTATATTTTTACTATTTTTTACCCTTTTTTAATAATTTTTTATTATTTTTCAATGATTTAGGGCTAATCAGGGCTAATCAAAGGTAATATATTGTAATTTTATTACAAAATTGGGTAATTATATTACAATATAGGCTAATATTAAGGGGGGTATGTATATATTAACCCCCCGGAGTAGAGTTAATACTATTATACAGCCCATTTCCAATCTGTCAAGCAAAAAATGCACTCAGTTTAACTTTTTTTCTTGACAAGTCCTATATAAACGTTATAATAGATAGTTAGCAGCCATTAGTCTGTCTACACTCCAACAATAAACATAAGATTTTTTCTAGTGGAGAGTTGTGAGACGAGATTAAGTTAGCTGCCATCTCCAAAAAAACAATGTCTGCATACCAAGGACCATACGCGGCGTTCTATATGATTCAACACACGCCAGAAAAAAAGGAAGATGACCAGTGCATCACCTGTGTATGTCAACCGCAGGAGTGTCATTGCCCAGAACCATGTCCTCATTGTGACTGTGGAGATTGTCACTGTAAGCAGATGTACAAAAAGCAAGGGAGATACGGATAAGTTATGTCCGCAAAGGAAGAACTAAGGGAAGTCTCACAACAGCTAAACAAAGCCTCCAAGCTGCACAAGCAGCAAGCGAAGAAGGTGGCAGCGATTAGCCGTAAGGAGTACGCAAAGGGAGGAGGAGTCAGGAAGCCTGATGTGATGCCCAAAGGTAAGGGAATGAAGCGACCGACTAAGAAGGGCGCTGGCATGACCGAAAAGGGCATCAGAGCATATCGCAAGGCTAATCCCGGCTCTAAACTGCAGGGCGCTGTTACTGGTAAAGTTGAACCCGGTAGCAAAGACGCGAAGAGACGTAAGTCCTTCTGCGCTCGTTCTGCAGGACAGATGAAGAAGTTTCCCAAGGCGGCTAGAGATCCAAATAGCCGTCTGCGTCAGGCTAGAAAACGTTGGAAGTGCTAGCCCAACCTTAGTAGTAGAGTAGTATGGCTTACTTAGCCTCGAACATCCCACACTTTAAGTGTTGGGTGCGTAAAGAGTTTACACATAATCACGTAGAGTATGAAGGCGAGTACCTTCATGCGCTAGCCATAGCAGTGAACACGATACCGGACAGATGTCTTAGTTTTAATGTAGTGTTTACTGGCTGTGAAGAAGAAGAGAACATTCACGGCGGGGCTATGTGGGCTAGAATGCCCATCACAGCATTAGTCGCTGATAGTATTCTTGAAGAGTGGCCTGAGAAGATGCCCACTCACTTCGCACAACCTTGGGACTGCTCCTCCAGAAACCACGCAGTCTTTAGCATGGACCGAGTATCGTCTAGCCCTTGGATGTGTAAGATAGGGGGAGAGTTTTATACAGGTCGGTACATGTTCACTGTGGACTACACCGACAGTCATATTTCAGATGACCCAGCGCAGCACAAACAATCACATGTGCTAGAGCTAATAGACGCAGGAGAGTTTACAGGGAATATAGTTGCTCTCCCCAACAACAGGGTACGGGTTACAAATCCTGCTTTGTGGGTTACAGGCGAAGGTCCACCGGACTTTGTGCCTAGCCAACACATACACAGCGCAGAGATTAACGATAGCTACATGGACCCCAGCATTACATTTGATAACTTATACGCAAAGGATTAGAACCAATGGCGGGTAAAAAGAAAACTAAATACATGGCTAAGGGGGGTAAGACCTCCAAGTACATGGCTAAGGGCGGCAAAACCTCCAAGTACATGGCTAAAGGTGGCAAGACCACAAAAGGCATGGCTAAAGGCGGTGCCATGAAGAAAAGTAAAGGCATGGCTAAAGGCGGAATGGCTATGAACGACCGCGACATGAAAATGATGGCGCGTGGTATGAGATTAATGAGGAATGGTGGTAGACTGACCGCAGCGCAAGAGGCTAACCTTCCAAAAAACCTTGTAGAGGAGATTAAGAAAAAGAGGGGTATCAAGTCTAAGAAGAAACCCACCCGTAAAGCTTGATGAAAAAACCTGATCCAAAAAAAGGAACAGGCAAAAAACCAAAAGGTTCCGGCAGAAGACTTTACACCGATGAAAACCCCAAGGATACTGTTAGTATAAAGTTTGCCACTCCTGCAGAGGCAAGAGCGACCGTTGCAAAGGTAAAAAGAATAAACAAACCTTTTGCAAGAAAGATACAGATACTAACTGTAATGGAACAACGTGCAAAGGTCATGGGTAAGACACAGGTTGTTTCCATAGCTAAAAAAGGAAAAGAGGCGATACGCAATGCCAGCAAAAAAAGCAAAGCCAAAGGCAAAAAAAAGTAGCAAGTCTCCTACGCCTAAGAACAAAGCTCTGTACGCAAGAGTGAAGGCAGAGGCTAAACGTAAGTTCAAAGTCTATCCCAGCGCATATGCAAACGCTTGGTTAGTCCGCACGTATAAGAAACGAGGCGGGACTTACTAATGAGTTTGAAGGAGTGGTTCGGCAAAGGCCCCAAAGGGGATTGGGTAGACATTGGTGCGCCCAAGAAGGACGGTAAGTATCAGGCTTGCGGTCGTTCTTCTGCATCTAAGTCTAAACGCGCATACCCCAAGTGTGTGCCGCGCTCCAAAGCTAAATCCATGACTGCCGCACAAAGAAAGAGTGCTGTCGCTCGTAAAAGAGCTAAACCGCAAGGTGTCGGCGGTAAGCCGACGAATGTCGCGACAATACAGAGGAAGAAGTCAGTGAAAAAGAAAAAGATGCAGATGGGAGGCGTAGTGGGCAACCCGGATATGTCCGCAGCTATGGGCGCAGGCACAATGCAACAAACGCCCGGTCAGACTTACATGAAAAAAGATAAAGGCAGTCTTATGTCAGGCATGTATGGCGGAGGTATTGTTTCTGGTATCAAGAATATTAAAAAAGAATATGCAATGGGTGGAGGAGTACGCAAAGTACGTTACTGATGGCGGAAGGACTTTTACCCACCAAAAAGAAAAAACGCCAGCTAACAGAAAAACAGCTTGCGTATCTTGATGCACTTATGGATAATGGCGGTAACAACGCTGCAGCTTTACGCGCAGCAGGTTACTGCGAAACCACTGGTAAAGCAGTTATGAACTCTCTAGCCGATGAGATTGTAGAGAGAGCAAAGAACATGCTAGCCGCTAACTCTGTAAAAGCAGCGGCGGGTCTGGTAAATGCACTGGACGATGACGGAACAACCCCACGCGCTGAACAGCGTATTAAAGCAGCAGAATCTATTCTAAACAGAGTGGGCGTGGGTAAGCATGATAAGGTTGAACATAATGTTACTGCTATACACGGAGTGGTTCTTCTTCCGGCGAAGTCGGGGCAAGTGGACCCTGTTATCATAGACCATGAATAAAATCTATGTAGAAGTTACACTATCACGAACCAGAAAACCCTTGAGCTATCCCTGCTACATTCGTGGTAAGGGCAAGTTTTACAAAAGCACTGAGATAAAACTTACAGAAGATTTTATGACACGCGCTTTTGCAATTGACCGTGGAATTATCCCTAGCAACGAAGAAGCATACAAATGGTGATTTGCTATGGCTAATATAAAGGATTACAGTAGAGAAGACCTCGTTCCACAAGACCCTGCATCTATAAAAAGATATGAGGACGGCGTTTTTAATAGGGCAGTTGAAAAGTATGGACCCCAAGGGGACACAAGATATTTGACGCCAGAAGAGGCGCGTGTCCTTAGAAAACGTATGGAGGAACGGGCGCTTGAAAGATTTAAAGAAGAGGAACCACCTCCACCTCCACCAAAACCAAAAGGACAAATGGTGGCAAAAGGAGGCCCTATCAAAAGGTATGCAAAAGGTGGTGGGGTTCGTAAACCAAAGTTAAAGTAATGGCAACAAAAAAGAGAAAGACAGCGGGAAATACCAAGATAGTATTTCACAAGGGTAAAACACTTGGACGATTTAGATCACCAGAGCGAAGGCACAAAAAGAATGTCCGAAGAAAGCCACCCGCCTTTGGTTGATAAAGCTGACGTAAGAGAAGAGCCTGTCAAGCGCAAGCGGGGCCGTCCCAAGTTAGCCGAGGGCGAGAAGGGTAACTATCGTCTCTCTGCAAAAGAAAGAGCGAGACGAGCTTCTGCCGCTGCAGTTCGCAACGCAGACAGGGCTAAGAAGAAAGCACAGAAGAAAGCATCTAAGGCCAAAGAGAAGAAAGACAGCATCAAGAAAGTTGAACAGGCTTTGTTCAACAAGAACGGTGCTAAAGTTATTGAAGACACCACACTACAGAATGTACCAAAACCCGTAAGGGAGTTAGTAGAGGATGAAGCAGAGGTTATCTTCAAACCAAATGAAGGGCCGCAGACTGACTTTTTGGCAAGCCCTGAAAGGGATGTTTTTTATGGCGGTGCTGCTGGCGGGGGCAAGTCTTATGCTCTTCTTGCTGATCTGCTTCGCTACTGTAGCAACCCCAATCATCGCGCCCTTATTATTCGTCGTACTTTGGACGAGCTTACAGAACTGGTTGATAAAAGCAAACAACTCTATCCAAAAGCTTTTCCCGGTGCCGTATTCAGAGAGTCCAAGGCTATGTGGCAGTTCCCGTCCGGGGCTACGGCATGGTTCTCCTACCTCGACAAAGACAAGGACGTAACACGCTACCAAGGTCAGGCTTTTACTTGGATTGGTATTGACGAGATAACGCACTACCCAACTCCCTATGTGTGGGAGTATCTGCGCTCCAGACTTCGTACAACGGACCCGCAGATTGACGCATATATGCGCTGCACAGGAAACCCCGGAGGGGTAGGTGGCTGGTGGGTCAAGAAGATGTACATTGACCCTGCACCGCCTAATACACCTTTTGCAGCCACCGATGTTGATACAGGTAACGCTCTTTTGTGGCCTGAAACAGCAACTAACGGTAAAGCAGGTCAGCCGCTGTTTCTTCGTAAATTCATTCCGGCGCGTCTGACTGATAACCCCTACCTCGCTGAAACTGGTGAATATGAAGCCATGTTGAGGTCGCTCCCAGAAGTCGAACGAAGGCGGCTTCTAGAAGGGGATTGGGATGTCGCAGAGGGAGCGGCGTTCCCAGAGTTTTCCCGCAGCATTCATGTTGTGGAAGCCTCACAGGCACAGATACCCCACGGCTGGTTACGCCTTCGTGCAGCAGACTACGGGTATGCCGCCCCCTCTTGTGTCCTGTGGGGCGCAGTTGATTGGGATGATACCCTTTGGATTTACAGGGAGTTTTATGGCAAAGGACAGACTGCAGAGAGCCTAGCCAATATCATTGTAAATCTTGAGGGGGGCGATCCCGGCATGTACTACTCGGTGCTTGACTCCTCCTGTTGGAACAGAACAGGTACCGGACCTTCAATCGCTGAAACTCTCATTCGTTGTGGAGCTAGGTTCACTCCATCTGATAGAAACAGGATTGCGGGTAAACTAGAACTACACAGGCGTTTGCAGGTAGACGAGTTCACACAACAACCAAAAATAAAAATACTCTCAACCTGCACACATCTAATACGCACTCTCTCAGGGCTACCCCTGTCAAAGACAAACCCTGAAGATGTAGATACAAAAGCAGATGACCACGCCTACGACGCTTTGCGATACATGTGCATGACACGCGCAAGAGGCCATCTAACCATCAACTCAATGATGAACAAGATGCAAGAGGCAAAGCCAAAACCGTTTGACTCTACGTTTGGTTACTGACATGGCAAGAAAAAATACAACAAAAGTTCAAGCTGCTATGAAAGCCACAATTGCTGAGATAGTGTCAGAGGGGCGGCTTGTTCTCACGGACGATGATATTGAAACCTTTCGTAAAAACGTAGGAAGAACACTTACAAAAAATAACGTTATAGACTTTGTTGTTGAAGCTCAAAAGGCAGGAGTTCAAGCTCCAACAGAGCTTACAGACATTGGTGTTCCCGGTAGTCTTGAAGGGGCGAGAGAAAAAGGCACCTTTTCTCAAATTCCTGAAAAAGGAGAGGATGGAAAGTTTAGATTCCCTAAACCAGACTCCTCCGCCGGTACGAGAGAAGCAGTTAGTCGTGCAACTCCCTCTGTTGCAGAAAAAGACCTAAGAAATGTGAACAGAGTATTTTCAGGACTCCCTGTAAGAACCGCCGTTGCAAACTCTCCTGTAAAACCTTTAAATGTTACCGAAGAAGGCGCTCGTCTTATTGTACAGCTAATGAAAGAGGAAGCTGGAAATAACACTGTAAATGTAAGCCCTCTTAACCCCCGTGTGTTAGACAAAGCAGGGCATACTTTATTAGAGATAGATGTTTTAAAAAAAATACCTAGTTTTTCTAGTCCTGCTCATGGGCCTTTTGTAAAGGTAAAACTCTTACATGGTGCCTTACTAGCAATGGAAGCTGAAACACGAAATATAGGTATTGGTCAGTATGAGGCAATCCGGCCTGTAAGTTATTACAGAGCTTATATGGAGGAAAGCCCCAGCAAAGTGCTGCCGCGCCTTCCTAACTTTGGTGAAGTGCAGCAAGCGTTTAAATCTAAGAAAGTATCTCCAAACGAGTATTTTACTTTTATAAATCAGCTAAGAACTGGTTTAGAAAAGATGTTTCCAGATATGTTAACTGGCGCACAAAGTATAGAAGATAATGTTAGAGTTTTATCTCATGCTTTACATCAAAGTGGGTTCTTAGTGGACGCCGATCCTGATCTCTCTCAAACTAAAAGAGAATACATTAGCGGCGGAGGCACTTTTAATCCTACAGGAGATCAGACAACTGAGGGCAAATCTTTAAGTTCTTTCTTTGAAGGAGATGAACTAGACAAGCCGGGGTTTGAGGGTGAGGGAAAAGTTGGAGGTTTTAAACCAACTTTATCTGATATCAATAACGGGGGTCTATCCGTGCCTGTGGGTAGACATGAAAGAACTGGAAAAGTTGTATTTGAACCTTCAGGCGTATCGCCATTTAAATATGAGCTTAACGAGGAGAAAGCTGGTAAGTTAAATGTAGATGTTCGCCAGATATTTAAAGATGCAAATACTGCTTCAGCCATTGCTGTTGTAAACAGTATACAGCCCCTTCCTCCACCTGATAAACTACTCCCCCCTCCTGTTGAACAAGTTAGCCAACCTGAAGAAAGACCGAAATTACCGCCAAGGGCTGAAGCAAGACAAGAAACAAAAGAGGTGCTAGAGCAACCGGAAGATGGTCGCAAGAGGAGAAAAACTCCGCGAGGAGCGTTTAGTAGGAGAACCTTAAAAAGCGTTGCGCCTCTTGCTGGTGGTTTTTTGGGAGGCTTATTCACTGGAATAGATTATGCTCTTTCATCAACTCCAACGGCAAGAAGTATGCCTGAAGAAATAAGATATGATGAAATGGTAAGAAAAGCACTAGAAGGTGCTGAAAGAGAAGAACTCATCCCTGAAGAGAGTGAAGTTAGGGGAAGAGCTATGGAAGAGGTAAAAAGCAGAACCTCTTTCATGAACCAATAACATAGAAAGGAAAACCTATGAAAGCGTATGGAGCAGATTACATTATGGGTATGATGAGCAAGCAGGGTGAACTCAGCGAAGCGGCTGAAGGTTCTCTCTACCGTGAAGGTCTTGATCAGATGCTTGTTGGCCCGATTGATCGTGACGCGCTGCAGGTAGACATGCCCCGTCAGGCGACCAACATGGTCGATCCGGCAGTCTTCCGCATGGCTGACGAAAAAGACTACTAAGTAAAGAGGAAAGTCCTATGGAGGATTCACCTTTAGGCGATGCCGTAGCGGTAGGCTTTGTTGACGAAGCTTCTACAAATGTAGTTGGCACTGTTAAGTCAAAGTTTGAAGAGGCAGAGCATGGTCGTTACCAGCATGAACAACGCTGGCTAAAAGCCTATAAAAACTTTAGAGGTATCTACGACTCTACAACTCAGTTTCGTGAGTCTGAGAACAGTAGAGTGTTCGTTAAGATTACCAAAACAAAAGTTCTCGCTGCATATGGGCAGATGATTGACGTTCTTTTCGCTAACAAAAAGTTCCCAATCGTTGTTGAGCCTAGCCCTGTGCCTGAAGGTGTTGCAGAGTTCGCGCATCTTAGCCAGAACCCTGTACCTGAACAGCAAGAAGAACCAATGATGGACCCGTATGGTTTTCCCGGCGATGGCCGCGAAATGCCGCCGGGGGCTACTGAGGCTTCTCCGCTAGCAGGACTAGCCGAAAAGTATGAGGGCATTGATCTGCAGGAAGGCCCCAGCCGTATGGGTGAGCCTCAGATATCTCCTTCACGCGAGACAGCACGGCACATGGAAAAGCTCATCCATGACCAACTGCATGAAAACAACGCCACGAACATACTGCGCCACTCTCTGTTTGAGTGCGCTCTTCTTGGCACAGGGATTGTAAAGGGACCACTCAATGAGAGTAAAACTCTACACAGATGGGATAACGATAAAAACTACAACCCGTATAAAAAGCTTGTACCTCGTCTTGAGTCGGTTTCATGCTGGAACTTTTACCCAGACCCCACCGCTACTAGTGTGGATGATTGCTCCTACGTAATTCAGCGCCACCGACTAAACAGGTCGCAGATGCGGGACTTGATGGACAAGCCGTTCTTCAATCCTGATGCTGTTGCAACCTGTCTTAACGCTGGTCCTAATTACACGGACAAATACTTTGAAGACACTATTCGTGCTGAGAGCTTGGAAGACCTTGCTGCCGTTGACAGGTATGAGGTGCTTGAGTTCTGGGGCAACATGGATAGTCAGCTTGTGCAAGAGATGGGTGTACCTGTTGAGATGAGCGATCTTGCAGAGGTGCCTGTTAATGTGTGGATTTGTGGCAATGAGGTTCTACGCTTAGTCCTCAATCCGTTTGTACCATACCGTATTCCATTCTTTGCAACGCCATATGAAATTAACCCCTACCAGTTGTTTGGCGTTGGTATACCTGAGAACATGGAAGACGCCCAGCTACTAATGAATGGTCATGTAAGAATGGCTATTGACAATTTAGCACTAGCTGGTAATGTAGTATTTGATGTAGATGAAGCATCTCTTGTACCCGGACAGAACTATGATATTTATCCGGGTAAAGTGTTTAGGCGTCAGTCTGGTGTCACTGGCACAGCTATCAACGCTGTAAAGTTTCCAAATACTGCTGGCGAAAACATACAGATGTATCAGGCTGCACGACAATTAGCCGATGAAGAAACTGGACTGCCCAGCATTATGCACGGACAAACGGGCGTGTCTGGTACAGGACGTACCGCTGCAGGACTAAGTATGTTGCTGGGTGGTGCTAACCTCAGTGTAAAAACTGTAATAAAAAATGTTGACGATTTTCTTCTCAAGCCGCTCGGTGAGTGCATGTTCTTTTGGAATATGCAGTTTACTGATGACCGTCCTGAGATACAGGGAGATTTGGAGATCAAGCCGCAGGGAACCGCTGCAGTCATGCAGAAGGAAGTCCGCAGCCAGCGTCTAACCGCGCTGCTACAGACAGTGGCAAATCCCATGCTTGCACCGTTTATCAAGATTCCAAATCTTGTGCGGGAGCTAGCCATTGCACAGGACATTGATCCTGATCTGTTGGTAAATGATATCAACGATGCACAAATCTTTGCAGAAGTATTGAGAGGATTAAATGCTCAACAAGGAAACATGTCAGACCCTGCTGCCGCTGGTGAACAACCCGGCGGCATGGGGCAGTCTGGAGGACTACCTAGCGGACCTGAAGGAGCGCCATCAGGCCCTGCTAGCGGTGGAGAAATCGGACTCAGAGATGCGCTTGCTGCAGGGCAAGGTACAGGTGGTGGATCACCTCCTATCCCTGAAGATGCAGGTTAATACACAACAGAAAGAGTATAATAGAAGTGGTAACTAGCCTACAAAGCCAGATGAATGCGCTGGAGATAGCCCCAAGCACGATTGAGGTTGGGAAAAAGTCTTCTGTTGAACTTGATCCTTTTCAATTAAAGAGAAGGAGAAAGAGGAAAGAGGACTTTACTAATGTTGTAGGCGCTATAGCTAGTGGTAATCCTGAAGCTGCTTTAGAGTATGAGGCAGAGTACGGTTTAGACGATGACTTTGCTGATGATCAAGAAGCCATTCAAGTTTTTGTAGCTCTTCAACAAGCAGCCGGTGGCGATAAGAACGCTGCAATGTCCTTGTTTAATAAGGATTCGGACCTATATGATTCAATCTCTCGTTTGAATAGCACTCCGAAAATAGGGTTGGACTCAAACCCCTTGCAGACAGACCCATTAAATGTTGATCAATATTCATATACTCCTTCTGAAAATAGTGCGCCGCCAACCAATTTTTCAAATCTAAGCAGACAGGGATTAGCCCTTGGAGGGTTTCCTTCAACAGCGCCTGTAAATCTGGCTTACTTAGAGTATTTAAAAACTAGGCCAAGCAATGAGGGCATTAGTGTTGCAGCACAGGCAGGAGTTGCCCCAGCAAATGCTGAACTTTTCAAAGGACAAAATCAAACAACAGATATTGGAACTACAGGATATGTAGATTTCGATGAGCAAGCAGCCTCAATGCAAGCTCCTGCAGAACGAACCTCGGCGGGGGCTACTCTAGCTGCGGTAACTCCTAGTGTAGTGACGGGCGCTATGACTGGTAACGTTGATTTTCAAGCGACCGCGTTAAATCAACTGTCAAGATCAGGCCCAAATACCGCTACTAGCATAGGCGTATATTCTAATTTAGGAAGTGCGTCAAAAGCTTTAAGCAACCCCAACTTAGACCTTACAAATATAAATACTATGGCTGGTCTTGCTAATTTGGGTATGAACGCTGCAAATACAATTTCAAACCTCAGTAATCTTGATTTGTCTTCTATACCCGGAGAGGTTACGGGATTTTTTGACCGCACCGTAGATTTTTTTGAGGATTTAGTAAACGACCCTATAGGGGTTATAAACAGTGCGCTGGACATGACAGGGACTGCGGTGGCCTATGGCCGCGATATAACTGCTCCTGTTAGCGTTAAGGCGGTTCCCGATCAGCCCTTTGCGTTTGATAGAAATAGCTTAGAGGTAAGCACAAAACCGGGTTTTATTGAAGCATTGTTTGCTTTAGCCCCCTCGGCTCTTGGTGTTTTGTCTCGTGGAGTTGATCTTGTTCAAAATAGAAACGTCAATCAACTATCTGACTTTTCCAAAGCAAAGTCTGTTCAAGCGTGGGATATGGTAGCTGCTGCTACTGAGGGACAGATGAGCATTTCAGATGCTGCTAGAGGCGCTGGTGTTTCATCACTGGGAGTAGGGTTTACGGGAATGATGTCTGCCAACATCAATGGTATAAACGTAAGTTTTGATCCTTTTTCAGAACAGCCTGCAAATACTATAACAAGTTTTACAGATGTTGAGTTTCAACTTGATACGATTGATCCTGTAGAAGTTATTGATCAAAGAGAAGAAATTGAAGCGACGGTAGAGGCTCTATCCTCTTCAATAAAAAATGACCCTGAACAAGCTTTAAGTTATGCGACTAATGTTTCTAATATGATGGGCATTGGTTTTGAACGTATGAATACAATGTCATTCTCACAGATAGACATAGAAGCTTTGGGCAACCCATCCTACGCAGACCCTACAGACCTAGCCGCCGCTGACTATGGTGCCGCCGCAAAAGAAGCGGTGGATAAGGCGAACATGGATTATGCAGCGGGTAGGGTTGATGCTCTTGGTTATGCACAGGCAATGAACGCTGCTGCAGCGCAAAGCAGAAATATGGGAGGGGTCGCCCGTGGCTACGCAAAAAGCGCCATAAGCGCCCTTGCACAGCCTGCGTTTGGAACATTTGGTTACTATGAAGCACAAAGACAAAATCAGTATAATAGAGCCGCAGAGCTAGAGGCGCTAGGTCAAGACGGCGCTCCCGGTAGTTTTGGTAGCATAGGACAAAGCATAGCAGAGAACTATAATTCTACAAATCCCAGCCCCCATACAATAGATGTTATGAACGCTGCTGGACTTAATCGAGTAAGTGTAAACACGTTGGCTGACCAACAAAATAAAAATCTCTTAGGTTCGATCAGTCTGAGTGGTAATGCTAGCAATGTTAATGTACAAAATTTAGCATATGAGATGGAAGCAGAAAGAGATGCTCTCGCACAATCTATGAGTGATGCGGCTGCTTCTGCAGAGGCTGCTGCAGATTTTGGATTTGGCGATCCCGAAGGCGGCGACGACATTTGGTAACACTAACTTTAGGGTTAGCTCTAGGAGTAATTATAACAATGATAACAGCACAAGAAGTTGAATCTAACCTTCTTAGTTTACCTGAAGAAGAGAGAACCATTGCAGTATCTGCTATGGAAAAACTAAATGATACTGAACTGGTTACTGTTCTAAAAGCTTTTGGTGTTGATGTTGATCCAGAGCAATTTACTGAACAACCTGCTATGCAAGAGGCAATGCCTGAACAACCCGCTATGCCTGAACAAACTCCTATGGATCAACAGATGGAACAACTAGCCCCCGGAGGCACACCGGAAGTTAGCGGTGAAACTCTTAAACAGATGGCTGGTTTACTAAACGTACCCGGAAAAGGAAACTCTGGAGTTGATGATGATATTGAATCTGAAATGACAGGCGGTGACGGTGAGACAGGTGGCTCTTTTGTTATTAACAAAGCAGCGGCTGATTTTACAGGTTTTAGTGACATAAAAGGAATGCTAGAAAATGCTAAGAAAGAGGCTATAGAGTTAGGCTTTAGTGAGGCTGAAGATATAGACGTAGGTATTATAGTAGGTGTCAAAAAAGCAGATGGTCAAGAGGAACCCACTGATACGGATGTTGCTGTAAGTAATGGTGAGGTGATTATACCTGAAATTTTAGCCAAAGTTATAGGCTATGATCGTCTTGAAAAAATGAATAAACGGGGCAACGCTCAACAAAAGACTGAAGAAAAATTAGCAGACAAGCAAGAGCCTGCGATGGACCAAGAAGTTCCTGTAAGAGCGCGAAATGGAGGTGGAATTAAACCCAAAAAAAAGCCGCGAATCCCGTCTAATAGACAACAAGTTTTAGACGCAGTAAATTTACACTTCCCTTCACAAGAGTTTCCCTCTGCGCTTGGTGCTATAATGGGTAATGTAGCAGTAGAATCAAAGTATGATAACAGTGCTAAACAAATAGGCGGAACTGCTGTTGGTCTTTTACAGATGCAAAGACCTATGAGAAGAGATTATGAAAAGTTTTTGGTGGAAAATCGAGATACTCGGCTTGATGATAATGCAGATTCTCAAATTAGGTACCTGAAAGAGGTACTAACTAGTGGAAGACATCTTGGTACAAGAGTTGCTAAAAAAGTTTTAGACAGCTTAAAATTGCCCGAGAATAAAAATAATATAGTAACTGCTACTAAAACACTTATGGGTAAACCGGGGATAGAAGAAGAAAAGGGATTTTTTAATCCCGGTAGCCCGGATACAAATAAGAGAATTGCAGAGGCGCTTTCGTATTTAACGGCGACTCGCCCTTCTCCTAAATTAAGACGAGGAGTTCCTATACCTGAAAAAGAATTAAGGATTCTACAAGAGGTAGATGAACGAAAAGGGGGAGAAACAAAAATTTTATTCGATACTTTTGATAGCGAATAAGTTTCTTCTCTTAAAACGCAGCCACCCGCTAGTTAGCGGCCCTGCTAGACTAACCCAACTGCGGCTACCCCATTGAGGCCCCGCAAGGAGGAAAAATGACTAAAGAAGTACAAGAACAGGAAGAACAAGATTTTTCAGGCCCTTACCGTGGAAGCTACAGAGCCGAAGTATATGCTGAAGACCCTGTAGAAGAAGCGGAAGCTACCCCAGAAGATCAGAACGACACAGAACAGAATGACGAGGAAAGCATTCTAGTCTCCACTGAAGAAAAACAGGAGATTAAGACTGAAGAGCATGATTACAAAAAACGTTATGATGATCTGAAGAAACATTATGATTCCAAACTCCATGAGTGGAAAGAGGAGCGTGAGCAACTAATAGCTCAACCACAACAGGCACAAGAGCCTGAATATGATGTGGATATTGAAAACTTCAGAGAGAATTATCCTGACGTATATAATGTAGTTCAAGCAATGACTGCTAAGAATAACGAAAAAGAGTTGTCTGAACTTCGAGAAGAAGTTAGCCGACTTAGCGAACAGGAACAGCAGTTAAAACAAAAAAGTGCGTACCAGCAGCTACTAGCCCTGCACTCAGACTTTCCAGAAATTAAAAAGTCTGATGAGTTTAAAGATTGGTTGGGCAAGCAGCCACCTAGTATTGCAGAAGGTATCACTAAAAACTCAGATGATGTTCCGTGGGCTTCACGAGTTCTAGACTTGTACAAAGCCGATATTGGCAAAACAAAAAAGGTAGGCCGACCTAAAAAGAAAAAAGCTGCAGAAGCTGCAGAGGCAGTTACTAAAACAAATACAGTCTCTATCTCTACAAACTCTGATGCTAATAAAAAGGTTTGGACTACCTCAGAGATACGTAAACTCAAACCGCATGAGTTTGCCAAGCTTGAATCAGAGCTTGACTTAGCAAATGCGGAGGGACGTATCGTAAATGGCTAAACTTATAGAGAAAGGTTAAGGAAATGGCTATTGGTGTATCCGCCGGTTATGGCAACCTGCCGTCCGGTAATTTCCAAGCCGAAATCTATAGCCAGAAGGTTCTTAAATTTTTCCGCCGTGCGTCAGTTGTTGAAGACATTACGAACACTGACTATGCCGGGGAGATTGAGAACTATGGTGACACGGTTCGTATTATTAAAGAACCGACTGTTTCCATCTCAGCGTACACCCGTGGTGCTGTGGTTACTCCGCAGGACTTGGCTGACGACGAGATTACTCTGGAAGTAGATCAGGCTCAGGCGTTTGCGTTCAAAGTCGATGATATCGAAGAACGTCAATCGCATGTTAACTTTGAGGCGATGGCTACCTCTTCAGGTGCTTTCTCCTTGAAGCGTAACTACGACAAAAACGTGCTTCAGGCTATGCTTGATGGCGCGGGTATCAAAGGTGCTTCCGGTTCGGTTGAAACGGACTCTAACCTTGGTACTTCTGGTACTCCTGTTACTGTTACAGGTTCTGATGCCGGTGATGACGTTGTAAACCTAATGGCTCTTATGGCTCGTAAGCTCGATGAGCAGGACGTTCCTGAAGAGAACCGTTGGTTTGTAGCGCCCCCGCGTGTCTATGAGAACCTGTACAAAGCAGGTGCGAAGATCGTTGAAGTTCAGATTACGGGCGATGATGTTTCGCCGCTCCGTAATGGTCTGGTGACGAACCAGAAAATTATGGGCTTCACGCTCTACAAATCCAATGCTCTGCGGCAGTCGGCTGATGCTACGACTACCACGGACATGGTTTCGGTTTCTGGCGTTGGTTCTGGGGAGAACGTGGTTCTCGCTGGTCATATCTCCGCTTGTGCAACCGCTAACTCAATTGCTAAGACCGAAGTGATTCGCGACCCCGATTCGTTTGCTGACGTTGTTCGTGGTCTTCATGTGTATGGACGTAAAGTCCTGCGCCCTGAGTCGCTTGTTCTCGGCATTGTAGACTACAGCTAAGGGAGGGATGAATCATGGCTACTATTGATCGTACCATCAATGGCGGTGGAACCGTTGGTCATCCTTCGCGGATGCCCTCTCCTTATGTGGTCACTTCGCAGGTCCACGATACTGCCGATGGCGGTACGGGTGGAGATGTCATCCAGTTGGTTGATGTTCCTGCGGATACCATGATTGTTGCCGGTGCGCTTGAAGTTCTTGAAGCGCGTGGCAATTCTCAGATCACTTTGGACGTTGGTGTAACTGGCGGTGACGTAGACTGTTTTGTTGACGGTTCTGCGCTTGCTGCGGGTTTCACGCCGTTCCTTGAAGCCGCCGTTGGCGCTTCTGGTTCCAACGCACGTATCTTTACCAGTGCTGACACGATTGATGCCCTCATCCTTGATGGTGGCTCAACGGGTGAAAGTGCTGCTCGTTTCCGCGTTCACGTTTGCATGGTTGACATTTCGCGCAACCCGCTGACGGAAGCGGCTACGACCTCTTCAGGTACGTAATTGCACTAAAGGTTTCTGTGGGGTTCCTTTCAAAAACCCCACCCTTCTTGCTTTGATGTGAACTGACGGAGGTATATATGTTTATCAAGCTACTCAATGAAGATGAAGTAAATTTTTGTCTGGACAAGATTGACCAGAACACGTTTAAGAATGGGGAAGATACTGCTCCTGATCTAGAGGACATAAAAAGTAACAAAGAATCTAAAGGTGTCCCAGACGAGGTAAGGAAGCTAATTACAGATAAGCTGTACGATACGCACTACATAGACAGCGTGTATTGTCCTACCAGAGTATCAGTAAATTTTTATAACAAATACCTTGAAGGTGATTACTACGACTTGCACGTAGACGCTTTCAAAGCGCAGCCAAAATCAAACAACGTATTTTTTGACTATGGCTGGAGCATAAATCTAACGGACGACTACGAAGGGGGAGAATTTACTTTAGCCACGCCGGTAGGAAGAATAGGTAAAAAACTAAACGCAGGTGAAGCTGTGATCTTTCCTATCATCTATCCGCACGGTGTGGAGAAAGTTACTAAAGGATTTAGGCAGAACATAGTTGGATGGATGTCTTCTAATGTGTCGTATGAGCAGTCTTTTATTCTTCAGAACGTGTATGAAGTAAATGCGTATCTGATGAAAGCTCAAAAAGACATGTTTACAAAATCAACACTGGTTCAGACATATTTAAAGAAGGCTTGGGGAATGTAGATGAAGTCTCTTGTAGCAGCGGCAGTTTTATTTCTGATACCAACTTTTAGTCAAGCACAGCAAATTAGCAACCTGTGTTTTCCAGTTGGCTCAATTTCAACTCAAGCTGCAAAACATGGAGAGTATCCTGCTTTTTCATTTAGAGATACTCAGTACAGGGTTACTTTTACTCTATACATAAATCCAAAAACTGGGTCTTACACAATGATGGGTGTAGCCGATGTAAATCCAGAAGTAGAATGTGTAGCGTCTATAGGTACAGATTTTAAACCTATTATAAATAAACCTAAAGGAATGCCTCTGTGACCTCAACATTAGCCAGAGCAGTACGACTTCGTAACGCGGCAGTTGCTCTTAACAGCACTAATCAAACAACTGTGTACACTGTTCCTGCAGGTCATGATGCTGTTTTAAAAACTATACAGATTTGTGAAACTTCAGGCAACGCTACGCCTGTAACATTAGAGTTTACTGATGCAAGTGCCAGTGCAACTTTTAAACTGCTAGGCAGTAAAAGTATAGCAGCAAATGATCATTTACTTTTGTTGCTAGAACTAAATCTTAATGAGGGTGATGCTATCAAGTTAACTGCAGGAACCGCTGATCGAATAGAAGCAGTGCTGACGATAGACGAACTCTTCTTAGCTAACCAAGCATAAGTTAGGCAAGCCATGAATTATGTAGAACTTATAAACGCTGTGCTACTAGACCTTAATGAGACTACGATTGCAGAGACTGCTGCTGGTCTGTCTGGAACACGAGGCGTACAGACGACAGTTAAAAAGGATATAAACAGAGCTATACGAGACATCGAAGCTGAATACATACAATGGCCTTGGAATTTTCTTAGCGCCAACTATACTTTGTTTGGTGGCAGAGGCACCTACACCTATCCTATAAAAGTAGAGGTGTCTAGCGTTGGTGGCGGATTTACTCCTAACGAAATGATCACAGGCGGCACCTCATCTGCAAAGGGTATTCTGCGTAGGGTGCCACCTCACGGCGGTCATGCTGATGAGCAGTTTATGCTTATTGAACCGATTGAAGGCACGTTTCAGTCTGCAGAAACTCTTACAGGTGTATCTTCCACGTTTACAGCCACATCAGGAGACATAACATTCTGCACTGATGTGGACTACGACACATTCTTTTTACGCCCGCAGAACCTGATTAGGCAGGGCAACTTTGATAAGACTTTTACTCTAGGCTCGTACTGGGATAGCAGAAGCTCTGACCCTGCAGGAACAAGCACCTCTGGCACCCCCGCACTAAGTAACTCTGTGAGCGGCAGAACTTATGCGGCGGGTGTTTTGCGTTTGAACGCTGGCTGCGTGGATCAAGCACTGCCCACTGTTGAAAACAGAGTGTATAGAGTTACTGCAAGGATTGCGTCTGGCACTATCTCATCAACGTCAGAAACACTGAACGTGTTTGCAGGTTCTAGCAGTGACAAGGACTCTGACCTATCAACTACGTTTACCATAGACAATGTTGGTAATGGTGAAATTAAAACGGCTACATTTACTGCATCAACGCAGCAGACTTTTATTAGCCTTAGTAATACTGCATCAACAAACTTAGACGTAGATTTTGTTGAAGTGTTTGAGGATGATGCTTCCGCAAAAACCTTAGAATATAAATCGATTGATGAATACCATGAGGGCAGAGGCCGCTACCATACATCATATAGAGAGAATGAGTTTTTAGCCCTTAACTCACCCGATGATGGGTTCACCACTCCTCAATGCGTGTATCGTGTCAAAAACGACAACGCTTTTGGTATCACGCCCATACCTGAAAATACACAGTATGATGTTGAGTTTGACTTCTATGACTCGTCTCCAGAACTAAGTATATTTACAGACACACCAAAGATACCAACACGCTACCATGACGTAATTGTAGCGCGTGTAAAATACTTTGTTCACATACTGCGTGGTAACGACCAAGCTGCACAGTTTGCATTCCGCGACTACGAAAATGGAATACGCAGGATGCGTACTGAGCTAACCAATCAAAAAGACTACATGAGAGCCGTCTAATGCCAGTGCAAGCTTTACCTGTAAACTGTGACGGTGGTCTTGTTCTCGACAAAAGCATTTTTGTTATGCAGCCGGGAGAGGCCACTACTCTGCAAAACTATGAACCTGCCGTTGAGGGAGGCTACTCTAAAATAATCGGGTTTACAAAGTTTGATAGTAATCAGCTATCAGGCTCTGGTGGCGTACTGGGTATAGCTGTCTTTCAAAACAAGGTAGTTGCTGCTAGAGGAGCTAACGTAGCGACCAGTTCTGGCTCTGGATGGACAAACTTTGTGACTAATCGCACCAGTGCGGAGAGGTATACTTTTTCAGTATACAACTGGACAGGCACTGAAAAGATTGCGATGGCGGATGGCGTTAATGATGCAGCTATCTTTGACGGCAGCACCTATACAGCTTTAACTGGTGGTGCAGGTTCAGGTGCAGGGACTAAACCAACAGCACCGGAAGTTGTAGTCGAGCATAAAAACCACCTGTTCTTTTCTGGTATGACAAACAATCGCCAGATAATTCAATTTACTGCCCCGTACAGCGAGAATGATTTTAGTGCTGCTTCAGGCGCAGGGCAAATCTCTGTAGGTGACGAGATTGTGGGTATGAAACAATTTCGTGAGACTTTAGTTATATTCTGTAAAGACAGTATTTTTAGGCTGGCAGGCTCCAGCGTTTCGGACTTTGTTCTGCAACCTGTCGCAAGAAATATAGGTTGTCTATCTAGATTTAGCATACAGGAAATAGGAGGTGATCTTATCTACCTTGCACCTGATGGGCTTAGAACTGTTGCTGGTACTGAAAAAATTGGTGATACAGAACTTGGCACGATATCTAAGCAGGTACAGGCAAGGCTTAACGGTTTATCGGCAAACCAAATAACCAATATTTCTTCACTGGTTATAAAATCAAAGTCTCAGTATAGACTTTTTTATCCAACATCCGGTGACACTGCAGCGGTGTCTTTAGGTTTAGCCGCTGTTCTCAAGCG
>Ga0209645_1000172_pt1 | contig 33900 bp, 28 predicted proteins | sample ETNvirenome_6_30_FD_184070 | JGI IMG/M metagenome (GOLD analysis project Ga0209645, IMG submission 184070) | Marine viral communities from the Pacific Ocean - ETNP_6_30 (SPAdes) (version 2) | ecosystem: Environmental > Aquatic > Marine > Oceanic | place: Pacific Ocean | collected 2013-06-19
ATGCCTGTATTAAAAACTCCTGAAAAACCAGTTATAGGTATTGATGGTGAAGATATTAAAATAGGAGCTATAGATTATTGGGAAAACGAAGTTAGCTCTTTATCTTCTGATGCAGACGCTTTGAATGAATTTTATAGACAGTTTCCAAGAACAGAGTCTCATGCTTTTAGAGATGAGTCTAAACAATCTTTGTTTAACTTAACAAAAATATATCAACAGATAGATTATAATGATTCGTTAATTTTAGACCATCATGTAACACGAGGTTCCTTTTCGTGGTTAAATGGCGTTAAAGATACAACCGTTGTTTTTAGCCCTAATAAAAGTGGTAGATTTTTAGTAACTTGGACTCCAGGAGCTGCTTTGCAAAATAGAAAAATATCTAAAGGAGGAAGATGGTATCCAGGAAATGAACATATTGGTTCTTTTGGATGTGACTCTTATGATATATCTGGAGTTGTAGTTGGTAAAGGTTCTAATGGTGCTTTGCATGGAATGACTAAGTTTAATATGGATGATGCGCCAAGTAATGAGTTTTTTTTAGAATACATTGCAAGGCCGCAAACAGCAGAAATATTTTTTGAAGAAGTTTTGATGGCTTGTGTTTTTTATGGTATGCCTATACTGTGTGAAAATAATAAGCCACGTTTATTATACCATTTTAAAAACAGAGGATATAGAGGTTATTGCATGAATAGACCAGACAAAAGATTTAATAAATTATCAAAAACAGAAAGAGAGTTAGGGGGTATACCTAATTCATCAGAAGACGTAAAGCAATCACACGCTGCCGCAATAGAATCGTATATTGAAAAACATATAGGTTTAGATTTAGAAGGTACTTTTAGAGACACAGAGTCTATGGGAACTATGTGTTTTCAGCGAACTTTAATGGACTGGGCAAAGTTTGACATAAACAATAGAACAAAGTTTGACGCATCTATAAGTTCTGGATTAGCAATAATGGCTAATCAAAAACACCTTTACACACCTACTAAACAAAAATCAAAAATAAGTGTTAACTTTGCAAGATATAACAATAAGAGTTCTCTAAGTCAATTAATAAGATAAATGAAGGGAGTAACAATAGACATTAAATCTGCCGCATTTCCAGATCAATTTGTATCTGACGCAAAAAAGGCAACAAAGGAATACGGATTACAGATAGGACAAGCGATACAATACGAGTGGTTTAGAAAAGGAGCGGGTTATAACTCGTGCCGATTTTATGACCAATGGTTAGAATTTAATCGTTTAAGATTGTACGCCAGAGGAGAACAATCCATAGCAAAATATAAAAATGAATTAGCGGTAGATGGAGATTTAAGCTACTTAAATTTAGACTGGACTCCAGTTCCTGTTATACCTAAATTTGTTGATATAGTTGTAAACGGTATGAGCGACAGATTATTTACTGTTCAAACATATGCACAAGACGCTATGTCTTCAGAAAAAAGAGGGGAGTTTCAGCAAATGGTAGAAACTAATGTTATAGCAAAACCTTTATTTCAACAAATAGAAAAAGATTTTGACGTAGAAGTTTTTCAAGTAAATCCTGATGAATTACCAGAATCAGATTTAGAAATGGAGCTTTATATGCAAATGAATTACAAACCAGCAGTAGAAATAGCAAATGAATGTGCTATAAATACAATACTGGCTGAAAATCATTATGAGCAAATAAGAAAAAGGTGTGACTTAGATTTGATGACTTTAGGTATTGGTATGACAAAACATAGCTTTCAATTAGGGGACGGTGTGAGAGTAGAATATGTAGACCCTGCAAACGTGGTGTATAGTTATACTGAAGACCCTCATTTTAAAGATTGTTTTTATTGGGGTGAAATAAAAACTATACCTATTGGAGAGGTTTTGAAAATAAACCCTGATTTAACGCAAGATGATTTAGAAGAAATATCAAAATATAGTCAGGCATGGTATCAATATTATAATGTTGCAGCTATGTATGAAAACTCAATGTTTTATAGAGACACTTGTACTTTATTATATTTTAATTATAAATCAACAAATAGTTTCGTTTATAAGAAAAAACAAACAGCAGACGGTAATTATAAGGTAGTTCCAAAAACTGATGAGTTCAATCCACCACAAGAAATGATGGATGAAGGAAATTTTGAAAGAGTAGAAAAAAGAATTGATGTTTGGTATGAGGGAGTTATGGTAATGGGAACTAACATTATTATAAAGTGGGAGATGGCTAAAAATATGGTAAGGCCACAGTCAGCGAGCCAACACGCTATGCCTAATTATGTAGCTGTAGCCCCACGAATGTATAAAGGAAATATAGAGTCTTTAGTAAGACGTATGATACCATTTACTGATTTAATTCAAATGACTCACATGAAGTTACAACAAGTAATTCAAAAGGTTGTTCCAGATGGAGTGTTTATAGATGCAGACGGATTAAACGAAGTGGATTTAGGAACAGGAAATTCGTATGACCCATCTGATGCTTTGAGATTATATTTTCAAACAGGTAGTGTTGTAGGAAGAAGCTATACCCAAGACGGTGAATTTAACAACGCAAGAGTTCCTATTCAACAACTAACAACAAATAGCGGAGGAAACAAAATGCAAATGTTAATTGGTAATTACAATCATTATCTAAATATGATAAGACAAGTTACCGGATTAAATGAAGCAAGAGATGGTAGCACACCTGATCCAAATTCTTTAGTTGGAGTTCAAAAATTAGCTGCATTAAATTCTAATACTGCTACTCGTCATATTTTAGACGGTAGTTTATATTTAACACAAACATTAGCAGAGGCGTTATCTATAAGAACAGCAGATGTTTTAGAATATTCGGACTTTGCAGATGAGTTTGCTATGCAAATAGGAAAATACAATATTGGGTTATTAGATGATATTAAAAATTTATATCTGTATGATTTTGGAATATTTGTAGAGGTAGCTCCGGATGAAGAAGAAAAAGCCAGGTTAGAAGCTAACATACAAATGGCATTATCTAAAGGCGGTATAGACTTAGAAGACGCTATTGATATTAGAGAAATTAAAAATATCAAAATGGCAAATCAACTCTTGAAAGTTAAAAGAAAACAAAAGCAAAGGCAAGATATGGAGCGTAAAGCTCAGGAAATGCAAATGCAGCAGCAAAATAATATGCAGGCTCAGCAAGCAGCAGCACAAATAGCTATTGCTAAAATTCAAGCAGAAGGTCAAAGTAAAATGCAGGTAAAACAAGCTGAGATTGGTTTTGAAATTGAAAAAATGAAAAACGAAGCTGCATTAAAAGAACAACTGATGAATACTGAATTTCAGTTTGCAGTTCAGTTAAAAGGAGCGGAAGAGGCTCAAATAAATAAAAGAGAGCAAAATAGAGAGGCGGCAAAAAACAAAAGAATTAGTCAGCAGTCTTCAGAGCAATCAAGATTAATTGACCAGCGTAAAAATAATTTACCTCCTATAAATTTTGAATCTAATGAAGATAGTTTAGACGGTTTTGATATGGCCGAGTTTAATCCAAGATAGCTAAATCTTGCGGTTAAATAATTATTAACTTTGTAAAAATTAAATAAAATAAAATGGAAATAAAAGTAAAAGAAGTTACTGATGTAACTGAAGAAAAATCAAAAGCTGAAATTGAACAAGAACTTTTAGAGAAGCATGAAGAAAAGTTTGAAGATTCAAAACAGCCAGAAACAACAGAAGAAACAACGGAAGCTCCAGTAGCTGAAGAAACAAAAGAAGAAGTAAAAGAAGAAACTCCATCGTCAGAGTTAAGTGACGAAGACGTTCTTTCATATATTAAAAATAGATATGATAAAGAAATAAATTCAGTTGAAGATTTGTTTGCTCAAAAAGAAGTAAATGAAGATTTACCTGAAGATGTTTCTGCATATTTAAAGTATAAAAAAGAAACAGGACGTGGTATTGAAGACTTTTATAATTTACAAAGAGACTACGATACTATGGACGAAGATTCTTTATTAGCTAACTATTACGGAGCAACCGAAGAGGGTTTAGACGAAATAGATATTCAAGATTTAATGGACGACAAATTTTCATATGATGAAGAAATGGATGAGCCAAAACAAATTAAGAAAATTAAGTTAGCTAAAAAAAGAGAACTTGCGAAAGCAAAAAAGTATTTCAATGAACAAAAGGGTAAATATAAAGTTCCTCTTGAGTCAAGTGGGGGTGGATTATCTGATACGGACAAAGAAGCTTTGAGTGCTTATAAAAGTTACATAGAAGAATCTAAAACTGTAAATGAAGCAAACCGTAAAAAGTACGATTGGTTTCTCCAAAAAACTGATGAAGTTTTTAGCAATGAGTTCAAAGGTTTTGAATTTAATGTCGGAGAAAAAAGTTTTACTTATAAACCAGGAGATGCTGCTGAATTAAAAAGCCGTCAAGCAGACGTAAATAACTTTGTAAGTAAATTTATGGATGAAAACGGAATGATTAAAGATGCAAAAGGCTATCACAGGTCTTTAGCTATAGCAATGAATCCTGAAAAATTTGCTCAATTTTTTTACGATCAAGGTGTGGCAAATACCGTAGATGATGTTACTAAAAAATCAAAAAACATTAATATGGATATTAGAAATACACAGCAAGGTACAGTAAAGAATGGGTTAAAAATTAGACCGGTTGGTGACACGAGCAGTGGTAGAGGACTCAAAATTAGAAGTATAAAAAAAGTATAAATATTAAAAACAAAATAAATTATGTCAGTATTATCAACACCAGGATTTGATTTACAGCCAAGTGCTCAGAAACAAGTCCTTGCAACAAACTACATAACTAACTTTGATTTCTTGACTCAGTATTTACCAGATACTTATGAAAAGGAATTTGAGCGTTATGGAAATAGAACTATCGCATCTTTCCTAAGAATGGTAGGTGCAGAAATGCCAACTAACTCAGATATGATTAAGTGGGCTGAACAAGGTAGACTACACATTAAATACACTAACTGTACGTCAGGTACTGCTCAAGGAGCAAACGCATTGGCTACATATACTATTAACGATGCTTTTGACCCAGCTTTAGTTGCTGGAGAAACATCAGCAGGTTTAAGAGTAGGTCAAACAGTTATGATTTCAGACAACGCTGCTGGATCAACTTTGTCTAACAAAGGTGTAATCACTACAGCTCCGTTAGGAACTACAAGTGGTGGTGCAGTATTACTTGGAAATCAATTTGAAGTAGCTTACTACGAAGTAACACAGGCAGTTCCACAAACAGCTTGTACTGTATTTATTTACGGTTCTGAATTTGCTAAAGGAACAGCAGGAATGTCAGGTTCATTAGAAGCTGATGATTTCATCTTCCAAAATAAGCCTATTATATTAAAAGACACTTATGAAGTAAGTGGTTCTGATATGGCTCAAATTGGATGGATTGAAATTCAAAGTGAAAATGGAGCAAACGGTTACCTATGGTACTTAAAGTCAGAGCATGAAACAAGATTACGTTTTGAGGATTACATGGAAACAGCTATGATTGAAGCGGTTCCAGCTGAAAACACATCTCAAGCTCAGATAGCTCTTGTTAGCGGAACTCCACAGGCGAATAATGACCAAGCAGGTTCTGAAGGTTTATTCTATGTAATAAATGACAGAGGAAATGTTTGGGGTGGTGGAAACCCAACTACATTAGCTGGATTTGATTCAATTATTCAAAGACTTGACAAGCAAGGAGCTATTGAAGAAAATGTTATTTTCATGAATAGAAACTTTAGCTTTGATATGGATGATATGTTAGCAGCTCAAAATTCTTATGGAGCTGGAGGTACATCTTACGGTCTATTTGATAATGATGCAGATATGGCTTTAAATCTTGGCTTTACAGGATTCAGAAGAGGTTATGACTTTTACAAGTCTGACTGGAAATATCTAAACGACCCTACAATGAGAGGTGGTATTACTGGAGGAAAAATTAGCGGTGTATTAGTACCTGCTGGTTCAACTACTGTATATGACCAAATCTTAGGTAAAAATGCTAAGAGACCATTCTTGCACGTTAGATATAGAGCTTCAGAAACTGAAGATAGACGTTATAAAACTTGGATCACTGGTTCTGCTGGTGGTGCTGCATCATCTGATATAGATAAGATGCAAGTTAATATGCTATCTGAAAGAGCATTATGTACTTTAGGTGCAAACAATTTCTTCTTATTCAAAGACTAAGAATAAATAATTAATTCAAAAGGGGAGGTTCGCCTCCCCTTTATTTAACTTTAATAAATTATAATAAAATGAAAAAACAAACTTATAAAAGTAAGACATATAGACTTACAAGAGGGCAAAGACCTTTGTCCTACACAATCCCATCAAGAAATACATCTCGTTCTCCATTACTTTATTTTGATGAAGAAACAGGAGTTAACAGACCATTAAGGTATGCAAGAAACCAAAGAAGCCCATTTGAAGATGAACAGGATGGAAATGCTATTTTAGAACCTGTAGTTTTTGAAGACGGTATGCTTTTTGTTGACCGTTCTAATCAAGTATTGCAAGAGTTCTTGCATTATCACCCACATAATGGACAGGTTTTTGAAGAGGTAGACAACGAAGCAGATGCTGCAAGAGATTTAGAAGAGGCTACTATGGAACTAAATGCTCAAGTTATGGCTATGGAGTTACCTTTAGAAAAAATGATTTCAGTAGCAAGAGCGTTTATTGGAAACTCTGTAGATAAGATGACTACATCAGAAATTAAAAGAGACTTGTTAATGTTTGCTAAATCAAGACCAGAAGAATTACTTGCTATTATTAATGACCCTATGTTAGAGTTACAAGACACAGTAATGCAAATGGAACAAGCAGGTTTAATAAAAATTAAAGGTAAAAATGTATTTTATAATTTAAAAAATAATAAAAAACAGATGTTAGTGGTTCCACATAATACAGACCCTTATGCTATTATTGGTACTTATCTTCAGTCAGATGAAGGAATACAAATGTTTAAGATACTAAAAAAGGCTTTAAATAAAGATAGTTAGATTGTTTATCTTTGTACTTTATTAATCATTAAATTTTTTAAAAATGACAAAATTTCTTTTTATAACAAACGCACCTAATACAGGTCAATTAATTAGCCTTAATGGCATAAAAAATATAGGAACAGCAAGTGCTACAGCAGCTACCGTTACAATTGATTACGTTGATAATACTACTACAACTGTAACTACTGCTAATCAAGTTGGTTCAGATGTTTACTTAGCAATAGTCAATGGAGCAGAAGAAGCTTTAGCTACAAGCTGGCAAAAAGCATATTTTCCTATGCTTTTACCAAAGGCTGTAACATCAATAGTTAACGCATAAATATATGAGAGCTAAATATTTAGAAATACCAGTTAATACGATTGTTTCAAGTGGAACATCGGAACTGGTTATAGGAACCACAGCTTCAGCAGGTATAGCCTCAGGAACCGCTACAAGTGACAGTACGAATAAACTTGTTGATTCTGGCGCTACTTTTGTTGCAGACGGTGTTGTTGTTGGTGACATTGCATACAATGTTACTGATGGCTCTCAAGCTGCTATAACTGCTGTTGCTAACACAGAACTAAGTTTTGCTTCTGATTTATTCCCGGATGGTAATGAAGATTATGCTGTTCGTAAGGAAAAGCAATTAAACGCTGTTGCAACATTTACAACTCGTAAAGTTAGAGTTGGAGATATTGTAAAAAACACAACAGCTGGTACACAAACTACTGTAGCTGCTTTAATTAATGAGACATCATTAACATTGACTGCTGATATATTTGACAGTCCAACTTTGTTTAATGATAATTTTACAATAGAGACGCCTGCTAATGAGGTGTATGATTTTGGTAAGGCATTTACTTCTACTGTTACTGCGGGAGATATTCTTGAGAATACTACTGCAAACACAAGTGAAACTGTAACACAGGTTATTGATGACTATAGGTTAAAGCTTAGCGGTAGTTTCGGAACTATTGGAAATGCTTACAATGTATTTGACACTACGATTGCTTCAAGCTACTTAATAGATATGGATAGCATAGTTTTTGTAGATAGAGTAAATAATGAGCAGACTAAGATTATTTTAAACACTAATGTTACTCCTACTTTAACAATAGACCATTCAGATCAAGGAACAGGTCGTATTGTGGCTATTGCTATACAAGACGCAATGAAGAGAGGATACGTTGGTGTAAATATGCCAGACCCACCTGGACCATCTGCTGCAAGAGTACAGATGCCTTTATTTGAAAGCGCTGTAATAACAGTTGAAAGCTTAGCACTATCATAATAGTATTATTACAATTTTAAAGAGAGGTTACAAAAAAAGTAACCTCTTTTTTTTTGCTATATTTGTAGATATTTAAAATGTATTTTCTATGGCTATGATTAATAACGTAAGGAATACAGTATTAGCAATTATTAATAAAAATAATTACGGGTACTTATCTCCGCAAGATTTCAATCTGTACGCACAACAAGCGCAGATGGATATGTTTGAGGATTATTTTTATCAGTATAATCAATATATAAACAGAGAAAACGTTAGACAATCAGGAACAGGTTATGCAGATATAGTAAAAGGTTTAGAAGAGGTTATAGATTCATTCTCTGAAGAGGTGTTTTTAACAGGAGGAACAGCAAACACCTGGTCTTTACCGTCAGACTATTATTTAATAAACAAACTTTATTACTACCCTACTCTATTAACATCAGGAACAACAACAGCTACTGCTGTAAACGAATTAGTAGACAATACAGCTAACCCACCATTTTCAGATGGTGCTGTTACACCACAATACCCTGCATTACAAAGTATAGTGGTTAATACCGACACTCTAAAACAGGCGTTTGTTCAAAGTGTTGCAAATGCAACAACAATAAATTTAAGCGCAGATATATTTCAAGCTGTAGCTTCTGGAGAAAATTATTCTATATACGATGCTAATAACATAACAGAAGTAGAAAGAGTAACACAGAAAAAAATATTTTTTCTAACAAGCTCAACTTTAGGATCACCTACAACTCAATTTCCCGCATATGTTCTAAGTGGAAATACGGTAAGTGTTTACCCAACATCAATTCAAAACAATGGTGATATAAAGGCGCAATATATAAGATATCCAAAACCACCGCAGTGGACATTTTTATCTTTAACAAATGGAGAACCAATATTTGACCAAACATCCTCTACATATCAAGATTTTGAATTACCCCTGTCAGATGAGCCAGGATTAATAGCTAAGATTTGCCAATACGTTGGTATTGAAATAAGAGAAGCAGAAGTATATCAATTCGGTCAAAACGAAGAAGTTCAAGATAACCAAATACAAGTATAACAAATGACATACATTACAGATTATTTATATTATGAAAACAATGGTAATTCTCCAGTTGATAAAAACTGGGGTTCATATCAGTATGTATCTTTAGAGGATATAGTAAATAATTTTATGTTAATGTATCAAGGAAATAACGAAATACTAAACAACATAGAAAGATATCAAGTTATATTTCATGCTAAAAGAGGAATACAAGAGCTTAATTACGATGCAATGAAAGAAATTAAAATATTGCAGTTAACAGTAGACTCACAAATTAGATTTGTGTTACCGCCTGATTACGTTAATTATGTAAGAATATCTTTGTATGAAGCAGGGGTTTTATATCCTCTAACAGAAAATATACAAACCATGTGGAGCGAAGCCTACTTGCAAGATAACAACGCTAAAATTTTGTTTGATGTTGATGGCAATGTTTTAAAACCTGAAAACTCTCAAGTAGATTTATCAAGACAAGAGGGCGGTATGCAAAAATTATATTTAGGAGGAGGCCCATTTCATAATCAATTAGGCTACTGTATGGATGGTTGCTGGTACTTTGAAAGACAAATGGGAGACAGATTCGGTCTTAATACTGAAACTGCTAACATTAACCCAACTTTTACAATAAACAAAAGTACAGGCGCTATATATTTCAATTCAACTATGTCAGGCAAATCAGTGGTTTTAGAATATGTATCAGACGGAATGGAAAAAGGGGATGATTCCAAAATAAGCGTAAACAAAATGTTTGAAGAATATTTGTATGCTTATATAAGATTTGCATTGTTAAACAGTAAGTTGGGAGTGCAAGAATATATAGTAAACAGAGCAAGAAAAGACAAGTCGTCTTTATTAAGAAATGCAAAATTAAGATTAAGTAATATTCATCCAGGAAGATTGCTGATGAACATGAGAGGTCAGGATAAATGGATAAAGTAATATGGAAATTAATACTAATTTTATAGCAGGTAAAATGAATAAAAGCGTTGATGAACGCTTATTACCTCCTGGACAATATGTTGACGCACAAAATGTAAGGCTTGGTTCTACCGAAACTACAGAAATAGGGGCGGTAGAAAATTCAAAAGGAAACACTCAGGTATCAACTTTATTATATAATGGCGTGGCATTATCTACCTTTGCCAAATGTATTGGCGCTTACGCTGATGGTATAAACCAAACCATGTATTGGTTTGTTTGTGATCCAGGAAGAGATGTAGATATGATAGTTTCTTTTAACTCATCAACAAACGCAACTAAATACTTAGTAATTTCAGAAACTGTTTTAAATTTTCAAACAGAAAAACTAATAACTGGCGTAAATTTAGTAAGCGACCTTTTATTCTTTACCGATAACTTTAATCCACCACGAGTAGTTAATATAAACAGAGAATACCCATATCCTACACTTGGAGTAGACGGAATTACAGAAGAGGATATATCAGTAATAGTAAAGCCTCCAGGATTTACTGAATATACAAACAATCTTGTTTTACCACCTGTAACTGAATTTTCTTTACCAGCACCTACAATAAATTTAATCAACACTCCTTCGGAAGAAGAAAACTATATTTTAGATAAATTTTTATGTTTTGCTTACCGATACAAATATAAAGATAATCAGTATAGCGCAACTTCTTTGTTTACCACACCAGCTTTTGAGCCAAGTGATTGGACTTTAGATTATGATACTTTAGAAAATACCGGTATGGAAAATAAATTTAACACTGCTGAGGTTACATTTAGCACAGGCGGCTCAAATGTTATCGGTGTAGATTTATTATATAAAGAATCAGGACAAAATACAATTTACATAATTGAAAGGTATGATAAAATTAACGAAGGGTGGGGTGATAATACTGAACGTTCAATAACTTTTAGTAAAAAGAAAATTTACACTTTACTTGGGCAAGACGAGTTATTAAGAACATTTGACAATGTTCCTAAAACTGCTCAAGCACAAACCGTTATGGGTAATAGAGTGTTTTATGGAAATTATACAGACGGTCATAACATGATAGGATTTGATGACTTACCTGTCGTTCCTCTTTTTACTCCTGAAATTATACAAATTAATGATAGGTTTTTGGAACTACAACAACCTGCAAGAGTTAGCACTACACAAGTTTGGTCAATACAATCCGGAACACCCTTTAGCTCAACACTTGGAAAAACTACATTTTATCCAAACATTTCTTTGTCAGGTTTTCAAATATACTCTGGTTCAGACACAATAATAACCGGAACAACTTTTACTTGGGAAATATCTTTAAGAACAACAGGCACCAATTCAGTTCCAGGCACATTAGCTGGTTTTCCTGCTACTGGTGAGTATAAATCTTCTAACGGAACTCAGCCCATAACTCTTACTTTTGAATTTACAACAACAAGAGATTATAATTCAATAAATACTATGTTGTTAAGTCCTGAATTTTCTGATGCAGTAGGAGTAACTAATTTTCAACCTATATCAAACTCTAACAATGGTAATACCTTAACGGATTTATTTAACACCGCTATTATTGCGCCTGGCCCAGCTAATTCAGGAGTGGTTTCTGGAGCAGGGCCATTTCCTCAGACAACACATTCTTTAACAGGTATTACAAGCTCTACTGTAAATGAAGGGTTTGAGCTTACTGTTAGTGGTGATACTTTTGATTTAAAAGTACCAGCAGTTAAATACCAAGCTACTGACCCTTCTACAAATGTTGTTAGTGAATACTATGAGTATTTTCAGTATATAATACAAAGCATGACTGGTGTTTTGGATAGCTCTCCAAATAGATTAAGCCTACATAGTAACAGGGATTATAGTTTAGGAATAATTTATATGGATGAATACGGTAGGTCTTCTACAGTAATTACAACTGAGGACAACACAGTTCATGTAAATACTCTTGGAGCAGGATTGATAAATAGATTAAGAGTATCTATAGATAGTCCTCCACCAAAATGGGCAACTCGCTATAAGTTTGCAATAAAACCTTCAGCTACAACTTATGAAACTATATATATAACGGTATTTGAAGAAGATAAAAATGACCCTACTTTATATTGGTTTAGATTGGTAGGTCAAGACCAAAGTATTTTAACAGTAGGTGATAGACTTATAGTAAAGTCTGAAATTGTATCAGGAGTGCCAAGTGTTTTTCCAGAATTAGTCACTCTAACAGTATTGGAAATAGAAGCGAAAGGACGTGGGGAGATAGATGGAACCGTATCAAATCCAGGAAATAGTTTAGCAGGATTGTATTTTTCTGCAAAACCTAACGGTTGGAGTCCAAACGATCAAACTTTTGTGTATAATAAAGGAACAAAGGCAAATGTAATGAGTCGTAAGGCTTGCGGAACAAACCCAAGTGAAGACCAGCAGGTTGCATATCCTTTATTTTTTGGCACTGCTCCATCCACTAATATTGTTATTCAACCTGGTTCTGTTATTCAATTTGACATGAAAATTACAAGGGGTGCCTATGGTGGTATATGGACAGGAGACCCTGCTGATGTAAAGTCTGTTGATTGGAGGTGGAAAGAAGAGTACATATCTAATGCTCTTTATCCTGATTTTAAAAGTTGGTTTGAAGGTCAGGGAATAGTTAATTATATTCAAGGAACAAGTGATACTGGAGAAAAAGAGTTGAAAGGCCATTATGTATATACATTAGCTACTGATATATCAGATTGTAACATACCTGGAGCATCACCATGTTATGACTATGCGTTTCAATTTTTACAACCAAGTGCTGGCGAATTACAACTGGTATTAAGTCATGGGGTACCAAGAGGTGGTCCAGGTTTTGACAAAAGACCAGCGAGAGTTTCTGTTAAAATAGTTATTATAACTAATAACAATGTTATTACATTAGAAACAACTCCACAGCCAGCAGACCCTAATATTTATTATGAAGGCTCTCAAAACTTTAATATTGGATATGATGCGGTTTCAAACGAAAACATACATTTTGGTAATGTTCAAAACCAAAATTTAACGACAAATGTCGCAGCTATAAATGATTTAACCTTTGCTAATTGTTATTCTTTTGGTAATGGAGTAGAAAGTTATAAAATATTTGATAATGCAGCAGAAAATGCTATGGCTATCGGGGAAAGAGCTAATGGCGTTACTGCGGAACCTTATCAAGAAAGTAAAAGAAAAGCATCTATTACCTATAGTGGGATATATAATGGTGAAACAAACTTAAATAACAGTAATGAGTTTAATTTAAGTTTAGGTAATTTTAAAGATTTAGAATTAATATTTGGTCCTATTATGAAACTACATAGTAGAGAGACTGACTTATTAGTTTTACAGGAAGATAGAATATCATATATATTACAAGGAAAAAATTTATTATCAGACGCAGCAGGAGGTGGAGCAATAACCTCTATACCTGAAGTATTAGGTAAGCAGATAACACGATTAGAAGAGTTTGGTATAAGCTTTAACCCAGAAAGTTTTGCTTCTTGGGGTAAAAATGTATTTTTTACTGATACAAAAAGAAATGCAGTTATAAAATTAAGTGGAGGAACTTATGAAGAACAATTAACAGTAATTTCTGACAGTGGTATGCGATCATTTTTTAGAGACTCTTTTACTGCACAAATAGATACACAGAAGTTAGGAGGTTATGACCCTTATATGGGAGAATATGTTTTAAACAATAATGAAATATCAGTCAAAGGTTCTGACGCTCCTGTAGCTTGCGGTACTTTAATATCTCAAACTAATGCTCCTGAGGTGTTTGAATTTGACGTAAATGTTGGAGCTGTGTATGGAAACTTTTATTTAGATTATCTGTTAAATTCAGGTTCTATTAAAATAACTTTAACATGGAACGGAACAAATAAAGTTCAAATAACATCTGGTTCAGCAACTAATCCTTTAGTATCGGGAACATTAACAGATACAGCCAACAATTTTGTCACTGCTGGGGTGCAAGTTGGGGACGGAATAATTAATACAGGTTCTTCTATAGTTCCTCCTCCAAAAACTACGATTACTGGATTAGGAAACCCTGATGAATTATTATTAGCAAACCCAGCTTTTACTTTTGCTGTAGGAGACACTTATATTATTGAAAGAGTAGTAAACCCTGTAGTAGTAGATAGAATAGTAGATAATACTGCACCTTCTGGTTTCTTGATACTAAACAAGTTAAGTTTATATCCTACCACGATAAACGTAAAAGTTGAAAGAGCTCCTAATACAACAGGAGTATTAGGTTACGAAATAACACCACAGTGCGTTACTACAGTAACTGGATCATTAACACAGATAGTTTTAACATCGCCTCAGCAATCAGGAAAACAATTACATTATGAATATGGCTGGTTTGACGGTAATTTTTCAAGCCCTATAGAGTCTAATTTAGTTGTAGCATTAGCAAGTCCATTACAAGGGGTCTCGGCATTTAATCAGTTAGAAGGTCAGCAATCAGTAGGAATGATATCATATGATGGTGCAGACCAGCTTATTAGGTCAGTAAAGAAAAGTGGAGATAATATAGATTTTAATCCAGTAGGAAACTTTTTATATATATTTAGTCAAGGAAATCCTATGTATGCTCCAGGTTCAACAGGAACTGCATTTGATTTTGATGTAACAAAACTTAATGGTAAATCTCCTTTAACATCAACCTTAACTAACCCTCAGCCAGGAGTTTTTGAGGCGAAAAGATTTAATGTTACACAAGGATTGTCACAGCCTAACATGATAGTTGTAACCGATTTAAGAGAGCGTTCTTATGTAAAAATGGGATATGACGCAAATTCAAGTACAGCTGCTTGCGGAGTGGTTTTAAATTGTAATCTGGTTACAACAAGTGTTCAAAAGTTTTCAGCTTTTTCAGCTTGTCAAGAAACTGTTATAAATATCAGTAGATATACAAACGCTGTTTCTCCTGCCAATTTAACAGTAGGAGATATAATGTATCAAAACACTCCATGTAGCTCAGGCCCATCTAATTGGACTCCAGCAGGTTTTTATAAAATAAATCAAGGAGGGCCAAATGGAAGAGTAGCAGAGATAGGAGTAGATGGTTTAGTATTAAGTATAACAAATTGTTAATATGGCAGTAGCAATAAATAGATATTTTGATGGTAATACTTTTTGTCAAGCGACAGGAATATTTACAGATAATAGAATGACAAGTTTAGCCCCAACAGGTTACTATGCTTTTGATGGATATGTAAGATATTGGGATAGCGCAACACAGGTTCTTGGACCATGCTCAACTTGTCCTTAAAATAAAAATTATGGCAAACGAAACATTATCATATAGCGAGTCAGCAAAAGGCTGGCCATCATTTTATTCTTATCTACCTGACTTTATGATGGGTATGAATACTTATTTTTATACATTTAAAAATGGTAATTTATTTAGACACAATACTAATCCAATAAGAAATAATTATTACGGGCAGCAATTTAATTCTTCTATTACAGGTGTTTTTAATAACAATCCATTAGAAATAAAATTATTTAAAACTATATCATTTGAAAGTGATAAGGCTTGGGCAGTAACAGATTTGCTAACTGATTTAAGTTCAGGAAATATGTTAAGCACATATTTTGAGCAAAAAGAAGGAGAGTGGTTTTCATTTATTAGAGAAAACGCATCTACAATAAATTTTAAATTAAGATCAGCTAATGGTATAGGAACAATATCAGCTATTCCAACCATAATTTCTGCAAACTTATATCAATATCAATTTACTGTACCACCTGGAAGTATTATTTCAGAGGGTGATTCGGTTTTTAAAACCACCAACCCGGCAACAGTAACTCCAACTAAATGCGGTGTGGTTAAAAGTGTAGATAATACTTTAAATACAATAAATGTTGACACAACAGGATTTGGACAATTAGTAGCAAGTGGAGATTTTATTTTATATTATAAAGATGTAGTAGCTAACTCCACCGGAGCAAGGGGTTATTTTATGCAGTTTAAATTAGAAAACTCAGACACAACACCTGTTGAGCTGTTCTCCGTAGGAAGTAGTGTGATGAAAAGTTTTCCATAGATTTTATTATCTTTGCATAGATGAGGTATAACATACAGCCGCTAAAAGATAATGACTATGAAGATGTGTTGGTAGGTTGGTGGAAAGATTGGAGGTGGACACCTCCAGCAAAAGACTTTTTATCCGACAAAGGATATATGGTTTATTGTGATGATGAGCCAGTGTGCGCAGGGTTTATGTATGTAACTAACTCTAAAGTGGTATTGTTAGAATGGATTATATCTAACTTTAATGTTAAAAATAAAAAGGTTAGAAAGGAAGCGTTGCTGACATTGATAGAGTTTGTAACGTCTGTAGCCAGAGGTATTGAAAAAAAATATGTATATTCATTGCTTAAAAACCCTTCATTAATTAGTCTTTATGAAGAGTTAGGGTATGTAAAAGGAGGGAGCAATGGGCAAGAAATGATTAAAAAATTATAATATGGGTTTAGGAACAGCAGCAACAATAGCGGCAATTACTACAAAGGTAGCACAAGCTGTAGGGTCTTTTCAAAACGCAAAACAAGCGACAAGATTAAGAGAGCAAGCAGACAAAGCAGCCGCTGCTTTTTTAGAGAAAGCGTCAAGCAGAATTGAAAAAGATTTTTACGCAGGATTAAATATTCCTGTAGAAGCATTTGAGAATGAATTGTTAAACAATTTACAAACTACTACTACAGCAGTTGAAGCATTACAAGAAGCGGGGGCAAGAGAATTATTAGGTGGTGTAGGTAAGGTATCAGCAGTTCAAGCAGCTGTAGCTGAACAAGCAAGAGTAGCACAGGGAGAAAAGCTCTTTGAATTAGAAAAATTAAAGGCAGAAAATAAAGACGCAATCAACCAGCAAATGCTACAGTTAGAAGTTCAGGCGGAAAAAGATAGAGCAAGAAGACTTGTAGACTCACAAGAGGCAAGGGCTACTTTTAATCAACAAGGATATCAGGCTTTAGGAGAGGCCGCAATGTTAGGATTAGAACAAACAAAATTATATCAAACAAGCTCTGAAGATAAAAAATTACAAAAATTTCTAAAACAAAATAATATAACCCTCTCAGAATATGCCGCAGACCCAGCAAAATACGCTGAAGACTTTAGAGTATTTTCATTAAGTGACAAAGAATTTGATGCAGAAATTGAAGCTGACTTAGAAAAACAGCAGGGTGAATCGGCAGAAACAAACTTTTATGCCACTGAAGAAGGGCAAAGACAACTTGGGGCTGAAACTGATATGGAGTTTAGAAGAAAACAAAACGAGGAGCAAAGGGCTGCTGCTTCTTCTTTAACGCCTCAAATGGAAGGGCAAATAAACGTAGTGCAGTCTCCGTTGATGCAAAGTCTTTTTCCAACATTTGAAGAGACAATGGCTAAATATGGAATAACTCTTCCGGAACAACCGAAGACATATACAACTATAAATTAATAAAATCATGGCAACAAAACAACAAATTGATTTTAGCACATATGTAGAAAGAGACCTAACAAAGTCGGTAATAGACTGGAGCACTATATCAAAAACATTATCGGACGATTTAATAAAGCTAAAAGAAGATCGTGAAACCAAAAAAGCTGAGATAGAAAAAAACACTATTGAGGCTGATACTATTTTAAATACGTTAGAGCAATATGACAATGCTGATTTAGGTTCATTAGCTTTAGGAATGAGTAAAGAATCAGCAGAATTTTTAAGAGTACAAAACGATTTGTTTAAAAGAGGTTTGATATCTCAAACAGAGTTTGCTCAAGCAAAGCAAAGAGTCTTAGCTGACTGGAAACAATTTTCAAATGTTTCCAAACAATGGAATGATGATTATGCAGAATATGTAAAAAGAATTGATAATGGTGAAGCCTCTAATTTAGAACAGTGGCTTAACGAACAAAATGTTGCCTTCGGTAACTTAGAAAATATTCAGGGGTATGTAAACCCGCAAACAGGAAGATTGTCTTTAGTAGAGGTTGACCCAGCTACAGGAAAGCCCTCAGATGATCCAGGTAAGCACGTTTCTATGAACACAATTAATACCAGGTTTAAAACTCAGTACACTAAGATTGACCCAATACAATATGTAAAAGGAACAGTAACTGAATTAGGGGTATTAGTAAAAGAAACTTTAGGAGATAGACAACAGGTAAATTCAAGAGAAGGATATGGTACGTTAAGAAATGAGGAAGGTTTTCAAGAACAAATGAGAAAGCAGGTCAGAGGCTTATTAACTGACAAAGCAGTAGCTACATTAGCAGGGTCACCAAGTATTGGGGCGAAGTATGTTTATGCAGGTACTCCTGAAGCAGCAGAAGTAAATGAAAATACTGAAGATGTAGTGGTAATGAAAATAGTTAATGGACGTCCAGTATTAGATACTGATGCTGTTAATAATGATAAGATAAAGAAAAAAGTAGAGGACTTATTATATGGTCAGGCTATGTTACAGTTAGATGAAAAGTATGAGGTAAGAAAAGGATTTGAAAAACTTTCATCTGATGTAGACCGATTAGTAGACGAAGAAATACTAAGCTCAATAAGTGAAAGAGAATTAAATGAAAGAAAAGTTGCGGTATCAGAGGCATTGAAAGACAATACGATTGATGCAACTCAAGCTAAAATTTTAAATGATAAATTAAATACAGCTATTAAAGAAAAACAAGTAAATGCTAACATAGCAAATATTAATTCTTTAATAGATGATAGAGAGTTATCAGGACTGCAAAGAACACAGCAAATGTTAATTAATGCTGACATACAAAACAGAACTTTAGAGTTAAAAGAAAAAATAAATAAAGAAGCTGAAACCGCAAAAATAATTCCTTATCAATATAGAGATGGTAGCGCTACCGCAATGTATGGAGATTATGAGGGTACAGGAACTGCATATTTAAAAGAAGAGCTTGGAGATAATATTAGAACACATATGCGTGGAAATACCGCAAACTTTGCCGCAGTCCCTATGGCAGGAGCCTTGATGATTGGTGGTCCACCAGCAGCTTTAGCAGTTGGATTAGGCTTTACTATTGGTGAATATGTAACTAAAGATGCAGTAGATGAAGTAACAAATGCTTTAGGAACCTATATCAGCGGGACTATGGACCCTAACTTAAAAAACAAATTGTTAGAGTCGGGGCCTATTGACGCAAGATTTGGGCTAACAAATGATGGAAAAATAGACGCAAGTAAGTTAATATTTGATGTGGGAGGACAAGAATTTGAGTTCCCTCCAACAGAAGAAGGTCCAGCAAGAGATGCAGCGTTAAAAATTATGTCATCAAATGGTATAAAAACATCTGCAATGAAGCAATGGATGGATAAATTTATTATTGACCCAATGACATTAGCTGGTATTGCAAATCAAATTGCAGAAAAAGAAGAGATAGAAGGACAAGAAGCAATTTCTTATACTGAATTTGTTGTTAAGTTTGGTGACATGGCTGCAAACCAAGAAGAGTATAGAAAGTATCAAGAAGACCCTGCCAACTATGTACCTCCAGGAGCCACAGAAACAGAAGAGGTAGTAGTGGTTGAAGGAGATAATGTATTTGAAGAGTAATAATGGATCAAAAAGAACAGTTATATAATCTTTATCTTAAAAATAACCTTATAACAGATAAGGTAACTTTGAAGATGTGGAATACAATGTCTCCGAGACAGCAGAAGGAAATTTATAATATAGGTAAAAACAAAGGTTTATTTCAAAAAGTTCAATTAGAACAATTTACCTCGTTATGGGAAGAGCCTGTAAAAAAAAAAGACGATTCAGACTTATCTGGTCAAAATCAACAGGAAACTTTGGAATCAGATACTACAATTCAGGAGGTGGGTGGTTCATCGGCTTTACCAGAACAAACAGTTGAGGTAGAAGATTCTCTTGAAGTACAAGTTCCAGAAGGAGGTCAGGGAGTAGAAGTAGAGGAAATAGAAATAGGAACACCTACAGATGTTTCTGAAATTGAAAGTGTTGAAGTTCCTACTGTTGCAGAAACCCCACGCTACAATCCATACCGTACGCCACAAGACTTACAAGTAAAAGAAAAAGACACAGCAATAGAAAGAGCTTTTGGTAAAAATTTTCTAACAGATTTTTTTGGAGACTTATATAGGTCAGGTTCGGCAGGGATTGCTCAAGGAGCCACCCTTGATGAGTCTTTAGAATTATTTGCAAAAGGTCAAAATGTAACTGACCAAGATATACAAGAGTTTATACAAGCTCAACAATCATTACAATCAAGAGGAGAGTCTGATGAAATGAAAGACTTTAATCGTATTTATCAAAGTGAAGGAGGAAGTCTTTGGGGTTTTATTAAAGGAGTTGTAGCTAACCCATCTGTAGTTCCTCAGATTTTTGTTTCATCTACTACACAATTATTAAACGCATCTACCATAGGAGCTGGTATTGCCGGTGGTGCGGCTGGATCATTTATTCCTATAATAGGAACTTTAGGGGGCGCAATGGGAGCGGCAGGAGCTACATTAGAAACAGGAATTACATTTGCAGAATTATTACAAAAAGAATTAGAGGAAAGAGAGTTAGATTTTACTACTGATAATGTAAGAACAGTATTAGAAGACGAAGAAGCACTTAGCTCTATTAGATATAAAGCAGCAGGAAGAGGATTGGCTATCGGTATTATAGAAGGAGCTACTGCTCGTTTAGCAAGCTCTGTAGGAGCAAAAGTTTACAGAGGGGGTCCGTTAACTACAGGAAGAAAGTTAGGAGCTTTAGGAGCTGGTTTTGGAGTTGAGGCAGTTGGAGGTTCAACAGGAGAAGTTGCTGGTAGATTAGTGGCTGGGCAAGAGATGGATGTAGCCGAGATTGGGTTTGAAGGTATAGCTGGTATGGCTACCGCTCCAATTAGTGTTGGTTATGGTATATACAAATCACCAAAGTATTATATTAATAAAAAGAATGGTGGTGAAGAAATGTCTCAGACTACAGCAACTACTATGGAAGACTTTGTAGAAAATGCACCTGATGAAGATTTTGCTAAAGCTGAGTTAACAATAAAAAATAATCCAGAGCTTGAGGCAAAGGCTAAAAAAAGAAAAGATGATTTACATGAGAAAGCAGTAATAGAAGGGCAGCTAAAAAGAGCCGGAGTAACTGACCAAGCAAAGATTGATGAAATACTACCACTGCAAAAAAAGTTAAACGAATTAGCTGAAGATACTGGAGAAGCATCAAAGCTAAAAAGAAGTGAGATAAAACAACAAATTAATGATATAATACAAAGACAAGATGCCGTTCAAGAGCAAAGCACAGATGCGGTGGATGGCGAAGTTCAAGCCACAGATGTTCAAGAGGTGGATGAGCGAGGGCAAACCACCGAAGAATCTACAAGAGAGGAGCAACAAATCACCGAAACCACCGAAGAGACAGAAACAGAGAAGACGGAAGTAACTGAAGCTCAAAAGAATTTTGATAAAAGGTTAAAAAGAAGAAATAGCAGTATTAAAAAAGTAAATCCTAATTTTAAAACTCAAGGCCCAAAGGTAGGAAAAAAATATAATGAAGGAGATATTGTTGAAGTGCAAAATACAATGGACCATGAATCTTATAACGCAGAAAGAGATGGAGATGGGTACACAGTTTTCACTCGTATAAATGAATATGCAGAATTTACAGACGGTAAGCAAACTAAGCGTGCTAAGGTTGAAACAATGCGTTTTAAAGATAAAGAAACAGCAGACAAATATATAGCAGACCAATATCAAGATGTATTAAATAGAGCAAATGAAGATGTTCGTAAAGCACAGGAAAGACTTGATAAAGCGCAGGAAGGAGCTCAAGTAACACAACAAGATAGAGTAACTGAAGTTACTCCTGAGCCAGAGAAAAGACCGGAGACTAAAAGACAAGCACAGCCTGTAAGAAAGAAAATAAAAGGCAGTAAAAAATATGAAATAGAAGTAGATGCGGAAGGCAAAGCTCAAGTGGTAGAAGCTAAAACAGGAAGGCCAGTAAAAGATGTAAACTCAATTAAAAGTCAAGCAGTAAGAAACGCTTTACTGCAAGAGGGTATTGATGTAAACGAAGGCAGAACTGCTGGGCAGATATTTAAAGAAAATAATCCTGATACAGATATAAGCAGCCTAAGGGAAGACCAAGCTGATGATATAATATTAGAAAGTGAAAACGTAAGAGAAGTAGCTGAGGCTATAGAAACAGAAAAAAAAGTAGCTAATGAACAAAGACAGGATCAAATAGAAATAGAATCAATAAATGAGTTTGAAACTATTAAGCTCACTGAAGAAGAGTGGGCGCTCTTTAATGATAAGGAATATCTAACGCCACAAATAAAAAGAAAATATATAATAAAAAAAGCAATTGAAGGGTTTGACAGTCAAATAGCTGAAATAGCTGAGCGTACAAATCAAGATTCAGACGTTGTAATGGATAAGTTTTTTGAATATGCTATTAACAATCCTACCAGACGTAACATTTCTCGTGCAAAGCAAGCTCGTACCTTAAAATTAAATAACTTAGAAGCTCGGTTTGAAGAGCTAACAGGATTAAAACCTACACAAAAAAATATAGAAGCTGTATTAGGTGTTGACCCAGACAGAGAGTCGTTACAAGATATAAGGTTAAAAGAGGAGGTTCAGCAAAAAGAGATGCTGGATAAAGGTGGTATTGCTCCTGTAAGTAAAAAAGGAAGAGGTGTTCCTGCTAAAAAAATAGTAGAGGGAACTAAGAAAAAGAAAGAGGTTACTGTGGATGAAGCAGAGGCTTTGAAAGACCAGATAAAATTAGAAGGTAAGGCAGCAAAAGAAGCAGATAGAGCTGCTAAGAAAAAAGAAAAGATAGATAGCACTATAAATAAATTAAGAAGAACAGCAAGAAAAAATATAAAAGGAAAGATAGGAGCAGACCAAACTTTAAATATATTGTTGGAAAGAATGTTAGCGGTAAATCCTAAAATAGTGCCTGCAAGTGTGATTGATAAATACCAGTCTATTGTAGAAATGTTAGGCAAAAGAAAAGGAACTTTAAATCTTCAGGACATAAATAAATTAAAAAACGAGGTAGCTGAAATAAATAAAGTATTAGATGAAGAATATTCAATAGCTGGTGAATTAGCGGAAAGGTTTGAGTATTTTAAAAGAACAGATTTTAGTGTTACAGAAAACACATCATATGAAGCTGTGTTAGATAAAATGCTTGAGCAAGGAGAGATTACTCAGGATGAAAAGAAATTAATGGAGAAATATAAAAACCAAATAGCTCCAAAAGAAAGAGTGGAAAAAACTCCAGAAGCAATTCAAGAAGAAAAAGAAGCTGCTATAAAAAACATTGAAAAGGCTGATAACACAACTAAAGTACCAGAAAATTTAAGCTCAGACCAAAAAGGTTTAGTTAGAAAATTTAGAAAACTTTTAAGAAATAAAGAAGTGTTAATGATGATGGAGCCATATGAATTAAAAAATATGGTTGGATTATTAGACAATGTTAAAAATGGATATGTTCCTCACTTATTACAGCTATATACTACATCTATGCAAGCAAAACTTGCTGCGATGGAAAAGTCAGCGCCAAGTATTAAAAAAGGAAAGATGTTGCCTTTCACTAAAATGTATGCTAACTTTAAAAATTTATTTACAAAAAAAGGCGCTGTACTTGAGGCAATCAGAAGAAACCCATTAGCATATATAGATCAAATTTTTGGAGACTTTAAAACTAAAAACTTATACGAAGCTATATTTGAGCCAACAGCTAAAGCGCAATCAAGATATGCAACAGCTACAAAAGAAATTAGAAATAAATTAAACAAAGCTAAGAATGATGTGTTTAAGTCTTTTGGTAATGACCCTAATAAAACAACACTATCAGCTTATAAGCAGCAACTATATTTATTACAAAGAGAGTTTGAATCTAATCCTGATAATAAATTTGTAAACCCAGCTATTGACGTATTGAAAGCCACTATAAAGGCTATAGATGAACAAAAAACTAATTTAACAGAGAAAGATGCAGCAGCATTACAGGATATATTAGAGAAGTTTCAAACTGAAGATGGTAAAAGTATTGATAATGAAAAATTATTTAACTCATTTAATGATGCAGAAAAGGCCAGTATTAAAACAGTAGATGAAATAAATGCTGCAAATGAACCTGCGGCTGTATTTACTGCGTCAACTATTAGGGGTAATTCTTTTAATGCTTTAAACAACTATGTTCATCATAACGTATTGTTTACCGCAGAAGCAGATAGTGATGCAACAGCTCCTGACTTTGTAGGTAATTACATGAAGGGATTAAAACCATCAACAAAGGGACAGTCTTTAATTAAAAGAACAGGAGATGTAAACCCTTTAAACTTTGATGTTTATTCATCTACCAGAAAAGGAGCAGAATATGTTATGTTAGATTATCATATGACAGAACCTATCCGATTAGCCAGAAAAACTATAAATGAAACTAAAAAAATATTAGAAGCAGAAGGTCGTATACCTTCAGAGCAAAGAGAAATGATTAATGCTTTGGAAAGAGCTTACGAAGAGGTTAATAAAAATGTATTAACTAATGACTTTGGAGAAACTACTTTGGCTGATAGGGCTGCCGATTTTATGTCTCGTCAGGGTTACAGAACTGTATTAGCCGGAACTGGAAGGTTTGTTGCAGAATTATTATCAAACATAGGCATGGCATTGTTTGTAGATCAAGAGGCTTTTCAAAATGGTATGAACTATCAAGAGTTTATATTTAGTGATGTTGGTGCTAAAATTATGGATAATGTAGGTAGTGCGCAAAAAGACAGAGTATTTGCCGAAGGTTTAGCTGGTAGATTTGTTGACCCTAATGTTGTTGAAAGAGCAGAAGGTGGTGCAGGAAACCAAATAAATAGCGATATACAAAATAAAGTAAAACAAATATGGAGTTTTGCAGACCAGAAATGGTTGGGTAATGTTGAAAGAATAGCTGACTATTTAATATCAACTCCTGATAAGGTAGTTATGAGACCAATGTGGTTTGGAAGTTTTGCAAAAGAGTTTAGAAGCATCACAGGACAAGATGTTGATTTTAATAAAATAGCTGAAGGAGACCAGGAATATATTCAGGCAAACCAAGAGGCTATTGATGCAGCAACTAAACAGGCAGATGAGGTTACTACATACATAGGTGCGGCAGACAATCCTTATATGGGTATACTAAAAGGAACGTCAAAACCTAATGATAGTGTATCTAAAAAGGCTTTCAATAATTTTAATAACTTTATGACGAGGTTCTTAATATTTGAATTTGTTACTGCAAGATCAGCTTTGCAAGCAATAACAGGAAGCGAAAGTAGATTAACACAAGAGCAAGGAGCTAAGATATTAGCTGGTGTTACAACACGAATGGTAACATACTCGCTTCTATCATCAATGTTGGGCGCTGGGTTATTAGGATTGTTCTTTGAGGATGACGAAGAAGATAAAAGCCTGGATAAACAATTTGGTCAAGCATTAGGGCAAACATTTACTTCTTTACTAATAGGTAGAGATTTTGGTAATGCTGTAAAAGCAATACTAAATATAGGAGTAGAAAAATTTAATGAATCTCACTTAGAGTTTTTGCGTGATGGTGAGTATGACCCTTATAAAGACTCATTACAATATTCTGTTTTACCAAAGAAGCAACAAGGTCAGGGTATAACAATGGGTGATTTGCTTTTAAGGTTTGGAGGTTCTTTTGGACCTGCACTATCTACAGCAGATTTAATTGTTCGTAAGGTAAGCGAGCCTGCTCGTAAAACTCCAGAGGCAAGAGAACGTCAACTTAATGAGCAGTTAATAAGGATGCCTTTAGAAGTTGCTGGTAACTTAGGATTGATACCTATATATAAAGATGTTAGAAAGGTAGCAATACAAGAGATATATAAAGATTTAAGAAAAGCTAAGAAATCTAAATTTAAAAAACGAAGCAAAGAAGAATTAGAAAAGATTAAAAAAACAAACCCAAGATTGTACAAACAAATTATGCAAAATAATCCTGAGGTTTCAAAAACAAATAAAAAGAAGAGTGAGTACGATACATATATTAGAAACCCAAGACTTTGGAAACAAAAGAATCCAGGAAAGCCTATACCAAAAAGACCTTAGCTATGGAAAACTTTGATGAGAATTTATGTATGCATTACACTTATTCTTTGCTAACAGGAAAAGATACTTACGAAAACTTATTAGAAAATGTGGATACTTTATACCTTCTTTACAACCCAGATAGACCGATGGAAGAAATAGACGATAGCGTCTATGATGCTTTATTAGATTACTTTATTCATGTAGAAGACTATGAAAAGTGTAATGATATATTAGCAGCAAAAGAATTAGCTAAACTTATAACTCTAAATTAATTTCATCAATAGATGTTATATGATCTTTGTGGCTTCTATTCCTATTATATTGAGCAACTAAATCACTCTCAAAATTTTTCTTGTAATTTTTTCTTTCAGCCTCTAATTTATAAAAAGAGAAAGCATTCATACCAACAACGTGGGCATCAGTAGGAAAAAAATATTTCCACCCTTTAGACCTTCCTCTATTAATGTAGTAACAAAAAGCTACCGCTAATTTACCAGTATTTTTTTTGAAATTAACTACAGCTGAATCATCAGATGTTGGGATAATTTCATCAACACTAAAGGTTTCATTATTTATATTACCCTGTCTTGATGTGTTTGAAAATCTTTCTGCAACAGTATTACAAAAAACATTTAATTCTTTAGCTCTTTCTTTATTCATAACGCAGTTCGTATATTTTAGCCTTTCTGGAGCTGCTGGTTATTTTACCGTTGATGTTTCGGGTAGGTGCTTCGCAAATTAATTTACGAGTAACCTTAGTAGTGGTTTCTTGTTTTTTCATGTATTTGGGATTTAGTGAGTTTAATTTTCGTTTTTTCATGATGGCCAAATGATTATCATATTTCGTCAGTTAGGGATTGTATTAAGTCTGCCAATATTTTAATAAGTTCTTGAGCATCTTCTTTAGCCTGGTCATGATTTCTTTCCATTAGGTTTTCATAAAGCTCGTCTCCAAACTTATGAACACTGTCTGTAACATAATTAATATGACTTATGGTTGATGTATCTTCAGGCGCTACTCTTGGCATTTATGTTTTGTTTGATCCAAATATAAAAAATTATCTAACTTATCCTAATTATTTAGGATTTTTTATATAACAATTTAAGTTTATTAAATCAAGGTACTCATCCATAGTAATTAAACTAATGTCTGTTAAGGTAGTAGAACCGTCTTTATTGCTCACTAATTCTAAAGCAAAAGTTATAGGGTCTCCAATAGTTTCAACAATAACTCCACCTAAAATGTAGGAGCATAAATCGTTAGGAGGGAATGAATCTATATTCCTCTCAATATATCTCGCTATTTTTAATCCTGTGTATAGGTCTAATTCCTGAAGGCTGTCAATAAAAAAATCTTCAACCTCATACTTAGCCCCTGTATACTTCTGTTTTAACCCCATGCTTTTGTAATTGTTCAATTCTAAATTTTTGCAATTCCGAAAGTTTCCCGTTGGGTTTTTTTATTTCTGAGAACAACACATTACAATCTTTTGGTATAGCTATTAAATCAGGTATTCCATTCTTATTTGTTACAGTAAGTTTTATAACGTAGTACCCCTCTTCTTCTAATTCAGCTATTCTTTTATTCTGAATTTGTTGTTCGGTCATACTACAAATCTAACAAATCTCTTTTAAAATGAGTAAGGGTGTAATCTTTCTTTTTAACAACTGTTTTGTAAATATCTTTTTCAATTCCGTCCTCGCTGAATATCCAGAATATTTTATTTGACAGTCTATCTTTAGTGGTCATGCGGTCTCTACTTTGCCAATAAGAGGTTGCGCTAAAATCTATATTGTAATATACTAAAGCCTCAGCTTTTTTTAAACTTATACCTTCTCTTCCACTAACAATTTGTAGGGCTATTGATTTATTGGTAGAATTAAATTCTTCTAAATCATTCGTTATCAGGTCTTTATAAACAGACTTGATTGCATTATACTCTTCTTTAAATTTATAAAATATACCGATCTTTTGTTTCTTAAAATACTTCTTTATAAATTTTGCTTTTGAATTATCTACCACCATAGAGTTACCACTTTCAAACTTTACTGTACCAGAACATAACTGATGAACTTTTGACATAAGTTTTACTCCAGTATCTGCAAGTATTAATTCATTATCTCCTTGAATTATTCTGTCCCTCTTAATTTTTTTAATTAAGTTTTGACATACAGAGCTTAATTTAACATACAACACTTGCTCTTCAATAGTGGTTTTAAAACCTGCCATTTTTTGTGAGTAATTAAGTTTATATGGGGACATTTCATCTATAATGGTTTTTAATCCATGACTATAATCTCTAATATATATACTGTTAATATACTTTTGTTTTACGTTTACATATTGTTTACTAAAAGAATAAAAGTTTTTACAGTGTTGAAATGGGTTGTTTGGAATCCCATAAACCTGATGATACATTTGGCTGTAGGACTCTGGAGTAGGTGTACCGCTTAAAAGTATTACAAAAGGATTTGACCTTCTAATAATCTCTTTAACTTGTTTTGCTCGTTTATTTGGTTTAGGGAAAGCACCTAAGGTGTGAGCTTCATCGCAAACAACTAAATCCCAACCGGTCTGTTTAATTTTGTGTAATGATTCATAATTAATAACCTCTATAGAAAAATCAGGACTAAGTTTGTAATAATCATCAACAATACTACTAATAGCTTTTTTCTTAGTTATAAACAAAACCTCTTGACATTTAATTAATGTAGCTATACCTAAACTCGTTAAAGTTTTTCCAGTTCTAACCTCCATAGCTAAATATAAAAAGCCGCTTGATCTAATAATATTTACTCCTTTAGATATAATATCTAACTGGTAGTCTCTAAACTTCATCATCTATTTCAGGAAATATTATCCATCTTCCACCTAAGTCTCTACCCTCCTCCGGAGTTGTATTGTATTTATATAAACAATAAGAAAACAACCATTTATTAAAAGCAATACGAGATATAGTATACTTTGATTTAGGGGCAAAGTCTGGGTTCTCTTCTATAAAATCACTATATAAATCTAATTTATATATACGTTGATTAGATTTTAATTTTTCGTTAGGAGTAGAGCTTGCTAACAAACCACACCACTCTACAAACTCATGTGCTGTTTCTGCTGATAGTTTTCTAATTTTTAGATTAACAAATTCACTTTTTAAAAGACCAGTTAATAAATATCCTTGTAAACAATTAATCATATAGTTATCAAACTGGCACCACTCTTCATCATCCCAGTCTCCAAACATTAATCTACCAAACTCTACTAATGGAGTGAAATCTTTAGTGTAATGTTGCGATAGTTCTAACTCCCACTTTCTTCTTTCAAAACTTGTTCCCTTACCTTTGATAGCATAATTAGTAGTGATAGCTACTTTAGGAGATTTAGAAAAGGGTATTTTAATTGCATCTTTGTTTTTCTTTTCAAGAGTTAATCCTTCAGTTACTACACTAAACAATCTTTCAAAATCAAAAGACTTTTTTACATCATCAAAACATAATATCTGTGTGTCTGCCGATACTAACTGATAAGCAAACGACCTTTCAAAAGTAAAAGACTTTCCATCTATTACAACCAGCTTTTTCATTTTAGCTAAGCCATTCATAAACAAACCTTTTCCGGTACCCCCCTCTGGGTTATCAGAAATAACTTCGTCATTTAAAATAGTAGCCGGACAATAAGATAAATTTTTATAACCATGCATTAAAAAACCTATAGTAGACTCCATTGATCTAACTCTGCTTTCATCTTCTCCACATATGTTGCTAATAAAAGTTTTGTAATCACATTTTTGAACGTGACATAAAGTGAACTCCCTATCTATAACGTGGTCTTTCCAAACATATCCACCTAAGTCTAAATAGTCTATTAGATTAATTTCATTGTGCGTTATTTTTACAGCACAATTCATAAAGTATAAATAAGCTGTGTCTTTTGTATCTTCTATAAAAAATACATCAATAGAAGATAAAAGGGTTAAAAAGTCTTCTCTAAAATATCTTGTGTTTTCAGCAAAGTAATTATATATACTTATATCATCTAATTGTAATAAATATTCTAATACAAAATCTTTTATTTCTTTTTCGCTTGTATGGTCTATTAAATTATTAATTACCCTAACAAATACATAGTTTTTACTACCCTCAGGATTAAATTTATAAAATCCATTATCTTCTAAAAAGTTTTTAAAATAGTAATGAATTATTTTAATTTTTCCCTTTTCACTTTTTTCCCAAAATTTATTTTCTGTTTGCTCTTCTTCTAATTTGTTTATGACTTGATCTATATTTTCTTCATCAATTTTATCATTTTGTATATGGCACTTAATCTCTGTTTTATTTACACCTCTTCTTAATTGTTGCTTTATAAGATTTACTTTATCTTCATCCTCATAATACTTAGTACCAAAGTTGTGTGTGTTAGCATAAGCTGAGCTTATTGTTCTGAGTATTTCATTTCTATTAAAATCTTTGGAGTCAAAATTACTCATAACAAACTCTGCTAAAGTTTTAGGAACTCCAAAGTCATTAAAAGCTGAGGCCAAAATAAATACATTATTATTTCTTTCTCCATTTTTAAGACCATACTTTTTTTCCCACCATTTTACAAGTATCTCTACTATTTTATTTTCATCAGTAAGTGGTATTGTAGGTTTGTCTTTGTATTTAATTTTTTCTACATACTCTTGTTCTTCTATTTTATCCCAAACACTTGAGTTTTTTGCTACATAAATTAAAGGGTCGTATGATTCATAACATACTCTTGAAATATTTTTTGACGTTACATCAAAGTAGTCTGATTTAAAAAATTTTTTTAGTGAATTAAAATAATTTTTATGATTGTCTACATCCTTAGGTATTTTAACTAACACCTTTAAACCTTTACCGCTTGGGGATATAAATACAGAATAAACGTATTTAATTTTAGTTAATCTTTCTTTTTCCTGGAGCAAGTCTTTATTTGTTTTATACCCATCAAAGTCTAAACAAATTAAACCGCTATGTTCTATTAAGGAGGCATCATTTCTTTTCTTAAATTTACCACTAAAACATACAGCCGGTAAAGTCTTTTTTAGTTTATTCCTCTCTTCTTTATCTTTTTCAGAACGTATTTTTTTTACAGCATCTTTTGATGCTCCTTCTTCAATTCTTTTAAGAACTACCTCAACATTTCGGTAAAAAGGCTGAGACGTATCTTTTATATCTTTAAAAATAGTTATCTCCATTGTTGTTTAAGTAAAAAAAAGGGGGCATAGCCCCCTATGATTAGAATGGCAAATCAGGATCGCCAGAGTCAGTAGTTACAGCCTCAGCCTTTGGCTCAGGTTTCCAAGTGTCAACAGCTACATAATGAGTCTTCCCATACTCATCAGCTTGTTTCTTCTTTTGTACGTTTAATTTGATGTATTTTTTACCACTATACTCAAATACGTGCTCTTTAGGTAAGTCGCTTAAACATAAGCTGCAAGAAACAAGGTTACCATCAAACTTTTCAGTACCACTTCCTACATAAATTTTATCTTCCATATTTTAATGTATTTTAATTTCATGTTCCAAAATTTCTAAAACGTCAGTCATTAGCTTTTGCTTTTCTTGCTCGTTTTTCATAGTAGTTGGAACTTCTACTATAAATATATCTCTTTTCCAAGATAGCTTAGAAAGATAATGTTTTATTACCTTTAAAACAACCTTTAAAGTAAAAAAGATTTTTCTATGCCAAGTAATATTTCTATAGTGTTTCATATATTATGTGTTGATTAATATCTTCAGTAGAATTTTCACTAAAAAAAGTATTGTAAATAAATATTGCGTTTTCTACTTTCTCTTTCCCATTTTTTAAAAAATCTTCAGAAGGAACGTATAAGCCTAATTGTAAAGTATTTTTATCTACAACGTAAAAATGAACTGGTTTATTAAATAGTTTTTGATAGATATATGCTTGACTATCATAGTTATATCTATATGCTGATGATCTAAACTTAGTTATATCTGAAGTGGTTTTTAAATCTATTATTTTATCTTCACAAATAATATCTGCCTTTCCCTTCCAGTCTAATCCCATAATATTTTTTACTGCCGGAACTTCAAATTCATTTGAAGGATGATAAATTTCCTCTGCCATATCCATATTGCTTTTTATAGTTAATATAGCTTTATCAATATCATCTTTCTCTTTTTGTAGCAATAACATCTGACCATGCTCCTCTACTAATTCTTTATATTTTTTAGTATTTCTACTGTTTACATCTGCTATTATAAAATTTTGTATCTTTTCAGGTTCTAATATAGCTGTATGAAAGTATCTGCCTTCCAGCATAGCCTTTGTTTGTTCTTTAGGAACTCTAAATTGTAAAGGGTCGTTTAATAGTGTGTATATATCCGAATTAGATAGCCACTGCTGACCATACTCTCCATAGTAAAAAGAATCGTCTTTTAATTTTTCTAAAATACCTATCATTTTATATGCTTAGATATTTCTTTTTTAACAGATGCTTTTATATTATACTTGCTTTCTAAATTTTTAACAATAGTAGGTAAGCCTAACTCTTTGTTAGAAACAACATAGCTAATAACTTTCTTCCAGTTTTCATCTCCTATATCTAATGTTGCTTTTGTTTTAACTCCTGGAGTTTGTTTCTTTTGATTACTTATTGCGTTCATTACTTCATTAGCTGAAGCTACTGATGTATCTAATCCAATGCCAAAGTTACCTAACGCCCTACCCCAAGCAGATGTTTCGCAGTTTTCTACATAAGATGTTTTGTTTATGTATGATGATCCTTTATACTCTTCAGCTATACCGGAGGCAATCAACCTACCAGTTGAATCTTTTATTTCAGCCTTTATCATAATTGATTCAGATGTTTTGTCTAAAACAACAGAGTCTAAAGTGTACTCAGAATATACTTCTCTAAAGTATTTTAATCTTGTATGAACTTCAACGTAGTCCTTTCCCTTTATGTTGATGGTTTTTAATTTATCCATTTTCTTTATTATATTTAATTAGTTTTTTAGTATAGTAAGAATACCTTTGTAATATGTATTCTCGTTTTGTTTTTAAGTTTTTAATAAACTTATCATTCTTCCTGGTGTTTACTTCTAACCTCATTTTATCTTCTATCAGTTGTAATTTATGTAAACAATTATTAATGTTCATTACAATACAACCTTTTTCCCAACCATATTGTTGAAATAATTTATATTCATTATCGTTTAACTCTTGAAAGTAATCTCCATTTCTGGCACAGTTTAATATTTCTGTTTTGCTTTCAAACTTTTGCAGTTTAAATCCATAGCTAACTAATGATGTACCTAATTCTTTTTTTAAAATTATAGGGTCTTTTTGTAATGCTTGATTATATAACTGATCTAAGGAATACACTACTGTACTTTGTTCTTAATTTCTTCAAGTATATGCTTGTAGTCTGGGTCGCTTTCAACAAATGCTTTTGCTTTTTTATAACCATGAACTAATGTAGAATGTTCTACTGGCAAACCGTTTTCTTCCATAAATCTTTTTATGTACGATATTCTAATTGGTCTTTCTT
>Ga0209645_1000173_pt1 | contig 33859 bp, 57 predicted proteins | sample ETNvirenome_6_30_FD_184070 | JGI IMG/M metagenome (GOLD analysis project Ga0209645, IMG submission 184070) | Marine viral communities from the Pacific Ocean - ETNP_6_30 (SPAdes) (version 2) | ecosystem: Environmental > Aquatic > Marine > Oceanic | place: Pacific Ocean | collected 2013-06-19
TAATATCGGCTCTCGCCTCGCAGTCCCTTGAACTTCTCAAGGTAGTATTGTTGGCGACACCAACTGAATGTACCCATGCTTGACTTCGTGACTCTCAAGATACTACCGTCTTGCAGGTTTGGATTCCAAGCGTATGTGCTGTTTTGATGCCACAGCATTTCTTCTCTATGGCCTGTTTCCGCACCGTACTCCTCAATGGATTGGCGTGAATCATCACCGTTTGGATTCCATCTCATATGTGTTTCACCTGCCAAGCCCTATTGCGCTTCTCTCGACATTTAGTACACATCCATGCTCTCGCTTTTGCCTTAGCATAATCGTTTGTTGCATGACAACTAAGGCGAGGATAACCAATACATCTACCAGTAACACCCATTATTCTTCACCTTCTTGTTCCTGTTCCAATTGTAGTTTGCTTTTCTCGCCTCTCAATATCCGCTTGACGGTTGAAATCGGTCTGTCGAATCTTGCCGCAATTTCAGCGTGAGGCATACCTTGTTTTATCAATACCTCGATGGCATTGTACTCTTCAAGGCTCATGTGCCAACCTGTTGCTCTCTCACTGCGAGAAGGTGGAAGTGGATGCTTACCCAACTTCACCCGCTCAACGGCAACAGTACCAAGTGCGTACACACTGGCATACGTACGGTCCAACCTGAGCGCAATCTCCCTGTACTTGATTCCATCCTCAAGCCACTCAACGATTTTCTCGGCTTCCTCATCTGTCCACGGCTTGCGTATGCCGTCGTGTTTAGCATAGGTCGTATGCTTATCACGTTGCTTTTCAAAAATCTCCTTCTCTTCAACGTACTTCACTACATCAGTGAGGAGTCGCTCGACATACACGGTAGCGTCCATCAATTCTTCTTGTAAGTGCGTAAGCCAATCAACGAGGAACAAGTCGCCTCGTTCCATCGTTACGCCATACTTCGCTTTACCAATCGCCGCACGTTGTTTTATCTTCTCACATACACTGTCTTCTATTTTACTCATTCCTCTTCCCCCTTTTTTCTCTTGTAAAGTTCAGAACATCTTGGACCTGCACAGAAGCGGAAGCCACGATGTGCAGGTAAGCCACACCCACGCTTGGCGCAAGGGCGAGGCATCAAATCATCCCCCTGTACTTACGTGGAGTATTACCAAAGCCCACGCTTTCAGTCATCTCGTAATCCGTCAATCGCTTCTGTGATGGAGGAGTCATATCAAAGAACTCATCCAATGTAGTCTGTCGCATAATCTTACCACCGCAGTTACAGCAATACTTTACCTTTGATTCTACAGTTTTCGCTTCGGTCACTTTTTTCCAAAATTTCCATTTACTCATGTTATCACCATCCATACCTCTTCGGTACTCGCAAGTCCGTTAGGGCATCCAAGTTCCAATAGAGAGTTTCGTATACTGATTTGATTTTCGACCGAATCCATTTCTCAACGGTAGTCGTCCAGTCGATGCTGTAGCCCTCCAACTGGTGAGGTTCTTCAAACGCTACGACGTTGCACATGGGTTGCCCTTCGGGAACACCGTCGATAAATACCCATCGTATGCTGTCGCCCTTGTTGAAGTCGGTTTGAAGGTGAAGGTTGGAGTAGCGTGCCGCTTTTGCAGGGTTAGGTACAACCTTGTCGTACTCATGTAGATGCTTGGAGATACGCCCACTGGAGGCAATCTCTTGCACATCACGCTCGCCCTTGTACAACTGCTTGATGAGAGGTCGCACTTGAGCGAAAACCTCATCTTCATCAGCCCCAGTACCAATCAGCGTGAACGCTGTCGAAAGAATCTCCTTCGTAATAGCAGGTGCATTCGATGCCTTGAGTGAATATCCAGTGACTTTCATCTTACCCTCGTCTTCGGGAGGGAAGGACTTGATACCGAAGTTGCGGTTCTTGGTGTTGGCTGTAAACCAATACGGGAAGAATGCCTCAAACTCAACGTCAAGGTACGCTAAGTTCATATCGTCCTGTGCAATAGTAGTTAATTCATCGCATAGGTCATGCGCCTCATCGAATGGAACTTGCACGTACACCGAGTCTGTGTGACCCGCCAGTGCCTTGTGACCACGCTTCTCGCATTCATCAACAAGCATGGTGATGGATTTGCGACCAAGATAGGTAATGGACTGTGCAATCGCATAGTTGCTCCATTGACCTGAAATCTTACGTGTGCCTGTCATACCGTACAGTGCATTGACTGCGACCTTGACGGCCATTTGTAGCATGTTGTACCCCAGTTTCTCATCAGGGTCAGTCGCATCTTTCATGCGAGTTTTGTACTCCTTACGTAGAGCAAGTAGTTCTTTAACAACCTTCGGGAACAATCCTTCCCTTGATTGGTCAAAGTGGAATGTACCACCAGTGCCTTGAATGAACGTGCCATCCTTGTCACGCTTTGGTGGTATGTTGAGTGTGAGTATACCCTCACCACCCTCATCCATCTGCGTCGTCCAACACAGGTTTGCGGAGAGAATGATGTTCGGGTACAGTGAAGCGAAGTCCATGAGAGCCACGTTCTCGTGACGACCCGCTACAGGTTGCATAACCCATGCCGCTTCAAGTTCGGGTCGTTCTTCAACGAATGAAGAAGGTGCTTTGAGTTCCGTACGTCGTCCTATCAGACCACGGAAGTAACGAGTCACCTTGTGTGTGCTTGCGAACTGTACACCACAGACCTTCTGTAGTGCAACGTGGAAGTCAGTACAATGCAACTTCTCATCACAGTCACGTAAGAGTGTTGTATCAAGAAGACAATAATCTACAAAGTCTTCCCAATGTTCATGCCAACCGTTGAACACAGTCATACCCTCAATATCATTGGTTAGTTTACCTGCGAAACCAAGTTTCTTGGCGAACCAATCCAACTTCCTTGACTCGGCTTGACCGTTGCCCGACTTTTGCCATATAGCCTCAAAGCCTGTACCGTCTGTCCACTGTGCGGCTGTGTCGTACACCAGTCGTCCTTTGATGGGTTGGCGTGTTGTCTTGTACCCCGACCCATCCTTTGGTGGTGCAACGAAGATATTGAGTGGTGACATGCGACCACGTTCAGTACCGAGCCTCTTGTGCAGATGAGGTAAGTCAGCCCAGTGACCTGCGTGTGCAATGAGAATATCAGGGTCACGTTTCTCAAGGAATTTCAAGAAACCATCGTGCATCTCTACTTCAGAAGGATAGACGTGGAGTATGTATTCTTCATCACGCACAGTTCTGTATCTTGCGCTTACGATGTGTGTCGGATGAGGACAGTTGGTGCTTTCCTCATCAGCCCATGCAAACACAACGGGTTTGTCGAGGTCGCTATCCACAACAGCCATGACTGTTGTAAAGTCATCATCACCGTTTGGATTCCACTCAAGGTCATAGTACCACTTGCGAGGTTGGAAGTCAGGTATCTCATCAGGGTAGAGTTTCATCAGCACTTGGTCTTGATACGATACATCAGCCTCGTGCGTCCAACGGTCACATCGGTCTTTGAGTTGCCATAGTGTGTTGGGGTGCGATACCGACACCTTCCATAAGTTGTTGCCGTACAACCCCTGTGCCACCTCATCGTAATGTATGGTAGCGTTGAGTCGTTGCATCCTACGCAGTACGTGTGTAGGTGCGGCTTGGTCTACCCAACAGAAAGGTCGCACGTAGTCTTCATCCTCCGCACGTATGTATCGCTCGTGCAGTACACCATCAGACCCACGAGTACGTAGGTACAGCACTGGTGCGTCGTACGCACTTTCAGAATACCAGTCGATTATCATTCATCTCCCTCATCTATTACAACCAGTAAAGTATTGGTTTGGTCGAAGATAATCGGAGTACCATCACCCATGTGGAAGCGTGCAGTGCCTTCATCGAGGTACATCAGACAAACAGGTAACCACTCACCGAAGTTGGATTGGATTGTAGCCGAAGGTCCGTCTGTGTCCGTGATAGGTAGTGTGGTGAACAGACGACCACTTGCCGCCTTACCCGCAACAATACCGAACTCGTTCTCACCGCAGTGCGTACGCACCTTGAACTGTGCATTGTCAGCGATGACTTTACGCATACCTGCAAGTGAAATCAAATCCTTCGTATCAGATATGCTTCCGTGAGCACTCAATGGTGATTTGTAGAATACAGTGAAGTTGCTGTCAATGCACGCACTGATGACCCGACCCATTGCATTGACCTTCGCAAACGATTCAATGTCGTCTGTGCTTGGTATCTGTAGTCGGTTGCCACCTGCGTCTATGTGTAGTGGTTTCACTGGTGCAGTCTGTCGCAGTGTAATGTTGGTTTGCTTGCTCGCCTTGATGAACTTCAAGAACTTGTCCATCAGTGCAATGTGGATGAAGCCCTCTTCCTCAATAGCCCCTGTTTCCACTGGAAACCTCTTGCGTAAGTAGTGGTTAGCATACGCCACCTCAACCGTCAAGAACGCTCCACTGCAAGCGATTCGCAGGTCGTCTAAGTCCTTTGCAAAGGACATAAGGAACGACTGAAAATCATTTCTGTTTACTGTTACTTTTACCATAAAATCAACTCGTTTGTATGTGATGGGGAGGGGCGGGAGGAAGTGGAAAACCCCCCGACAAAGGCGGGATGCCCGAACAAGGAAGGTATGCCCCAATTACTTGTCAGACCCATCACACAGAACCCCTGTAATGTGTGAATATCAAAGTTCTCCTTGATACAATTCCGGAAGGCCATACCATTCAGGCTCGCCATCAGGTCTTGTAACGAATATCTTACGTCGTTGGTCTTGTAGGTTCGGGTTCGTCTTACACTTGTCGAACACTACGTAGTAGACCGTTTCAATCAATTCACCATCCGCATCAAAGACTTCTTCTTTCTCGGTCTTCAAGATGGTAGGAAGGTAGTTGTTGGTCTTCTTCTCCCAGTCAGCGACGTATCGCTTGTTAGGTCCATAGAAGTCCCTTGTTGTGACGTGCGTTTCCCAAAAGACACGTACGCCCATGCGAACAAGGTCACGAGAGAGCGAAGTCAATTGATGAAAACGAGTGTTGCGGATAGCCCATGTCGATTGCTTATCGACCTTCGCTGTACCAGCACCGTCAGCCGCTTGAATAGCATCACTTGCCAATCCTAAGTCCACGATACGCATGTTGTTGGTGCATATCTCAAGCCATGAATCGACACCACTAATGATGACACCCCAAATCGGTACGCCTTGTTGCACTTGATTGTAGAAGTGCTTCATCAGGTTCATTACACGCTGATGTGTGTCAGGATAGTTGTAGGCCGTACGGTCGTTGTGACTCATCGCCCACGGATTCCATGAGATGATGTTCTCCTGTGGATGCAATGCCGATGAAAGCATACCCACACCCATGTCGAAATCAATCGAGTGAAGGACTGAACCCTCCACCTTCTTCTTGTCGTTGCGGAACGCATCGAGAATGATACCACTCTTGCCCGTTCCATCTTCGCCCCATACACCGATGAACTGATACTTCTTCTGTTTCGCATTCACCAGTAGTGCTTGTTCTTTCTCGAAAGCCGCAAAGGGATTATCAGCCACAACAGCCGCTTGTGCTGTTGCTTCTTTCTTCGCTTCTTTCACTTCTTCTTTGATGTTCTGTACCTGTTGTCCAAACCCTGCCATATTCATTCCTCCTAATCGAATTGTCCTACTCCTGTGTTGCCACCAGTTGCACGTCGTCGGCTACGTCTTGGGTCAGCATAGACACCAAAGACGCTCATCTTGGGTGATACAACACCGTTGTACTCTTTCATACCAAGACGGCCAAAGACGAGCACTGTGGAATTTTCTGCAATGTCAAACGCATCGTCGCCCCAACCCGCTTTGAACGGTGTTGTGAGTTTACCGACTGCACCTGAAATCCAACACGTCATGTCACCTGTGATGCTACTGGTGAGCGTCATGGAGTAGTTGTGACCTTCAGGGTCATACTCGCTCTCACGAGGTTCTGTGTTGAGTGTTGATACCATACCTCGTGTGAACACGAGTGGACCCCATGAACGCTTCTCGCCTCCAATCATGCCACTCTCCTTGCGGGTTTCAAACGCCTCCTCAAGTTCATCAATGTGTACGTAGTAGTCGTGACCCAAATCTCGTGATGTCCAAAACTTGGACGCATTGAGGAGAGGCTTCACGTTGTCAGCAACGAAGTCATCTGTGTATTCAATCTCAAAGGAACGGTATGTACCGAGTACATCCTTGAAGTTCTCACTCGCCTTCTCTCGTGGAGGTACGACCTGTATCTTACACGGTCGCCCAATGTCCACTTCAAGGTACGCCAACTCGTTGTTCAAGTCGATACGCCACAGTGAAACTTCACCCTGCTTAACAAACTTCTCTTCTTCATTGCCGAGGAAGTAGTAGTAGCGACCCATCTTCTTGTATGGTGCAGGGTCGTCGTTGTACGATGTAAGGCACACCCAATCTTGGTCTACCTTGACACCGAATGGTGGATTCTCATCAGACGATGCCTCAAGTTTCTTGACACCGTTTTTCGTGTGCAATGACCAGTTTGCACCAGTCTTCTCAAACACACCAAGACGACCACTACCAATTGCTTCGTTGGGGTCTTCTTGATACAACTTGATGTTGCTTGCAAGAATGTTCGCAAGCCTATCTCGTGTACGGTCTTGTACACCTACGAACTCACCGACCCACGTCGATAGGTTCGCATTGCTTCCACCACTTTGCTTGCGGGTTTCAGTGAACACTTGTTCAGCCCAATCAATGAGCAGGTCTTCATCTGATTCCTGTGTATAGTCATCCACACCGTAATGCTCCTTGATGTAGTCAAGGTACATTTGTCGTGCTTCTTCGGGCTTCTTTCCTGTACGTTCAGCAAATGCATTCATACGAACAAGGACACCCTTCGGTAAGTCGTTGCTCGTGGATTCTTGCAATTGTCCAAACCCATTCGTTTCTTCGTTCATGTTTTCCATCTCCATGTATTCATCTTCTTCTTGCCAAGTCATTGTTTCAACTCCTTCTTTAATCGAGCAGTAAATACGTCCACGTATGCCGCATCAGTACCTACAAAATCATGCACAATCTGCATCATCTCACCCCAAACATATGTCACGGCAAACGCTGTTTCAGGCGTATTGTCGAACTGTTTGCTGATGTACCTGTGCAGTCCATGCATGAATGTGGTGCGATTACCTGCATCTCTCAATCGTTGATGCAGGGTCTTGCGGATGCTGTCGAACTTGTGCTCATCAAGTTCAGCCCACCAGTTATCTTCACTCTCCTGTGTCACCATATGGTCAAGCGCATTAGGTGTGCGCTTGAGGGTGGACAGGTAATTGACACTCTTTCGTAGGTCACCATCCATTCGTTCAACGAGTGCAGGGTAATTCTTCACCCACTCACTCGGTAGGAAATCAAGTCGTGACAGGTGCTTCGCACCCTCACTCGGAACAACACGGTCAAACACGTAGGTACGACATCGACTCTTGATTGCATCGTGTATCTTCTCACCTTGATTTGCAGTGAGGATGAACACAATACGATTGGAGTATTGCTCCATGATACCACGTAGGATTTGCTGTGCTTGTACGGTGAAACCATCGAACTCATCAAGGACGATAGGCTTCTTGTCTGTGCCTACACCACGCAAGCGACAGAACTGTTTGATTTCTTCACGGACAAAGGCAATGCCTCGTTCATCACTGGCATTCGTCCAAAGCATGTTGATTGCGTTGTATGCCTTACCGAGAATGGTACGACACATGACATTGGCCGCACTGGACTTACCCGTACCCGGTGGTCCGAGTAAGAGGACGGCTGATGGGTACGCATCGTTCTCAACCCAGTGACGCATGTCATCTGTGAACTCCTTGTTGCCGACGATTTCATCGACAGTAACAGGGCGTAGTTGCTCATTCCAATTGTCCATTTTTCTCACCTTCTTTCTCTTTGCCAATTTATAAAGCAAATCAATTTTCATCCCTCACTCGGTCAAACTCCTCCGCCCAGTCGATGAAGTCATCGTAGGATGTACTGGGTACAGGATTGTTGAATGTGTATACCATTGTGTCGTAGTAGCGTTGCTTGGTCAGCAGGTGAGCGTACGGCTCAAGTGTGTCCAACCACTCGGTCACGTCAGCGTTAGCGGTTGCAGGTAGCGGAGGCAATCCACTCTCCTCAATCCACATTTGTACAGGCAACTCTTGGTCGCTGTCGTAGGTGATGTCAATTTTACGCTTGAGTCTATACCCCACCCCAGTGTGTACCTTCTCGGCTGTGGTAGAGAAGCGTAGTTTTGACAGTAAAATACCAAGCCCTACGTTGGTTAGCCAGTCCTTTGTCTTACTCATGTGTATCACCGAATGTGTAAAGACTTCCTTGACCACTCTTGTTTGTTGAAACTGGTTCTACCATTACCATGCTTCGTTTCTTTAGAAGAGGTATAGCAAGTGCGTTGTGATTAAATTGCCTTGTAAGGAAAACATGTGGCATCCCAACATGATACCTGTACGCTCTCTCAACTAAATACCAAAAATCAAACATCTCATCTTTGTTCAAGGTTTGACCTTTGTGAAATTTAGCAACATCAATCACCGCTTTTCTGTACGCACTAAAATCTATTTTTCTTCTTCCACCTCTACCCATGATTTTCACCTACCAATGTAATGTAATCGACAATTTCATCCACGTCGGACAAGCCGTATGAAGTGAAAAGTCCAGTATATATGAAGTGCCAGTTGCGTCGTGGACTCCAAGTATACTCTACTTTCACTGTTAAATTATCAGAAAGCGGTTCGGAAACCTGCCTCGCTGTGACGTTGATGTGTTGCTTACGCAATTGCTGTTCAATCTCAAACGGCAGTTCTGTCATAGCAATGATGTCAGGCACATCAACAACATCAAGCCCATCACGGAAACCGAGTGTGAACTCTATGTTGTCACCGACTCGCTTGTAATACATGAGTTGGCCTGTTAGTGATACTGTGCCACTGGTCATCAAGAAGTATTCACCATACTCTTTGATGAGGAAACCACCCTTCGGGTAATTGTGTAAGAGTTGCAAAGACTCTTCCCACGATGTAGGAAGCGGTTCTTTGTATTTAGAAAACGGAAGTTCTATACTTTCGCTGTGAATGTAATTTGTTTGGAGTGGATTCAACCAACACCATGTAAGCGGTACATCTGTCGGTATGTCCATCATTAGGTCCACCATGAGTTCTTTGGCTCTATTGCGTACAGCACCTCGATGTACCTGTATGAGTGTACTGCAATCAGTGACAAACCAATACTCACTTGATGTCTCAACAATCCCAAGTTTGTTCTTTGTATAGGGACGCAGTGGTACGAACATCTCCTCCGCCAATTTGTCCCTGCCGATACCTGTAAACACCATCTGTATCAGCATTTCAGGATTGTAGTTGCTGATGTCCGACATGTCGAGCCTCATCTTCAACCACTTGACCATACGGTAACGCACCGAAGACCAACGGTACTCCAATGCCCAACGCCAAAACATCTCGGCTTCGATTAAGGACATTGAACGGCACAGGTCAAGCACCCAGTCCTCATCAGGTATGTTGTGTACCAACGCCATCAGTTCATCAACGTCCAAGCCTTTGCTTTGGTCGTTGGATTCCCATGTCAAAATTTTAGAGATGTGTGCATTGTCACCCACTGCATCAAGTTGTTCAACAAAACAACCACACTCGTTTGCAAGTTGTACCTTGACACGTCGTGCTGTCATGGGTAATCTTTCATTGGCATCCAAGAAACGCCACACTATGAGGGCTTCTTCCATTGTCAAATCATTCGTCGTGAGATGACGTGGCATCTTTGAAACCAATGCACATAAACGCTGGAACTTCATACGTGTACCCCCAAGTATACCCTATCACTATCATCAACGATGAGGTTCTCAATCCATCCCGCACCATGCTCATCATGCTCGTACAACGCACCCGTCTTATCAGAACGAACTTTCAAGAATGGTATAGTTTCAGGGTGAAAGTTCTTGCTCACTATGAGATGACATCCTTTGTGCAAAGCACTTCGTGCAATCAATGCACTTTGACTACGCAATATACTGTGTACTACATCGGTGAGCGTGAAGGAAAGGCTCTCACCTGCGAGTGGTCCATCGACAAATTCCCATGTCCTATTCCGTTGTTTCCAACGCAGAAGGTATGCTTTCATCTTCTTCCCTCGCAATCCTTCGTTCTTCTTCTTCGCTGTGGGAGTCGATGTGGTCAAGTATCTCGACCAGTACAGGGAGGAGTTCTCGGATTTGATTCGGTGTGAATCGTACTCCCTCTCTTGTATGTTCATAACCATCGTCCTTCCGCTTTAGCATACGAATGTCAATCCAGTTTCGTCCTTTGAACTTAATCCATGCAGTGCGAACCTTTCCCTTTCCCGCACCCCACTTTTGGGTCTTCCCATCTTGGAGAAGATAGTCCCGTTCAAAACTGCTCATTCTTCTTCCTCGTCCTTCTTGCGTGTTGTACGTTCAACCAACAAGCCCCACATCCACGGAGGTACTTTGCCCTCATCGTGGTCGCTTCCTAAGACGTGATACAGTGAATTGTCATTCAAACTCTCGGTGGTAAAGTACCCCTTGTCGGCTCGCTCTTTCAACTCGATGCGAGTCAATGCCTTGTAGGTGTGGTTGTCTGTGTGCCACGTCATGTACAACTCATCACCCGCAAGCAGGTGGTAGTCTTGTGGCTCCATTGCAATATCAGCACCGCACGCAGGGCATGTAATGTGTGTACGCCATAGTTCAACTGGTGCAGTGTTTCCGCTATCGAGTTGAGCATCAATGGTTTCAACATACTCATCAGACTTTCTTTCAAGGTTAAAGTTTGCAAGTGGTTCGCCACAGTCACACGCCCAACCTGATGCAATCGCTTGTCGTTGTTGGAACTCTTGCTCCGCAACTTGTGTCGGGTCAAGTGGTGGTACAACCATTTCAAAACCATCAGGTGTTTGAACGGTGACACCCAGTTCATTAAACAAGTCCATCACGCTGTTGTGGAATGCGTGTGTTTCAGGATGGTCGTACATGGACATCAACGCCCATGTGGTTTCGTCTTGCTTATGGTACTGGACACCTGCACCCTGTGGTGACCATGTGCCACCTACGGGTATACTGTCAATGTGTTCCTTCGCCCATACAATCAATTCTTCGCTTATTTCAAATGCTGTCATTTCATTCACCTCTCTTTACTTTGCACACCGTGAATATCTCACAATGCTCACATGCAGTCAAAACCAAGTCGTCCCTGTCAAGCACATACACGTCAGCATTCGGTGCGTCACATACAGGGCATTCGGTTTCGTTCTTTAGTGTAACGGCTACATCGTACTTCTTACCGAAGACTTTGATGGTTGCTGATTCAAGCAACTCATGGTCGCTCATTTGTACTTGCAACTTCACTGAATCACTTCCAATGCCAGTTCCCAAGCAATCTTCTTCTTGCGAGCGTAAGGACCGAAGATAGCCGACTCAATACCCTTGCGACTCTTCTCACCATTGCGGAGAGTCGTGGCGTGATGGTCGATGTACTCGGTGACAGCATTGTATGCCGACCACCATGTACCACCCATGTTACCCACATTGTTCTGTGGACTTGAGAGCAACTGCATCAACTTATTCATCTTGAGTTTTGTCTTGGTGTTGTCAGCCATCTCACCCGTTTCAGGGTCACGCTTGAGGCCAAGCACATCAATGAAGTACTCCTTGACTTCATCAATCTCGTACTTGACGGTAGCCAGTTCGCTTGCTTGTACACCCCATTCGATGAACTGCTTGTTCATGATACCCAGTGCTCGACGCACATCATCAACACGCTCACCCATCTTGGATGTGTGACGCACGTTGTAGGTAGATGCCTTGCCTTGTCCAATCGCACCACTCAATGTATTTTGACAAACGACACGGATTGGTGTAGGAAGGAACTTCACTGCACCTGTACCGTCGTGCTTGTTCGTGATAAGGAAGTATTGCTCCACTGGGTCTTGTCCATTGATGATGATGGTATCAGGCAACTTCGCCAAAATCCATACGGTTTCCCCGTTGCCCAATGCACCTGCAACCTCGATAGCCGCCTCGTGCGATTGTAGAATCTCATCCATGAATGCAAAGGCATCCACGTTTTGTAGTGGCTTCCATACTCGACCTACGGCTTTGCCCCCACGAGTGAGTGGGACAAGTCCCTCCTCGCTCTCACGGAAGACACCGTACGTATCAGGTACAATTTCGATTTCATCTAATTCATTGTGGAACTTTAACGGTAACTTTACAACTTCCCAATCAAGATGTGCTTTCTGTAATGCTTCCGTCGTAGTCATCAGACCCTCGACAGATGTTCCCAGTCCATGCCACGGAGTACTCCCCGCCCATGCTGTCATGTATTCTCCGCTTGCTGTTTTTGCTAAATCGTGTGCCATATCTATTCCTCCTAAAATTGTACTCCTATTTCTGAATCAAATTGTTTTTGTTGTGCCTCAACACCCTTGAATATCGCTCGTATATGTTGGACATTGGCACTAAGTTCATACTTGAAACCATCTGTGGGAGTGTAAGCAACCATATCATCAAGTTCATCATGCCAATCTTTCAACATAATTTTCAGACCTAACAGATAATTGTGTAGGTCTTCTTGCTCCATTGTAACTGGATAGGTTGTTCCACTTGGTATTTTTACCCTGCTCATACTTAGTCCTCCTGTAATATCTCGTATTCCACTGCGTCAAACAATACATCATCGAATGGTTCGTCAAACAACCTGTGTATGACCCACAAAGACTCCTCAAGTTCTTCTTTGCTATCAGCAAGTATCTCGCCTTCGTACGTTACTTTGACCATGAATGTTTTCATCTCAAGCACCTCGTCCATACTGCAATGCCATTGCCAACAATTCAGGATGCGTATCACGCAGGGTCTTGATTGGTGTGTGGTAAATCAAATCATCAAACACACTCAACAAGTCATCTCGTTGTACACCCATGATAAGTAGTACTTCCCCAACAGGTACGTCTTCAACGTCAGCCACACGGTGTTCAGGCTTGACCGCCTCAACAACGTCGTTCACTTTGTAGAAGTCTTTGTAGTGGTCTAAAGCCTTCTCCTTTGGTGATTCAACATGCGATTGATTCCATTGCTTTGCACCTGAAATGATACGACTGTACACCATGCGTTTGCGTGATGGACACTTACGCTTTGTTGCAAATCCCATCTGTGCCATGTTCGATAATTGTTCGGACAAGTTCTTGAATGTCACATTGGAACGCTTGGAGATGAACGGGAAGAGTTCTTCTCGTGAACACTCCGTATCTCCAAACTCTTCATGCAATACTCGCCAAACATAGTTGCGCTTCGTTTCTTTTGGTTGTCTTTTGTAAACTGCCATTTTTTCTCACCTTCTTTCTCTTTGCCGATTTATAAAGGAAATCGGTCATTCCTCCTCATAAGCAATGCGCTCATTGTTGTACACCATACCATAATCGTCCAGTGTAGTGTACCCGTCTTCAGGTCGATGCGGTATGCCCCATTGGTACATCGTGTACCACACATCGTTCAATGCACGAGCATACGTTGGGTCAGGAACGCTTGCTTTGAAATTGTCATAGTCAATGTTTGTAATCCAATTGTTCATTATTTGTCTAAACACAGTACGGGTAATGTACATACGATAGGGATAATCAGCATCAGGGTCTACAAATATCTCTTGCGATAATGGAAAATCAGGATGACCTCTTCGTTCTTCAAACGGTAAATGCTTGTCATCAGGATGCGTGTGCCATCTTCCATCTTCTCGTGATGAATATCGTTTACCGAACATTGCTATCAAGTGTTCTTCTTTGCGAGCACGTACCAGTAATTGATTCGTACCACGTCGCTTAACGACACTTATCCATCCTTCATTCGTTGCTATCCACACGGTTATCCTCTCCTATAATCATCTCCACACCTTTGAAATTCCATACCTCAAACCATAACGACTTGCAATCCATACAAGCCACGTCGATTGACCCACTCATGAAATCACTACGGTACGCAATCTTGTCGCTACCGCAATCGGGACAGTTTATCACTTCATCTTCGTCTGTCTGATTTGTCACGAGCCAAAGGTCATTGGTTATTTTCACTATGATTTCACACAGTTGTTTCTTCGTCTTTCTCATCAGTTGTTTTATCTGTTTATTTTTCTCGTCCATTTGTGTTCCCCCTTTCCAGTTCATTTATGACCTTGTAATACAAACTCCCTTTCTCGTATATTTTCTCGGTGAAAGTATCGACTCCAATCTTTGGTCGCACTGTACCCATGAGTTCCAATGTCTGTTTATCGGTATTGTTGGTAAACAAATGAGAAAGCACAATGAAACCTACACCACCAGTGCGGTCACGTCCATGTACACAGTGTAGCAGTACGTGCTTACCCTTGTCAAGTAAGTCGAGCACCAACTCCGAAGCGTGTTGCCAAATGAACGGGTCGTCGTTGTGTGCTCGGAAGTAGTAGTGATGTCGCTCTTGCTTGTCACTGTCAATGAATCGTGGTGGGAATCGGCACAAGGTCACAACCGTGTGTATCGGCTTGAGTGTATCTCGAAAATCCTCAAGGTCACACATGGTTAGTGACGAGCCATTCGCAAATGTGATTGGTGTGTTCTTCATGCTTTCACCTCAAATCCTTGTTGTATCTCTTTGGCGGTCATGTCGTGATGCCACAGTTCTTGCATGTCAATTTGACCTTCCATCTCTATACCGCAATCTTTGCACCTCCACACCATGTCAATCGTACCATAACCATAGTGGTCGTTCATGGACACGATTTCAATGGCAGGGTGAATACATTTGATGCGCTCACTCGCTGCATCAATACAGTCTTGCATTGCTCTAATCATGTGCTCAATGCTCTTTGTAAATTCAACATCGGTCAAGACTTTATCTTTTTTCAATTCAATTGCTATATCGTGTATGACTCCCAATTGCTTACGCATCGTTTTTATTTTCTCCATTTGTTCTTCTATATTCATATTCATTCCTCCTCTCGTAGTGCAAAGCAATGTGAGCAAGCCATCGTGCCGTTCACATCATACTCCTCAACGCTATCGACAATCTTGCCACACACGTCGCATTCGTACGATGCATTCGCTCGGTCTTCCCACAACTGTGCGTCCATTCTTTCATACCAGTCGTGCATGTTCATTCCACCTTTTCCGTTTCAAGTTCCATCGAACCTGTGAAATCAAAGTCTGAATCTATTTTCAATTCGACGTTGTGCATGGTCTTGCATTTTTTACATTCACACCAAAGAGTCATTTCGACTCCCCAGTTGTATGTGTCAAGGTCGTCCACCTGCCATGTGAATAGAAAGCCGTCGCACGCAGTGCAACGGTTTGGTAGTTCCGTGATGTACCCTTCACCTTTGTCCCAATTTCTGTTTGGATATGTCATGTTCATTCCTCCTCCCGTAGTACATCAAATGGGTCTTCGATAACAGTACCAGTTCGTTTGAATGTCGTTGTACATACCACACCACATTTGATACAGATGTGCAAGTCTTTTACAATCTCATTACCATAATTGGTAGGGTCGTACCGAAGACCTGCGTACCCGTCTTCCCACGGTATGTCTACCCAGTCATGTTTCGTTTCTTCACAGATATGTGTACTGTACCCTCGCTTCTCAAACTCTTCAAGCAGTGTTAGTCGTCGTTGCAGTGCTTGCAACTCTTCACTTATCTTCATCTTCGCATCAATTATCTTGTCAGTTGCCGTCATTTTATCACCCTCTTTCTCTTTGCCAGTTTATAAATCAACAGTGAAAGTATGCTCACTCCTTCGCCTCCATGAACTTTTCAAAATCTTCCCATGAAAAAATCCAATCACCCGATACCTTCCCCTCTTTTTGATTACCAATAAATGCAATTCGATAACCTTCGGGTGGCTCAACCGATATAGCGTGTTTGTAAGCGGCCTCACAACTGTCAAGTTGTGCGTAGTGTTCCCACGCAGGTGCAGGGAATCCGTTGTCACTCACATCTTGCACCCAATCTTCTCTATCTTCAACCAACAACACTTCAAAGGTAGCGAAGGTTGAAAGTGGGGGATAGTTCCATACTTTCTTGCTCATGCTTTCGCCTCCTCGCAATCCTTACACTTTGGCAAGGACTTAGCAAAGGCATCCGTCATGCACTTGTCATGCCATGAGCCTTCACGCTCCATACCACATAGGTATGTGTTACCGTCAATGCTTGTGTGCAATACCGTAGGTGTGTATCGTTTCTCTCTCACTCCTTCACCTCCAAACGCTTACCGCAACAAGGGCAGTAAGAGTTCCAAGAGTTGTAGCCTATGTTGTCCAAAGCCCTCGCTAAATCATCAAGACATTCTTGAAATACAGGGTCGTCTTTTACACATGAAAAGCAAGTAATCACGCCGTCACCTCCTCGCATTCACACATGTGTAAATCCTCTTCGCAATCGAAACAAATACCACGCTCCCATGCACATTCATCATCGCAAAAGTCATCAGGGTCGTCACTACGAATACCATGATTAGTGTGGAACACCGTGTGGTCTAACGGCTTGGAGCAATGAGGGCAGTAATCAGATGTCACGCCGTCACCTCCACGCCTCGCCACCAGTCGGGAGCAGGTGTACCCTTCTCCCACTTAGCGAACTGCTTGGAATGGTAGTAGGCTTGGTATGCTTTGACCGCATCATCATCACGATACTCGTCAGGCATGGCCTGTGCAAATGGTGTGAGTCCATTGTTCGGAATAGACTTCTTCATCCTCCTGTTGAGTGCATCCATTTTGACAATAGGTTGTAGGCAAGCGTGTTCTTTTCCGAAGCGGAACTCAAACTCAACACACAAAGCAATAGCGTGGGAAGCAAGCCAATCGAGGTTATCCCATGAATCTCCCGCCCATACTGTACATGGATGGTGAGCGTAGCCACCCTTGTAGGGTGTACCCTTCTTAGTGAGTGGCATTTGTTCATCAGTCGCACCATGCCTACGCAGGGCTGATGCCATCATCTGTGCCGCTTCCACGCACATCTTTGGTACGTGTTTGTCGCAGTGCATTTCAGCCGCAGTGATTGGGTTTGTGTCTAATACGAATATGTTCATTCTCTATTCCCCCACTTACCTTTGATTCTCAATCTATATTGTTCAAGATAGTAATTGACTGCATCGTATGCATCATCCCATGCGGCTAATTCCACTTGACAAAGTTGTTGAGCCTCAATGAGTTCAGCCCTTGTCATCTTGCTTGCGGAGTTGCGTACGTCATCAGCAGTGTCATTTTTCATTAAAATTCCTCCTCTTGTGTAAATTCAGGAAAGTGATGTGCGATGATGTCACGTAGTCGCTCGACCTCTTCCATCGCATCATCGTAAGCACGTTTCATAACTGTCAATACAAAGCCTCCTCGTTGAGCATCCCTTACGAAACGCTTCGTTTGCCAATGTGATTGGCGGAATTTGTATTCACCAAACTTGTGTTCTTTGCTTCTGTTTGTGTATATCAGAAGGTCTTCCATGTGTAGTTTGTATTCTTTCAATGCACTTTTGTGTAGATATGTATCAATCATTCGTTCACCTCATCCATTAACAGGTTCAACCATTCGTTCACAATACCCATACCCTTGAGTAACTCTTGCTTACAAGCCAACAGCCAATCGGTTTCACTCAAGTCATCCAAGTCGTGTATGTCATAGAAGGACAGGATGTTGTTGGTTAGACGATTAGCCTGTACCTTGAGGTCGATTGCTCCCACTCGTATTTCTTCAATGCTTTCGCTCATACTTTCACTTCCAATGTTTTCACCTTCTTTCTCTTTGCCGATTTATAAAGCAAAGATTACTGAATCAAGCCACTCGTCGTGCAATGTCTTGCACTCGTTGTTGCATGACGTTGCGAGTCATGGGGTTGCGAATAGCGTTCAACGCTTGTGTCATTGCATCTTCTCCCCCATAAATATCGAATGAACGTCCCATGTCTTGTTCGGACATGCGCCCAAAGGCATCACGGTTGTGTTCTTGAAGTGTATCAAGTTCATTCACCTGTCCAGTGAACGGTTGTCCTATGTTGGCTTTCGCTCCTCCTTGTGCTCGGAAGTCACCAGTTCCGCCTAAGTCCACATACGTTAATTGTCCCGAAGGTCGATGGAGTACGTTGTCGTGTTCCATACCTATGACATCCCAGTTTCCTATGGCCGCATGTGGTACGTAGTCTTCCCTAAGTTGCTCCCTATCTCTTTGAAAATCAAGAGGTTCAGCACCTTCTTCAAAACGTGTAAGCATCAATGGTGAACCTCCTACGTTGCGAAGTTGTGCTTCGGGTACTCCGACACCGAGAGCATTGAGATATTGATTCATGTCAAATTCATTGAGGACATGCTTTGGGTGCGCTCCTCGCTTACCCACGAAACTACCTTCACTGGTATTGTATCTTCTCGCACCAGTCGAACCCGCAGGGTACATTTGAGAACCCCTCGCCCCTGATTGAATTAGGGCGAAGGCTTCATCAAATGGACTAACCATGAAAGTACGAAGTGGTGCTTCTATTTAATTTTACATGGGGAAGGGCTTCATTGTGAAAACACAACAACTATCTCCGAGGTCAAACCTTTTGCCCTTATTATTGGATAAACCCATGTGAAACTAATCGAGTGGATGCTGTACGTTTAAGTCGCCCAGTACCCATCGCAATGCCTTGACCACGCCTTCCAGTGCTTTGTAGTTTCTCATGTGAAACATACGCTTGTCCCTCGTACATGATTGCATTGCAGTGTAATGTTTGTTTTGTAATCGCTCGGCTTTGTCGAGCATCTCTTCAATCTCCACCCACGTTCTTTCATAGGTAAAGTGTTCACTGTCTTGATGGTCGTTCATTCCTTTCGCCTCCATTCTTTACCATCCCATTCAACTACCTCTATTTCACAAAAGTTACAATAGAACTCGCCATCCCCTCTTTGTAAAATGCAATCGCATGATTTACAATGCTCGGTCATTTAATCACCTCGTTAAACATAGGTAGCACTCTATGGCATTCATTGAGTATGTCGCTCAAGATAGGACTCACCTCTTCGTGGTTGTCGGGTATCATGGATTCAATATCCTCAATGATACGACGCAAACGCTTGACTTCTGCGAGTAGTAGTGGTGCGTCTGCGATGAGATGTTTGTCTGCTATCAAGTATAATCCCGCATCGTCTGTTAATGGCGTGTTTCCAATTGCTTTTCGCACGATGTTACCGTCTTTCCAACACCACAATCCTTCTGTGTGTCCTTCGTACTTGTCTGTGTCAATCATTCAATCAACCCTCCCGTATGTGTATTGGAGAATCACATTAGTATGATTCTCAAGAAGCCACTTCTCCAATTCACGCAACCGCTTGAATTCTTCAAGGAGAAGTGGTGCGTCGGCAATCAGTTGTGCGTCAGCCTCAGACAATGTGTTCTTGCGTACACCGACTATACATTTATCGAGGCGTGTAACATTGATGGATTGAGACTTGTGCTTGTGTGTAGGAAGAAGAACCTCCCATCCAAAACCGTGTGTGTCTGTCCCATCGAATGCGTACCATTCGCCTTCTGTGTGTCCTTTGTATTTGTCTGTGTCAATCATTCAATCACCTTCCTCAAGTCCTCAATGAATCCACCCATGTATGAATCATCAGCCGCTTCCATGTTGGTAGCAATATCAGCAATCGCTTCACGCAACCGCTTGACTTCCTCAAGGAGAAGTGGTGCGTCTGTTATGAGTTGTGTGTCTTTGTGGTTTGTTTCAACTATCCGTTTGGTGTGCTTGTTGCACACAACAGTCATATCGTCTGCAACAATGTGTCCTTCGGGAGTCAAGTTCCACGGTCCCGGCGTGTGTCCTTCGTATTTGTCTGTGTCAATCATTCAATCATCTCGTCTAATTTTTTATTCAATAACTCAAAAGCATAAGCATTCCATGATACGGGATTTCTAATGTATTCTTCGGCAAGGTGAAGTCTTTGACGCAACCGCTTGACTTCCTGTATGATGAGTGGTAAGTCCGTAATGGCATTCATTCTTTCATCTATATCGCACTCAAACTTGAGAGCAGGTAAGACTTGAAACCACGGCTCGTATGTCTTGTCGCTTCCCCTACCATCCATAAGTGTATAGCCACCCTTTTCAGCAGGGCATTCTTTGTATTCCCAAAGCACCCAACCCTCATCGTCGGTGTTGTCATTCCATATCCATGTTACATCGTCTGCTATTTCGTATTTGTCTGTATCAATCACTCTTCTTCACCTCTCTCCCATGTTAGGTTTCCATCCTCATCCATGAAACCAGCAAAATCAACACCTGCACTTGCGCCATCCTCATGCTCGTCTGTTCTCACGGCTACATACCAAGAAAAATTACATTGAGAACATGAAAAGAAGTAGTCAGTCAATCCTGTTTCCCCACTATTTGTAGCACTCAATGGTATCTCATCACTACCACATTCAACACAGATATGGTGTCCTTCGTATTTGTCTGTGTTAATCATTCAATCAACTCCTTCCATGTATTATCACAATTATCACACTTACATTCAAGTTCTTTATGGTTAAACTTGAAATCAAAATCAATTGAACCACATTCGGGGCATTGTCTATACTCATCACCATTATTGTGTGCTATGTATGAGCGTAGTCTTATGACTTCGGCTAAAAGTATTGGTGAGTCTGCGATGAGTTTCAAGTCTGGTCTTGTCAAGTGATAGCCATGATGAACGGCTGACAATACAGGATGAGGTCGCCCATTGGGGTATTCTTTGGTATCATTACATGGGAACGGTATGAGAACAGTTGCTTCCCACTTGCCGACACCATGTGGGCTATCTTCTTCATAGACCCACGGCCCTGCTATGTGTCCTTCGTATTTGTCTGTGTCAATCATCCAATCAACCCCAATATCTCATCGAATCCCTCAAGTTGCTTAAGTGTGTCATACTTGTCAAGTAAAAGAGAGTGCAGTTCTCGCAAGGACTTGAGTTCCTCAAGTTTGTTGTCATACATTTCACGCAACCGCTCGACTTCTGTTTCCATGTCAAACTCTTTCTCCAATAGTTCAACATAATCAATTCGCAGTTGATTGTATTTTTCCGATAGTGTGTCACAACAAATCATTCGTTCACCTCATCCAATCTGTCCCATAAAGTCGGTGTAGGTTTCACTTCCTTGTGTCTATTAACATACAATTCACCCTCATCATCCAACTCATAGTAGTGAATGATTGCACGAGTTCGTCGTTTGTAGTTGTTGATGTACGCCATCGCACCTTCTTCTGTGTGGAATACAGGGCGTGGTTCTTCCAAACCTCCCCCTAATACACCGTCCCAATTTTCTTCATCGGGTTCGCACAACCACACAACCTCAAAGGTTGGCACTTGTTCTTTGTAGCATTCATCACACACTAAGTATGAGACTTCTTTACTCTCAACTTCATGTAGTGGCTTTTGTTCTTCGCAGTTTACGCATTTTGCTTTCATGTTTATTCCTCGCTCGTTTCAACGCCTTGTGTTGGTCGCTTACCTTCACACTGAATGTACGCATTGTTTTGCTCAACGAAGTCAATCAACTCGTTGCACAATTGGAAGTGCATGTTGAGTCGCCATTGATTTGTGAAGTTGAACTTGAAGATGTTGTCAATACCCTCAATCATATCAGCATCGTTTGAACCTACAATAACGAGTTGATAACCGTCATCGTATTTCTCAACCGTCACGTTGCGTACGTAGGCCACCGAATCTGTGGCAAAGGATTGGAACATGGGCTTGAGTGCCGCAAGGTACATCCCTACGTCGTGTGGCATTCCGTACTTAGCCGCAAATCCGTATTCACGGTTGATGGTGACTGGACCATAGCCTTGAAGGTGCATTATACCTGTACCTCCATCGCTCATGGTACGAATCTGTAAGGTCGGTCCGTCCACTTTTTTGTTCTTCATGTATTCTTCGTCAATTGTTTGCTTTGGTTGTTCGTTCATGTTGTTCACTTCCACGTTCATTGGTGCGAATAGTTTCGCAATGAAATCTTTTGCATCTTCAAAAAATTCTTCTGCTTCGTTTTTGTCTTCATTGTTTTTGGTCATGTTCATTCCTCCTCTTTCATGTAATCAGGTATGTTCAACGGTATCAGTGTTGCTCGATTGGGTACGACATACGACGGTCCCGCATCTGATAGGTCGTTGAATAACTCCCATCCACGAGTCGTCTTGCGTGCCATGTAGCCCACGTATCGCTCGTCACCATTCTGAACGTGCAACACTTGATACCAATGTGGGTTCACTCGTTGCATCTCATACCAATGCGTTGTGCTCAATACCAGTCTGTAATAATCATCCATAGTTCTCATCTCCATTCTCTTTGCCGATTTATAAAGCAGTGATTGATGATAGTCATCAGACTCACGCATCAGCCTCCGCCTCTTCCTTCTTCACCTTCACGATGTTCACTGGAATCTTTGGTAGTTGGTCGAACATACCCATGTAGTTTGACTTAGCCGCAGGTGACTTGAGGAACTCAAGTAGTATCTCCTTTGGCGTAGGTAGGTCTTCAACAAACACTTCGGGCTTGAGCCACAAGTTGAAAGTGACTGGTATTGCAACTGCCGACAAGGACTTGTCGGTGGTATTGAAGTCCTCATCAACCTCACGCCATACTGGATAGGATGTGGCGGGTGGAGTCATTTGCTCGGAGAGCATTGAAGCATAGTCTTCCGCTTGTGCTTCTGTACCAAAGACATACGGTGTGTCTTGGAACTGCTCCTTGTATATCTTCGGGTACTTCCACCCTACACCTGCTTTGTAAAGACCACTGCCTTGTCCCACCACACCGCTTGCGATACGCACCTTGTAGTATCGTAGTTCGTCTTTCGGCTTCCAGTGATACGTATTGACTTTGCATCCCCACCAGTTCTTCGTGTCCTTGATGCTGTACACCCAGTCGTTGATGGTGTCACCAATCTTACGGTTGAACGAGTCGCTCACAAGAACCTCTTGGCGCACTTGTTCCAACCATTGCCATTGCGTCCACATGAATGTACGACCACGACCCGATGATGTTTGTACACATCGTCCGTTCTTGACCATGCGATTGAAACCTTTGTTGATGCAACGTAGTAATTCTTTCTCACCATCCTTGTCCATGAGTACACGGTTCATGCCACGCTCCATGTGTTCTTCGAGCGTAGTAAGATGTGATGTGTTCTCCCAGTTTCTAAAGTGTGTATTACCGCTTGCCCATGAAGAAATAATCTTCGCACGATAGAGAGGGTTGGTGTTCAACTCCTTCCATGTAGCACCGCTTTCGATTGCATCCCACAAGGTCTTCCTGATGTGCCAATCGGTACGGTTCTTCGTTGGGTACTTACCCCACTCTTCAAAGTATTCGGTGTCGGTCTTGTCAAGTGCTTTAGTTGTGGCTTGTGCGAGCAGTCGTGTGTCGTACCAAAAGGCACGACGTGTTTGTTCATTGATACACTCTTTCGCTGTCACCTTACGGTCAGGACCGAAGGACATCAGTGTGTACGTCAGTGCCATGTCCATCGCACATGAGGTATGACACATGTCTTTGGATTTACCAATGCCCAGTGTCGATACAATCTCATCGTCCGTGAACTGGAGGCTCTTGCCTACGAGTCCTTGTCGTTCCCATTCGTCTGCACTCTTGTATGTGTTGTGGTGTGTTCTTCCCATATTATCATCTCCTTTCTCTTTGCCAATTTATAAATCAGTTCTTACTTTTACATTCAAAGCAAGTGACTGTGGAATCGTCTGTACCTATCTTGTAGATGTGGCGTACAGGTTTGTGCTTGCGACATACTGTACACTGCACAGTAGCCTCGTTGTCTTTCTTCGGTGGTGTGAATACCGATGGCTTCAGACTCGTGCGCTCAACAAGACAGGATGCACAGGAGGTATCAATCTCCTCAACATACATCTCACGTACGCTGAACTCACGGTCGCAGTCGTAGCAAATCTTCTTCTCTTTGGTTTCACCCTCACGAGTCGTGTCGTAATCACAGTCCATGCAAACACCGTTGTCATCAATGTGTTTACCATGACAGGCAGGGCAAGCATCGAGTTTCACATCATCGAAGCCCTCAATAGCATGACCACACACGCCACAATCACCGTAGGTGTAATCAGTTTCATGGAGGTACGAGCCACAGCCTTCACAGATACCTTTGTCCTGTGAACCTGTGGCCGAATCAAAATCTCCTTCGTCAGTGTCACCCCATTTACCACCCATCGTGTAGTCTTTGTATATGTTCTTGTACTGATTGAATGAATAGGTCGGTGTTTCAATCATGGCCTTACCAACAGGCAAGTCACACACATCAGCGATGTACTGTTGTTGCCCTTTGGTTTCAACTGCATGGTGGCAGTGTGCATCACGCACCCACTCGATGAGGTCAGCCGCACTCGTGTATGATGCACGCTCCTCTTCGGTAGCAGTGAGATAGCGGAAGATGCACAACTGTACACCAGTCCGACCATGACCACCCGCACACTGTACAGACACACGAGTAAGTTTGTGCTCACGTATGTCATCGACCAGTGCATACCAAAACAATGCGGGTGATGCAGGGATGCCGAAGTCGGGGAAGTCTAAGTGGATGAACAAAGGTTCAGGCTCGGACGAACCAATGTACTCGGCACACGAGAACCCATCGGGTACAGTAGTGTCGTCTTTGGATGCAACACTTCCATGCATGGTTTCGCTCGGACCCATCGCAAGGTCAGGTAGTGGCGACATCTTGTGCCACCCACCACTACGGTTCTTGCCACCACCATAGAAGGTGATGCCATCGGCTGATGTGAAGATAGCCTCCTGTCCTGTGTGGCAGTTGTGCTTGCTCCATGTGTTCGTCTTTGTTGTCGTCTTATCTTTCATTGGTTTCATTTTCTTTCCCCCAGTATTTTTCTTGTTCTTTCGTTGTTGCTTTCGAGTCTTACGTTTGTTTCGTCGTCCCATCATTCTTCCTCCTTTGTGAGTATGTCGAGTGCTTCGATGAACACAGGCTTGTCGATGGTGAGTGCATAGAAGTTGGCGAAGGCTTGTTGTGCCTTGTTCTTGTGGTAGTCGGTCATCTTGTTGTAGTCCTTCTCAATGACATCACCCATCTTGAGTGTCTCGATGATGAAGGCAGTTGTAGGTTTGAAACCTTTGTTTCGCATCAGTTGCTTGAGTATAACCACACCAGCATACATGATGTTGGATTGTGTTTCATCAACAGTGTTCTCTTCAGGATAGGAGAGTGCCTTTGCATCTGTGGACACACTCGACACTTTGTAAAGTGGTAGTACTCGCTTGAACTGTGCAAGTTGAAGGTCTTTGCATTTCGTACAGTGGTGTGAACCACATGGGATGAATGAATCGTGTTCTGCATATCCATGCAGACCATTACCGTGAAACCGACCATGCTTAACAATAGACTCCTCAAGGTCACGCATCTCTTGAGGCAGGTCACTGCGTAGGAAGATAGGTTTGGATTTCAGTGCATCGTTTGAAATGTCCTGTGCATACTTGAGGATGTGTGTGACATCCTGTGAGTCATGGTCAGCATCACGGTGTTGGTACGCATCGAATGCCGCATAGTATACACGGAAGAAGTCATGTGGATTGAGTTCGATACAGTTCGCATTCGTACCCCAGTCGAGCGCAGTCTTTGACAGGAACTTGTTGAAGAAGAACCCAGTGTTGTGTACGTTGTGCTCACATGTGTTTGCTTCGCCAATGACATCGAGCATGTTCTTTTCGGTAGGCTTCTTGATGAATCGCTTGATTGCTTGTGCAAGTTTGAGCGTAGCATCCACCGACTTCTTGTACTTCGCACCACCGTAGCCACCCGACCATCCACCGTAGTATTGCTTGCTCGTCCACTTGAGGAGAGCGATGATGGAATCGAGTGTGATAGGCTTCTCTTCGATAGCCATGTAGTAGTGCTTACGATTGTCGCTCATGGACTTGTCATGTTTCTCTCGCAAGCGGTCACCATAGATGGATGATACAACCAGTGGTGTCATGTACGTGTGCTTCTCTTGACGCATACCTGCGGAGTGTCGCAACTCACCAACAGATACGGACAGCCCTGCATTGACAAGCCATCCGACAAACACACCACCGAAGAAGGCAGTGTTGGATGGGTCAATCAATGGAGCACCAATGAACTGATGGAAGTGATTGGATAGCCAACCATGTTGGCGAGCAAAGCGATGCAAGCCGACCTGCAATCCTGATTGGAATGCGTCATTGAACTCGAATGGATTGTACGGCTTAGGCTTGAACTTCATGTCGGTTGTCACCCAACCCGATGCAACCTCTTGCCATTGCTGTCCGACCTCAACCTCATTGACGATGTAAGGAACTCCATACTTACGGCACTGACCTGCATGGTGGGACAGGTGAGATGCACCTGTACCAATGTGTGATACAACTGTACCCTTTGGTGGGTCGCTACGTAGCAACTCCTCAAGGCGAGCCAACTCTTCGTCGCCTGAATCGTGAACAATGTGTACGGCCTTGACCTTGACCTTACCTTGTGGAATCGAACCATTGATGGTCACACCCGCAGGTGGAGTGACCAGTGGAGTGTGTCCCGATGAGCCACGCAACTGCACGAGGTACGACTCATGACTGATGGCTGATGAGCCACGATTGTGACGAGTGACTCGCTCGTTCATGTCATCACCACTACCGCTAATGCGTGAGATGAACTCCAGTTCGATGAGAGCAGGGTCGATGTTGAGTGTGCTCAAGTTGTTTGTTGTGTTCCAGTCTGATTGGTGAGGGAGAGCAAGGCGAAGCGTTGCACTCCCTGCTGTGATACCATCGTGGGTATCACCCATCATGATGTATGAGTTCGGTGCGACAACGGCTGATGCGTCAGCCGAAACGAAACGCTGTACGATGATGCAACCGAATGGGTCAATGAGTCCATGCTCGTAGGCTGTGGTGTCAGCAGTATCAACGGACAACATCTTGTCAGCGATGCGAGTCAATGTTTCACGCAACTCATCGACTGTGAATGCAGGTGAAGATTCGAGTACACCCGGACGTGGTGTGAGTGGACAGGCACGTACGAATACTGGCTGTGAAAGTACACCACCACCGTTGTTTATCTCCATAGTGATGTGGCCTGATGTTGTAACTCTTGTAACGAACTCCTCAATCATCTCGGTGCTCATGAGTTGGTCCTTGAGATAGTCACTCAACTGCTCCTTCGACTCGATGCATGTCATGATGTCAGACAACTCGCTCTCTTGGGTGAGCAAGTTGAATCGGATGGTGGATAGTGGTTTCCAATACCCACTCATCATTCCCGCTTCGTGTGCCTTCGTGTACTTCGCTAATGCTTCTGCCTTCTGTGATGTCATACTTTAACCTCCAATGTTTTCATCCTCTTTCTCTTTGCCGATTTATAAATCAAACCGATTCAGTCCTCCGTTTCTTAGAGAGGAAGTCTGATGGTATGTCGCCGTCTTCAATCATCTTAGCGATGAGCATGTTGGATATGCCCTCACGCTCCTCGACAGTTCCACCATCGAGTACTGCTTGTACGACCTTACGCTTCTGTTCGATAACGTAATTGAATTTCTCGTCGATGGTATTCTCGACGGACAGATATACTGCACTTACGGATTGGCTCTCTTGACCGATGCGATTCACACGGTCTTCGGCTTGCTCCTCGTATGCGGGAACCCACTCACGTTCAACGAACAAGGTGGTGTCGGATGCTGTGAGTGTGATGCCCTCCTTCGCTGCGATGGTCGAGCACACGAGTACCATGAGGTCGCCTCGTTGGAATGCTTCGACTTGTTGTTGTCGCTTCTGTGCTGGCATGTCACCAGCGATAGCACCGACCTTACCACGTAGGCTCTCATCCTCACGTAGTGTAGCGAAGATGGCTTGAAGGATGTCACGATGATGTGCGAAGACAACGATGGGCTTACCACTAATCTCCACGTAGTCCTTGACATACTGAATGGCATGGTCAATCTTCATGCGACCACACTCATGACGTAGGTCAGTCAGCATGTTGAGAACGAATCCTTTGGGTAGTGTACCGTAGTGTCGGTGTGCATCGTACTCGTCAAGCCACTTACGAAGCAGGGCATTGTAGTCCTTCGTCTGTTGCGACGTTGGATTGATGTAGTGAAGCGAGCGTACTTTAGCAGGTAATTCAGTAAGCACCTCGCTCTTGAGTCTACGAATACAGAAGTCACGAGTACGATTGTGCAACTCTTCTGTGTTGGATGAACCGTTGAAGTCCCACGCATACTTGCCACGACCAATTGGTTTCTGATGTCCGTCGCAGTATCGCTTGCCATACTCGAAGAAGTTGCTGAACTCATTCGGGCGTAAGAGATTGAGTGTGGTATAGAATTCGTTTGGTCTGTTGGTGATGGCCGTACCTGAAAGACAGATGACCGACTCGGATTGTTTGGCAATCTCAAGCACCGCTTGTGTGCGTTGAGCCTTACTGTTCTTGAGGTAGTGCGACTCATCACATACAACAATGTTGAAACCATAGTCAAGCAGTTGCTCACGTCGTCGTGAGATGAGGTCGTAGTTTGCGATGACAACATTGCAATGGCGAGGGATGTCTCCCTTCCATCCACTAAGGACTTCGACTTTCCATTCGGGTAGCCACGCCTTGACTTCCTTCTCCCAATTGTACTTGACTGATGCTGGACAGACAACCAATGCAGGTGTGTTGTGCATGTTCAATGCTATGTGTGCGATGGCTTGGATGGTCTTACCGATTCCCATGTCATCACCAATCAAGGCACGACCATGTGCAAGTTGAGCGAACTTGACTCCGACATACTGGAAGGGGTACAGTTCACGGTCATCGGGAAACGATTCGATGAGTATGTCCTTGATGTCTTGAATGGCTTCGTCGTCATCGAGTACGGATGCACTACTGATGGCAATGCGTTCAGCACGCTCTCGCATGTAGGATGCGACTTCGGGTATGGCTTCGATGGCATCAGCAATCTCGTTGATGTATGGCATCTTAGAGTTCCCTTTGCGAATCCTATCAACGAGTGGCGATGCTTCGGACAATGCGATGCTCCATGTCTTGTCATCAGGATTGAACTTGCGACCCTGTGTTTCTTTGATGTACTCCAATGTCAAGGCACGCTTTACTGGGTCTTGAATGAACGGCCATTGTAGGATGATGCTTGAGCCTTGTAAGCGTGCGCTTACTTGCGTGACCGAAGGGGCTTCGGGCTTGGCTTGATTGAACTCGGCTGTGAGTTGCTCGGCATTGATGTACACACCTTCTTCTTTGAAGCGTTGGCGTACGAGGTCAAGTGTTTCCTGTGTGTTCTCAATCGTCCACTTCTTGAGGTCGCCATTGAACTTGACCTTCGGGAATGGTGCAACGGACTTGAGTACGACGTTCCAATGTTCGTTGAATGGATAGGACAAACCAATGCGTACGCTTGTGAACTCTTTGCCGTATCGGTTCTTCCATACGTCATTGACATGGAAGGCTGTGATGGTTGGTACGCTTGTACTCTCCAGCAAATTCATGGCGTACTGTTCAGTAATTGTCATGTGCGATTGCTCCTCGTACTCAAGTTTAACATGAGCGAGGTCAGGCTTCTGTCCTGTGTTAAGCATGTGCTCACGGATGTATTGTCTCACCGCTTTGTCGAATGGTCGCATGGCTTCTTCCTTCTCACGGAATGCTTCTAAGTCACGCTCGTACTTCTCTTTGGCAACTTCGCCACGCTTACGTAGGTCGTCAAGGAAAGCATCGACTGAACCTTCGATGCCAGCATCACGTAGGATGGAAGGCATCTGTGTGTTGCGGTACTTGTGGAATCGTTCCGATGCTTCGATGAGGTTACGCTCATCAAGTTGCTCTTGATGTGCAAGGCGTGAGAAGAACGGCCAGTCGGGTTTGTTCGGACCGACATCATCCTTGTGGTCGGGCGCACCATAGCCCACGAAGGTTCGTATCATTTGGTGTATGGTATCAGCGTTCATAGTACCATCTCCTTGATGTAGTCCTCGACTCGTTCAAGTATCTCTTCCCATTCGGATTGCGTTGGTACTTCGTATAGGATTTCATAGAAGTCATCAATGACTAAGCCTTGTGATGCAATGGTCACAGCGAACCACGCATTCATTCTGATGTTCCATCCTGTGTGAACACCTTTCTTTCCTTCGATGTTGTTCTCGTATGCTTGTCCGAGTTGCTCGTCATTGAATACACCACAGGCTTGAAGGAAGCGAGTGGCATTCCCATGTCCGTTGTAATTGTAATTGATGCCATCCACTTCCTTTGGCATGTCTTTACGTGAAGGAATCCATGATGCTCGGAACGTACCATGTCTCATCAAGTCAGCGTTGTATTCCTCACCGTCAATTGTGAAGGTGTGTGTAGCGATGGTGTCGTAGCCACTACTGTACCATTCGGGTCGCAGTAATGGTGTCGTACTCAATTCATCTTCGTCGCTGTATCGAATGTTTGCATAGTCGTATGCGCTGTCTGTTCTCATTGTATCACCTCAAGGTGGCCTAAGTCTGAAATGTATTCCTCGTTGAATGCTTTGACGAACTCTTCGACTGTGTATACTGCCGTGTGTTCTTCGTAAGTGTAGCGTAGTTTCATTGTGAATCCTCCACAAGTTCAAGCACGATGTTGCCATCCTCGTAGGATGTGCAGTAGTATTTCTCACCATCAGCATTGTCAGGTATGGTCGGATTGAAGTGGTCGGTAATCGTATCAAGCACCTGCTCCCACAATCGTTCATTCAGTTCTCGTAGTTTGTCTAAGTATTCTTCTGCGTTCATTGTTATGTTCATTGTATCATCTCCTCTCTCCTTGCCGATTTAAAAAGCAACTTGATTGCAATGGTAATGTATACTGCACCGACGTACAGAAGGGGAAACACTTCGACCATGTTCATGCTGTCACCTCAATCCAATTGCCGTTCCATGCGTGACCGTTGAGATACCATTGGAAGTTACGTTGGTAAATACTTACATGAGGTATAGCGTTGAGTCGTTCTTTGGTTGTGACCGTAGGCCACCCTGCATTGCTGATGAGGATTCGCCCATCGGGATGATGTTCAGCGATGAGGTTGTTGTGTAGGTACAATTCAGCAACGCCTTTCCACATGGAAACAGTCGTGTTGCCTCGCCTGAAGTTCTTGTGTTTCATGAATGCATTTACTGCGTCTTGTGTTATCTTTCTCATTCGCTCACCTCACGTATGTCTGTGTGTGTTTCGTCTAAGGCTCTCGCCTCATCTTCATCGGGTAATGGATAACCATCACGGTCAAGACCAATCTCGTTCAACACTTCGACAGGCCAGTTCTTCGGTGCGAAGAGTGAGCCATCAGTATCACAGCACTTGCACACCTTGAATGTTTGAGCGTCATCAACGAAGCCAACGTGTGTATCATCATCACACAAGTCGCAGGTTGGTTCGCTCTCAAAGAAGAAGCGTACTACGATTGAATCTTTACTGTCGTCGTTCACGAACTCCCACCTCTTGTGTCCAAGCATCTGTTCGCAAGCGTCATCTATTTCATCTGTCAAGTCTTTACTCATTCGCTCACCTCGATTGGGAATGGATTGACACGCACCCATTCATGCGTCCACCAATTTTCGTAGCCATTCCAATAGCGTACCTCGTAGCCCTCTCGTCTTGCGAAGGCCAACGCCATTGAGATTTGTCGTGGTGTTGCTCGTAGGTCTGTAAGTATTTGCCCACCCCCGAACTGTGGTGTCTTGTTCTGTGAGTACACAGCATAGAGATGCCGTCCATCATTGGTGCGTTTGATATGTATGTACCTTCTATGTGAAGGGCTGAATATCCTCTTTATCGAAGTGGTAATCATCGACCTCTTTCTCTTTGCCGATTTATAAAGCAAGGCTTTCAGTCCTTCGATTTTTTGCTGGGTGTCATTGTGGTCATGTAGTCACTTTGTTCATCAGTATGTTCATGGCGATGACTACAACAGGTATAGTCAAGTTATCATACTCCTATGTATATATTATATTGAGAGTAGTACCCTATGAGTATTGACTATTCGCTATGGTCAAACGAGTGAATAGAGGTGTGAATAAAGTGAACATAGTGACGTGCTTTGCTTTCACGTTGAAACCATAGACTTGCATCTGTATAGGGTGGTGAATCAACACCCCGTATATGCAGGGTGGTGCGACGACACCCCACCAATCAACCTCGTGCTTATAGGAGAAAGCCCTGCTGTCGTGCGTCGCTCGGACCAAAGAGAAAATCTCACGTACAAATGCGAGAGCCGTGAAGAGTCCAACCCATATGGGTGCGACTCAATTAAATGAACAAGGTCGAGCGTAATGCGAGGGCGTAGTGAAGAGTCCAGCACCCCGTACGTTACGTGCTATGTGCGATTTTGCGATAAAAAAAAGCCCCGCCATGCGCCTGAACGCATGACGGGGCGGAGACTCGCACCGTATCAGGTGCGAGGACGGGGGCTAAGAGCGTGCTACTGTGAGCCTACTCAAAGGGACGCATCGGACTGTGCGACCTTGAGTGGGTTGTCGCCAATCCATGTGATGGAACGGTCTTTCGCACCCTTACCCTTGTACACGGACTCAGGCGCACCTGCCTTCTTAGCGAGGCGAATGACCGAAACGGCTGGCATTTCAGCGAGCACGTCGAGTGTGTAAGGAGTCGATGCCGATTGAGCCACATGCTTAGGCGTGTTGCCGTCCTTCTTGACGACCTCGACCTTGTGGCCCTGCTTGTACACCTTAGCGGTTGCGAGGAGGGCTGTTTTGCCAGCCTTGTCTAAGCCTTCGTACCACTTGTCGCCCTTGACCGAGCGAATGAATGCCTTTCGAGCCTTGTTCTCGGACACATACACACGAGGGTTGCCCATTGAATCGACAACACCTTGTGCGTACCACGCATCTCCGTCCTTGATGACGGTTGCCTTGAGGTTCGCATTCGCAATGCGCTTGAGTTGACCACGAGCCGACCCCATTGCGTGCGCCCAAAGGTTGCGAATTTGTCCTTCGTTTGCGCCCTTGCTCACCTTGTAAGTGCGCTCAAGCATGGCAATCATGTGCGGTGCTGTGCTCGTGTAGGTAGGGACTTTCGCCTTGAAGTCAGCGTTCCCGTATTGGTGTCCGAGTTCGACTGAAGTAGCGAGAATCTCACGCAACTGCTTGCGAGTGTAGGTGTGGAAGTGTTCGGGTTTCGACGGAATCGAACCGCTAAACGTGAATGCAGGGACACCATGTACGTCAAAGACGATTGGGATGGTGAGTTTGGTGCGCTTGCTCGTGAAGAAGTCAAGCATCACCTCCGCAAGCGGTCCCATCTGCATAGCAAATGGAAGGGTTCGTTCGATGGCAGGCAACGGGTTCTGTGTGTTCTGTGACATGTTTGATACCTCGACTTCTTTCTCTTTGCCGACTTATAAAGCAAACAGCCCGATACGGCGTTTTTCTTCGTGTGTGCGCCTTGCGTGTGAGCATAGCACAAAGGCATAGCGTGGGCGTAGGAAGGCAGGGTTTCGTATGCAACACCCATATGGGTTGGGTTCAAGGGACGCTATTCATGGGGGCTTGCGTATAACGAGGTGTTATGCTATATGCGTGGGCAATGAGTCGCCGTCATAGCACGTATGCGTGCTATGCGTAGGCGAGGGGCGAGAGCCGTACGCTATGCCCCCGCCCCCGCCCGCACGAGTACCCCATTCTATAGACGTTCTATAGAACGTGGTACTGCGCCATAGCACAGACCCATAGCACGACCCATAGCACACCCCTTAGACGGAGGCATAGCATAGCACAAACCCATAGCACTTCTTTTAGTCACGCACACCTTTCCGAGAAAAAAAATTTCAAACAAAATTTTTATGGT
>Ga0209645_1000174_pt1 | contig 33811 bp, 26 predicted proteins | sample ETNvirenome_6_30_FD_184070 | JGI IMG/M metagenome (GOLD analysis project Ga0209645, IMG submission 184070) | Marine viral communities from the Pacific Ocean - ETNP_6_30 (SPAdes) (version 2) | ecosystem: Environmental > Aquatic > Marine > Oceanic | place: Pacific Ocean | collected 2013-06-19
ATGGAGTAAACTTCTTAGAAAACGAAAAGCAACTGGAGAACCGTATGTATTATTTAAAGGCAACACTAACAAAGCAAATCCAAAAGCATATAAATCAAATGGACTAAAAGTTCATATGACAAATATATGTTCAGAAATTACATTACATACAGATGAAAATCATAGTTTTGTTTGCTGCTTATCATCTTTAAATCTAGCAAAATATGAAGAATGGAAAGGTACAAATCTTATATACGACGCCATATGGTTTCTTGACGGCGTTATGGAGGAATTTATTCAAAGAGCCAAAGGACTTAGAGGTTTTGAAAATGCCGTTCGTAGTGCTACAAAAGGAAGAGCGCTCGGTCTGGGAGTACTCGGATGGCACACCTATCTCCAAGAAAAATCTATACCTTTTGAAGGTTTGCTTGCTCAGTTTGAAACTAGGAAAATATTTTCGCAAATTAAAATTGAAAGTGAAAGAGCTTCCAGAGATCTTGCTGAAATTTATGGCGAGCCTTTGTGGTGTGCTGGTACTGGTATGCGTAATACTCACCTGCGTGCTATTGCTCCCACTGTTAGTAATTCAAAGCTTAGCGGAAACGTTTCACCGGGTATAGAGCCATGGGCCGCAAATGTATTTACTGAACAATCAGCTAAAGGAACTTTTATAAGAAAAAATCCTACATTATTAAAATTATTAAGAAAACTTAAAATTAATACAAATGAAACTTGGGACAAAATACTCGCAGATGGTGGTAGCGTTCAAGGTTTATCTGAGCTTGATGGGGTTAATATTGGCTCACACGAAATTCCAGCGAAAGAAATATTTAAGACGTTTAAGGAAATTAATCAATTAGAATTAGTTAATCAGGCGGGAATACGTCAACAATATATAGACCAATCAGTTAGTTTAAATCTTGCTTTTCCCGCGGTAGCAACCCCTAAATGGTTAAATAAAGTTCATTTTGAAGCTTGGAAAAAAGGTATTAAAACGTTGTACTACACTAGGACGGAATCGGTGTTACGTGGAGATATAGCTCAACAGGCAATGAGTGAAGATTGTTTAGCTTGCGATGGGTAATTAAAAAAGGGAAGGCTGTTAAGCTTTCCCTTTCTGATTACAGGAACTTTTGGGTATGGTACGCCCATTATATCTTTGTTCCTTATTTTTTACAAATGCATTCTGCAATAGGACAGCTTTCTACATTTACAATTAATTTAGAAATTAGCCAATTCCATTTGCACATTAGTTTGCACCAAAATGCCTGCATCCATAATCCTAATTTTACCAATAATTTTCCCATAGTTTTTATTTTTTATATATTACAATATTCGTTATAAGCATCGAAGCAAGGACAAGACTTTGCCGCAAACTCATTGTGGCCATGTATAACAGCCTCCGGATGCATTTTTTTTAATGTTTTAAGCAATAATAACAAGCTTTCTTTTTGTTCTAATGTTCTAGTATCTTTTGCAATCCAATCGCCATCAGGACCCCGTTCTGATTCTACGCCTCCAATATAACAAATTCCTATAGAGCCTTTATTATGATTTTTAACGTGAGCACCTGTTTCATATATGCTTCTACCATATTCTATTGTGCCGTCTAACAAAACAACATAATGATAACCAATACCTCGCCAGCCTCTTTTTAAATGCCAACGATTTATTTCAGCCGCGTCTAAATGCCTGCCCTCTTGCGTAGCAGAGCAATGCACAATTATTTTATCTATACTACGCATTTCTTTTTAAATTAGAAGTTCTTCGTCCCATTCCAACTCTTTTCTTTTCAGCAACTGCTTTTTTCTTTTCAGCGGAAGACATTTCACTCCAGGTTTTAACAGTCTTATTATTTACACGTTTACTAGGTCTGCATTTTTTTGTATTTTTATTTTTAGCAGATCCACATACGTTACCTTTTTCGTCTGTCCATTTTTCTTTAAACCATCTTTTAAGGGCTAAGCCTTCCTTAGTTTTTCTAACTTTATTAAATGGGGATTTATAAGCCATTATTTTTTCTTTTTACCTTTATTTTTACGGCACTTTGCAATAGCTCCACTCGCATAAGCAGAAGGAAAAACATCATATTGAGCTTTTACCTTATAATAACATGCGTCTTTAAGAGCTACAGGTGATCCCGCCATTTTTCTAAAATTTTCCGCTCTTTTAAGAGCTAAATCGTTTCCAGTTCCTTTGCCTTCAACTCTATTTCTCATTTCATTCCAATCGTCAGAATGCATCATAGAGCTCCAGCAATGATTTATAGGTCCTTCCATTTTTTTATAGTTTTATTTTTGGTAACTTTAAGTCCATATTAATATTTAAATCTAAAAATTCTTGTGGATCATCATCCTCCTCATCTTTAATTCCAAGTTCGTATCCTTGCCATCCCATTAAAGAAAATATTCTTTGCCAAGTAGCTAGCTCAGAATCAAAAGCATTTGCAATATTTCTACCTTTTGTAAAAAGCCTATCTACTCCCACATTTGTTGTTCCGGCTATTACTCTAGCTCCAGCCATATAAGCAGGGTTTGTAATATCTGTAACACCTTTCTTTTTTATTTCTTCTAAATCATAATCAAGCGCAGCAAAACCTGCTCTAATTTTTGAAAGCTTAGAATCAATAGGTGGAGAAACATTTATTATTTCATAAGCAGTACTCGCATAATCAGGACGTTTCTTTTTAGACTTTTCATATAACTTAATAGCCATATTTTTTAAAGTACTGCCAGCTGCGCCCATAACCCCAAGACCTCTTAAAAACCCATCAAAAGCACCGTTTGCTGCTTTAAAAGCTTTCTTTTGATTTGATTGAGCTTCTGCTTCTTCTTCTTTTATAGTTTTAACTTCTTTTTCATCTTCATCGTCAAAAAACATTGAAAACAATCCTTGTTGCATAAATGAAAATATTAAGTTTTGAACAAAACCATAATAAGTTATTTTCATTATATTTTCACGTTTACTTCCTCTCCCGTTTTTTAAATCTAATATTGCTTTTTTAGTAAGTCTAGCATACTGAGATGGAGTATTAGCAAATGCCAATATTAATCTACCAAGATTACCTGCTTGTTGCTGGCTAATTTTGTCAGGGCGAGATGACTGCTGAGTATCTTCGGATATTTCAATAAAATCAACCATTGCTTTTTTAGCCGCCTCTTCTTCTGTGTATATTTTATTTCCATCAGAATTAGTTTGATTCAAATAAGTGTTAAATCTATTTCTATAAAACGTAGCACCTCCGGTTGCAATAGCAAAACTATCTCCATATTTTGTAAGCACAAAACCTTTTTCACCAACAAGACCAATAAAAGATCTAATTTTATTTGGTGATTTTGCCATTGCAGCTAATTCAGATTCTGTTACATTTAATTTTAATCCCGCTCTTCTATTAACAAGATAATCGGAATTTAAAATATCAACTACATCTCTCCAATATTGTTTTTGATTTGCAAAAGCTTTTGCTGCTGCCATAGGATTATTATCTGTCCAGTTTAAAAAGTTTATATTAGAAAGCTGCTGTAATACAGCCGACTTAGTATTTAAAGCCATAATAGCACTTACAGATCCATTTAAATAATCAAGTAAAGCATTTTCTATTCTACTATTGCTTGACTTTCTATTTCTACCTGTACGCATTCTTTCTAATATATTGTTTAAAGCCTCAACATATTTTGGTCCATAAACAGCTTCAAGTTTGGCCATATTTTCTTTAGAAAAAGCTATATCAACATTTTCTTGCCATTCTTTTAAATAATCTTTTCTTCTAGTTTTTTCTAAATTTTGCTGAATATCATAAGATATATTACTAGATTCCCATCCTTTTTTAGGGGCTGGATATTCCATGCCTTTCATTAAGCTTTTTATACCAAATGCATATTTTAGTAAATCAGCATTAGTATTAACTACTGCTACTAAATTTTTAATATCAGATTCATTTAATCCTGGAATTGCCATACCTTGGATATTCCATAAAAATACTCTAACTGCATCTTCATTTTTAAACTCCTCCCATGATTTTTTATTTAAAAGTTTGCTCAAAGGAGATTTTTTAAATATATTTTTTGAAGCGCCAAGTTGTTCTTCTATTTGAACTTTTAAAGCTTTAAAATCTTCAGCAGTTCTAAGACGCTCTTGGTTTATTTTATATTCGGCCTCAGAATAAGGACGTATTATGGAGTTTTTAATAAATTCATATTGCTGCTCTCCTAATTTTCCTTTACCTAAAAGAGGATACATTAAGCCTACAAAATCCTCATGGCTATATGGTATAAACCATGTTCCGCTTTTATTTTTACCTAATACTTTACCTCGCGCTGCAGATATTGTTTCTGATGCTGGAATATCTGATATATTTTCTATCATTTTGTTAAATTCAAGATTTATATCATTTGAAAAATTAGCAGCTTCTGTTTTTTGTTTTTCTTCTTTTGCAGACTCTTTAACTGAATTTTGGAAGTTTTCTAAAACCTCTTTTATTTCTTTAGCATTGTCTAAGGATTTGGCTGATTCTATTAAATTACCAGTTAAAACAGGAAATGCTCTAGTTGTTGCTTGCCTTCCGTATTTAGAGTCATAAGATCTGGTTAATCTAATAACTAAATCTATGTCTGAATATAATACAGGCACACCCAAATTATTAATATCTTGGCCCAAAGCAAATAATCCTTTGTTACCAATGTTCATATAATACACCCCCTTATTATTATATAGAGCATTTACAATTTCTTGATTTGCTTTTACCGTAATATTTGTTTTTTCTAATAACCCTTTAGATCTTAAATATTCAAATACTGGTTTTGGAGCACGCAACACGTTGTTTTCAACTTGTATAGCATAACCGTTTTGATCAGCATACTTTTTAGCTTCTTCAAAATATTTATCAAGAGCTGGCTGTCTTTGCTTTAGTGCGTCTTCTATTAATACTTTTATTTCTGGGTTTATATTTTTTAAAGTAAAACTACTTACGTCGCCTTGCTGCTTAACAGTAAAGCTTCCCATTTGCGCAAAATCATTTAGTTTTAATTCAATAGGAATATCAACATTTTTAAATTTTAATAAAACATCACCGCCTATTTTAGGATTTTTACCTATTAAACTAACTTTTACCTCTTTGTTTCCGCTGGCATTTAAAACTCTTTTAACTAATTTTTCATAAGCTAAACCTCTATTTTTTGCTTTAGCGCTTTGATACATTCCTACTTGCCAATACTTATCATCAAAATATCTTTTTACATATTGAGCGGCTTCTTGATTTGACAATCCATCAATATATTCATTAAAAGCATTTTCGCCTTTTTCAGCTAAAATATCTAATGATTTTTCGTATATTTTTTTAACTTCAGCTTTCTTTATAGATTCTTTAACATTACCCCTATCAATATCACTTGCTAAAGTTATCATTGCATTATCGGCTAAAACCATTTCTAAAAGGCCCGCTCTTTCTGCAATAGCTTGAGTTAACGGCCCCCCTATAACATTTCCGCTTTCGTCAGTTGTTAATAAATCATTTTGTAATATTTCTAACCCAATTTCACTAGCAAGTTGAATAGCTAAAGCTTTTTCGGGATTTTGTTTACGTTTTTTACGCAAAGCACCATCTTCAAAATGATAATCAATAAACTCATTTTCCCCAATTAGTTTAGTAATGTTGGGGTTTCTTTTTATAAATTCAGGCCCAGAAGTTAAACCTCTTCCAGCTGCATCATCTCTATCAATTTTTAATTTTTTACCATTATCATCTACCCAGTCATATTTAAATCCACCATATGAACTTCTAACTTTTTTAGGCGCTGTCCATTTACCATTAACTCTTTTTAGTATACCTTTTCTAAAAATAGGATGCTTAGACAAATATGTTGTTGTATAATTATTTAGCAAGTCTACTCTAAAGTCTCTCAAAAAACCTTCGTAGCCTCCTTCATAACTATTAAACCATTTTTTAGTTTGCTTATAAAAATTATCACTTAAATCTTTTTTAATTTCTGCAATAAACGGTTTTACAGTTCTATTAGCAGATGTAGCTGCATCAAAAAATTGTATATTTCTTTTAATTCTTTTATCTACCTCTTCTGTAATTTCATCTTTAAAAGATTTATCTCCAACTTTTTGATCAACTGGCAGTGCTTCTAAAAATGATGGTCCTTTTTTAAGGGATGCTTCCTGCTCAGCTAATCTTTCTTCTGTAGTTATAAAATCTTCAGCAGTTTCTTCAGCCACGGCTTCTCTTACAGATCCAACCTCGCCGGCTGCAACATCTAATGATTTACTTGCTAATGGCTGTTCTTTTTTATACTTGTTAAGAACATCGCCTTTACGAGCTGCCATTTGCCCATTAATCCAGCCCATTAAGCTATTATTTTCTTCTGGATTAAATCTCATTAAAGTGCCAGTTAAACCTTGTTTAACGTCTTCTATGAAGGTTTCAATAGGTTTTCCATAAACAGAATTTCCCTCTATGCCTCTTCTAATCAGCCCATCTAAAGCCGTTCCCCCAATAATAGTCATATAAGCGTTTGCAATTCCACCAGAGTCCCATTCCGCTTTGGTCATTACATAATTGCCATCTGTGTCTTTAGGACCTACTAAATCGTCAATTTTTTTATTACGCTCTTCGTTGGCTTTTTTGGATTCTTTAACAAAAACAGAATCTTCAATATTAGAATCAGAAACCGTATTTGCTAATTTTTTAAATGCTTTATTAAATTCTGTTTTATCAAAAGCTTTGTTATAATCTCTTATAAAATTAAACGTAGCTTTACCGTCTTTTAAATTTATGTTTGTAATACCAACAGATTGTAAAAAATTTCTTATATAATCTGTTATTTTAACAAATAAATCTTGATCTTTTTCATAAACTAAATCACCAGAAGCAATGCTTTCTGATAATAATGTAAGTGTTTCTTCAAAAGTGTTTGCTACAGTTTGAGCCTCTACCTTATTAAAATTATCTATGTACTCATTATATTTATCCTGTGTTAAAGCCCCTTGATCTAAAAATTGTTTAGCTTTTTTTCTTTTTTCATTTATTCTATCAAGCTTAGCAGAAGCTCTATCTTTATAGCCTTGTAGATCTATTTTAAATCGCTCGCCACCTTTTAAATCACCTTTTGCAATTAATTCAGTAACATATACATCTAAGTCTTTACCTATTTTAGATATAAGCTCTGGTTTGCCTTTTACGGTTGTATAAATTAAACGGTGTAAAAACTCATGCCTTCCAGTTTCCGTTACCCCTAATCTTCTAGCGGCAGCTTTATTTATTAATATATCTCCTGTGCTATCTACAAAAACACCTAATTTATTAATATCTTTTATTTGATCTTCTGTATATATTTGTTCGCCATCAGAATTTACAAGAGTTCTTAAATAGCCTTGAAATTCATTATCTGTATTTGCTGCTTTTGTTTCGCCTTTTATTCCTAAGGCTTCCATTGCCCGTTGTGCTTTTGTAATGTCTTGATTTATATATATATCTGAAAGATCTTGTCTAGCTTGATTAAGACGCTCATTTATAGGACCATGGAAAGCTGGGTCCGTATTTTTCTTTTCAACTTCTAAATCTTGTATGTTTTGTAAAGCATTTGCCGCTTCCAATGTTATAGAAGCATCAATGTCAGCAGGCATTTTGTCTAATTGAGTATATACAGCTTTGGAATCTTTAAATACTTTTTTAGCATCTTCTTGTGTAATTGAACCATTTAAAACCATTTTGTCTAAATTAGACTGTAATAATGTTAAATCAGAGCCTATGCTGTAAAAAGTTCTAATTTGATTTAAAGCGTCCGGCTTAAAATTAGGAATTTTAACATTTGCAATACCTCCAGCTGTTAGAAAGGACAAAGCAGTAGTAACTTTAACGTCATTGGTTGTATATGTATCTTTCAATACGTCAAAGCCTAATTCTTGATTTATGTTTTCATTAATAATTTCATATTCACCATATTGCTGAACGTTTTCTTGAAACACCTCTTTAGTCCCTTCTTCAGTAAATGTAAGACCTGTTTTAGGTAATTTTTTTACTGAATTTTCTATACCTTTTTTAATTGTATTAAGAAACCCTTTTTGACCTTCTATTTTGTAAGAACTTATAGCTTTTTTTATTTGAGATTGTATTCCTGTTCTTCCAAAGATAGCTTCAGTTGCTTTAGTACGTGGGTTTAACCGTGCAGTTAATCCAAATAAAACAGAATATTGCAAAGCAGCATCACTAGCAAGCTCATAAGCAGTAGCATCGCTAATGCCTGCATTTCGCATTTGTTTTAAGGTTTCTTCATATCCCAAAGTAGCGCCGTACATAGATTGGAATGTTATTAAATCTATCGTGCTTTTTTTAATAGGTATTCTAAAATTAGGTACTCTTGTTCCGCCTATAGCAGTAGCTAATTCTCTCATTCTGTTATATTCTGCTACAGTTTTAAACCCATTAGCATAAGCTGCGGCTCTTGTTGCAGCAACAGAAGTAATTCCTCCTAATCCTTTTGTGCCTATAATTTGAAATGTTATTCCGCCAGTAACTTGTCCCGCTTGAAGCGCCATACCTCTGGCATCCCAGTCAGATGCAACCTCTTCGCTATTATCAAGCAAACTGCTTATATATTGATATTCTAAAGGAGATGTAGTATAGCCAATATTATAACCTACAGTTGTATTATATATTTGGCCATCATCTTCATTTTTTATATATTCAATACCATTAAGATCTATTTTTTTGCCTTCAACCCTTGCGTACGACATGCTTGCATCAGCTAGTTGGTCTTCTTCTAGCTGGATACGTATTTCATCAGCAGCATTTTCAAATCCTAAAGCATCAGAAATAGTCGCAACTGTACCAGCTACTTCATTTTGAAAACCGCTTACAAAATTTTTAACAAAGCCAAGGCCTCCTTTTGCTACGGCTTTTACTTTGCCCTGCGATTCTAAATTTTGAACCTCATCCATTCGGGCTGCCTGATATTGTTTATCTTTTGCTGTAGACACAGGAAACTGCAAATCATAATAAGCTCCAAATTTTCCAGGATCTATAATGTTTTGATTGCCGTTTTCTATTATTTTGGCGTTCTTTTCTAGTTCGGCATCGTCTAAATTATCCTCATTTAAAAATATATAATTTAATGCCTGTTTTTCTCTTGATCTTTTATTTTTATCTTGCACATAAAGATTAAGCATTTTCCTAAGGGCTCTTTCTCTTGCAACATCTAATTTGTTTTGGTTTTCAAGCTGAACAGCAGAATCAAAATTTAAAGGATCATCGCTAGGGTCTGCGGAATAAAACCCAGTTTCTATTTTTTTTATATAATCTTGATATAAGCCTTTTTCTTTTATAAACCCATCAAAATCTTTAACATCAATTTGTAATGTTCTTAAATTATCAATACCAAAATTATCTTCTACAAATGTACTTTCATCATCGCCAAAATAATAATACGGAGTATTAATATCTAAATCTTTATATTTAAGTTTAGCTTTTGATTTATCTAATAAGCTAAAATTGTCCCAGGGTTTTATTTCTGAATATTTATAATCTTCAGGAGTTGCTCCGCCAAAATCTACTCCTTCATAAAAATCTAAATGGCTTTTTTCCCCTTGATTTATTAAATAATGATTAGGCTTTACAAAACCCTTAGCTCTTCTTTCAACCTCACTTTCCGGTGTTGTGGATAATACTGATTCCACAAAACCATCGCCCAATAATGAGTCCGATTCTGGTGCATCCTCTTGTTCCGTCGATGCATCTGCACCCGGTACACCGACTTGTTTCTTTACTAATTCTAATGGTTTTTCGCCATAAGCTTGCTTAAACTCTACAGACTCTTCAACAGGCTGGTTGTTATTCGCAATAAATTCGTCTACTAGTTTTTTTATTTCTTCTTGTGACAAGCCTTGGGCTACAAGACTGTCAATATACTCTTCTAACTCCATAAAATTTAATTATTTTTATTTTCTAATTTATAAGCTATTAAAGCATCCGAATCCGTTACATCAGGATTATTTGCTTTATAATTATCAATCCAATCTTTCTTTTTTGCTTCTTCTCTTCTTTTTAGTGTATTTAAATGACCTTTTATGGCTTTTAATTGTGAAGAGGTACCATCATTTAATTTAAATAACAACGATTGAATTAATTTAAAATCAGTTGGTTTATATGGTTTGCGTGGATTTTTTGTGTTATAAACAGCATCAAGATCAACAGAGTTTTCATTAGCAACTCTTTGCGCAGCTTCGTTTGTATCTTCCTGGCTTAATTTGCCTGCTAATATTAATAATTCTCTACCCCCAACATAACTATTAACAGGATCTTTAGAGTTTAGTAAATCCATTAAATCTTCAGCAGTAGATATTTCGTCCATTTCAGCTATTGTTTCATTGTATGGCACCATTCCTTGTACTATATTTTCAGCCGTGCTTTGTCCATAACCAAATTCTGTTTTTAATTGACCTACTTCTGTTGTTATTTTTGGACGTTTACTTGATGATCTGCTTGAGCTTCTTTTTACAATATCTTTAACTCCTCCTGATTTATAAAAATTACCATTTTCATCAATAGCTAGCTTCATGACTCCACCCGCAGCTTCCTTGTACTCTCTAACTAATTCTTCTAAATGATTAATATCTTTATTTGCATACCATTCTTCGAAAGGCATAGTTGAACCATTTCTAAAAGTATAATTCCAAAGTGTTTTCAAATTATATTGTATTTCTTCCGGTGTTCCGCTTAAATCTGCAGCAGCTTGTGCGCGTATTTTTGCATCAATTTTTTTCTGAGCATCATCTGATAAGTACTGCGTTTCAAAAGTGCGCTTGCCATCTTCCATCTTAGTGCTGGTTTGCTTTGATGCATCTAACAATGCTGCATTAAAAACACCATCTGTAGTAATATTTATATCATTTAATAAATTTGTAGCAATTACATTTTGCTTTGGTATTTTAGCTGTTGCTCTTGTTTTGTTAAGCGCCATTGCATTTAATTCATCAACAGTTTTACTAGCCACAACCTCGCCGCTTTTATTTTTAAAACGAATTTCTATTTTACCGTCTTTGTTTTTAACTGTTTCTCTAGAATAATCATTATTAGTACCGGACATAGACGTCCACCATATATAATCCTCATTTGCTGTATTTGGTGAAGCAGAAACAAAAGTCCAATCAGTGCCGAAAGTTCCGTTTTCTTCTGATTGTATATATCCCAAAACCCCTTGAACATATGTGCCAACCCCAGAATATTTATTTACAGTGTCATCAAAATTAGAAATAGCATTATACGCGTTATCTTTTTCTTCTTGGGTCATATTAACCGCATTAGTTCTCAATTGTAAGTTTGCATTTTTCATTGCTTCGCCTGCATTAAGAATTTCTGTATTAATTTCACCAACTCTTAAAAGAGGATCAATTTTATTATAGCCTTCTTTTTCAGATCTTAAAGAGGCTAAATTTACGTCTACCTCTAGTTGAGCGTCGCGCTCTTGTCGAAGTTTATCTTTTTCTTCTTTTTCTTTTTTATATTTAGCCCATTGGCTAACTTGGCTGCCAATATTTTCAGCTACCTGCCCCCAAACTTCAGCAGAGCGATCTATTATTATTCTTGGATTTTCGTATGCTCCCATATTTATTATGTTGTTGTAAACCAAGGTTGGCCACCCATCCCTGAAGTTGCTATAGATGTTAAACCTGAAATACCGCTTGCAATTGCACCGTCTCTTGCTGATTTTGATGCAGCCTGCTGGGCTTGATAACCTTGTGACAATCCAGCCAACCTATTAAGTTTTTGATTATCTCGTTGTTCTTGTGTTTCAAATTGAAATATATTTCCTTGCGCGTCGGCATTTTGCATTCTAATAGCTTCTGACATTTGAATACCTTGTAGCCTTTGCTTTTCAGAAATTCTTCTATCTTGCAGCTGCATTTCACCTTGGGCTCTTAATCTGTCGTTATCAGCCTCTTGTTTTTCAATAGTTGCTGAAACACCTTTTTTAGATCTTGCTGCTGCTTGAGCTAAAGCGGTTGCGCCTCCAGCGCTTGCACCAGTAGCTCTTAATGTGTCTAGTGTATTAGCCAAGGCAATGTCTGTTTCTTCTGCTTGAATTTCAGCAGCCTTGGTGGATACTCCTAAATTTGCATAGGCATTGCTCATCATGCCGCTTAAATCCTGCGCAATATTACTTACATTTTGAAAACCTGCATAAGGATCTATAATTTCTTGCCTATTAGCTTCTAGCTCCGCTATAGCCCTATTGGCATTGTTCATTTTTCCTTGCGCGTCTTTTGCTTGCTGATTAGCAGAGTATGCTCCATATATAGAGGAACCAATAGTGCCAATCACGGCAACACCTATTACACCCATTTTTTATCTATTTTTTTAATTTCATTTTGTTTTAATGCAAATTTTTCAAAACTTTCATATTTATCAAAAGTAACATTATTAACAATTTTTTCAATATCTTTTGTATTATTTAAATCAGGAAAAACATTTATAAAAATGCTATCTTCCATAACATATGCAATTCTTTTAGTGCCAGCTGGAGACGTGCCCCAAGCAGGCGCACAAATCTCTTTATTACCTTCGGGAGTACCCATTAGCAATTTGCCCTTCATTAAGAACCATGCATGGTCATATTTATGTATTTTACCAATTAAAACATTGCCTTTTTGTGCGTGCATTTCTCTTGTTAATATGCCTTCAGCAAAAATGTGTTTTAAAGGAGCAATTGATTCACTTTCTTTGCCAATTAAAACTTGATCTGAGTCTAAAGATACAATATAATTTTGTAATTTTTCTAATTGTAAAGTAAATTCTTTTTCTAATTTAATTAAATTTGATTTCATTAATATCCATTAATTGGGTTATATTCTGAAGAAACAGCAAATAATTCTTTTTCACCCCCAGCATCTGTAGCAGCGTCCGTACTCATCGTAACGGTTATAAAATAACCTTTTAATCCTAAAGTTGGCTGTGCAAACGCAGGATTTAAGTTTACTAAAACTTGCCCAGGTGTTGAAGTTGTTGAAAAGCTTTTTTGCAGCGGAGCTACATATTTATTTTCTTTAATATCAAAACCAGCATGATATATAGGATACTGACTAGCATTTGCGCCTGTATTAGGGGTAGGGGCAGAGTCATAAGACCCTTCTAAATAGCTTAATACTTTTTTGGCTCTATCCGCAAAAGAGGTAGCATTTGATTGCCCAGGTATAACAGTTTGTATGCCTTGACTACCGCTAAAAGCATTAGTCATTTCCCAGCCATTTGAACCTTCATAAGCTATTGTTCTAAATACTTTTTGAGTTGAAGGCCCCGGGTTAAATATAAAAGTTATAGAAGACTTTTGTATAGACGTTCCGTAATAACTTCCTCTTGATGTGCTATCTGCATAATGCTGATACAAGCCTGCATTTGCGCCGCTACCTCCTGTTGAAAAGAATTTACTTTTTAAACTAAATATAAATTCTGGCACATAGCCATGAAAGCTAACCCAACCCTGTACTAATTCATCATAAACTAGCGTATAGTTATTTGTTAAATTTTGAATTGATACAGTATAATTTTTATTATGTATATCCCAACCTCCAACAATAAGATCGTTTGATCTATTTTGGCCTAAAGCATCCCTAAACCAATCTTTCATTCCGTAAGATGATATTTCTGTAATACCATCTTGCGATAATCTTAATATAGCGGACCTATCTTTATCAGCAAAATACTTTCTATATCCATAAACAGCAAAGCTTTCAGGATTTTGTGATATACCATATTCGCCCGCATAAGATTGTATTTGTCCAATTACAACATTACTAGTAGTAGTTACAGCATTTCCCTCTGCGGTATAAACAGCATCTTTATCTATTAATGCCCTATGTACCTTGCTTTCTTGGAATACCGTTAAATTTGTGTCTTCTGAGTATAATTTTTGTATACCTCCGTAATCGGGGTCTACAGCTTTTGTAATATCTTCAGCTACAGAAAATACATTAGTTTGATTTACTGTTGTTCTTGAATTGTAAATTCCAGAATATATTATAGAACTTGGTAAAATTCTTTGTGAGTCGTCTTTTAAAGTTGTATATGCTCTAGATCCATTACCTACAGCAACATTGTTAAATCCGCCTTTTATTCTGGATTCTTCAATATACCAGCTTTTAGCGAAATTTGTAGGATCGCTAAAATCTTTCTTTTTTAACCAAAAAGAATTATAATATTGTATACCTAATGTAGTTGCCATATTTAATTATTACTTATAAAATTAGTTAATTACTGAGCTATATACGGAAAATTACTGCCATCTTGTCCTTCTATAAATGGAGGAACAGTATAATTAGCGTATAATAGATCATTCGCCTGCGTAGGGGATATAGGTAAATTGGTTGCTAAATTCTGAGCGTGTGCTAAAAATATCGATTCCCCCGACTGGCCCGCGCCTCCCGTAAGAGTATTTGTTGTTATTTCAATTTGAACATTAGGTAAAATACACCCAGAAAAATCATAAGCAACTCCGCTTGTTGTTGTTCCAACCATTCCAGGCACTACACCTTCTGCTAACATTTCTGAAGTTGGATTAAATACATCTAATGTTCCTAGTACTATATACTTTTCAGGAGCAGCTGCAGTATCTGAATCAAAAAACGTATTACTATTTGGAATACTTCCAGCTGTTGCCGCGGCTTTGCCCTCTATTTTACCAGTAGCACCTGTATTTGCCCCTTTGTACGCTATAGCTCCTATAACCTTAACTTGATCTGTCCAATTGCAAACTAAACCACGTTTTATAGCCCCATCAAAATTACCCGGATTAGCTACCCCCGGAGCAGTTAAGCTCCAAAAATTACCATCAAAAGCCACAGTGTTTCCTGGAATCCCTGCAACTACTTTATTGTTTAATTTTTGCTGCTGAGGATTGTCGTTAGGCACATCATTTCCGCTCCAAGAACTTTGATTAGAATATGGTGACCATGTAACATACCCGTCGTATCTAAGCAGGCCGGGAACCCATTGTACTTTACAAGTGTTAGATAAACCCCCCGGGTCTGTGACCTGTATTGTTAATTCATAAAATGCGCCAGCAACCATTGGGCCATATGTAGAATTTCTAAATATAGGATATGTGTCCGCGCCATTTAAATTTTGAGTTGTGTAAGCTGTAGGATATGTAAAAGGAATATAAAACTCATCTGGCTGAGTAGGATCGTTAAGTATTATTTCTGTAGCCACGCTATTAAATACATAAGTTCCAGCTATAATTTCTACAGTATTTCCTATATGTCTTTTTTCGTTATTAACACTTCCGTTAGTAGCTACTAGCCTATTATTTACAACAGCTCCTTGTGCAGTATTTCCCATAATAAATATCTGGTCCGCAGTTATTCCTGTTAAAATAAATAATTCTGTAGGATCAGAATTCGAGCTATATATGTTTGATAAAAACCCTGGAGGTTTATTTACAAGATTAGACTCTGTATTTAAAGTAACAGTTTCGCCTGTAGAAGACGTAAACTCCATTACAAATAAATAATAATCCGTTAATTCTGAATCTTCTAAATAAGCCTGTGCAATGTTTACTTGTATTTTATAAGAACCATTGCTTTGTTGTACTAAAGAAAATTCATTTGTTCCACCAGGAACTGTAGCCCTATTTACTGAGTAATTTAAATTACCATATATATCTTTAGAAAAAACCTGTATTAATTCTCCCGTTGTATTAGCTATATTGCCATTTGAATTAGTTGGGAAAAATGCTGTACTTACAGGTGTTCCTGGCGCATCATCCTCTTCTATAGCAAATGAAAAAGTAGATAAACCAGTTGGCAATGCGGATGTAGACGAACTTAATACTGCGTTATTTAAATCTGATATTAATCCAGATGTAGATGTTTCCCAATATATATCTAATACAGATTCAACAGGGGCAGTTTCATAAATAGCCAAATACATTGAGTTGGGATATGTTCTATTTGCATTTGTTGTAAATTCATTTTCTGTTTCGCCTATTGGATTAATAGTATTTATTCTAGCTACTAAAGGATTTATATTTGTATATTTCCTTAAAGATCCTGTAACTGACCCAGTGCTACTAAGATTTGCCTCATTATATTGAACTGCAAAGCCAGGATATAAACATAATCCATTTAGAAAACCAGTATCTGTTGTAGTATAATCTGCAGGTCCAAATAATTCTAATTGAGAACCTATTAAAGTTACAGTGTCTGGCACTGGTGATGGAAAATATTGTTGATTTATTATTGGTGTAGTTTGAGTTCCTGTTAAATTAGTTACTCTACCGTATAGTTTAACGCTACTGTTAAATTCTGTTTGGACAGGGCCAACTTCTTTTAAATCTCTTGGTATTTTATTTATATTATCATTAATTAATACCATATGAGCTGTTTGATTTCTTTCATCGTTGAAATCATTTATAGGATACCCATTAACAATGCCCGGTAAATAAACATTATAATAATCTGTTTGCTTTTGCTGCACTACTATTCTATAAGAATAATAACCTAGCTCATTTATATCATAAACAGCATTTCCTTTATTTCCAGAAACATTTATAGTTGTACTAGTATATTCAAATAAATATTCATCAGAAACTCTTTCAGTTGTTGTTAAAGTAACAACCCCATTATTATCTATTGTTGCCGAAACTATCCCTATGTAATCATTATAATATCCTCTTAAGTATTTGCTAGTATTAAAATAATCAGAATATGTAGTTGCCCAATTAGTAAATAACTCGTCTAGCTTATATACATAAGTTCCATTTGCATTTATACTATCAAATCTAAAATATTTTTCAGGCGGCTGAAAATTAATTATATCAGAAAATTCAGTAATCCAATATTTTCCTTTTGCATAAGTTCCTGGATAACCCGCTATGCCAGCAAAATTTGCGTTTTCTGGAATAATGTCATTTACTTTTATTTTTAGCTGATCACCATCCCATGCGTTTACTAAAGGTAAAAAATTAGGTGATTTATAATTATGAAATAAATTTGAACCTTTTTGAAATTCACCAAATTCATTTAAAAGATTGTCATATTTAGACAATATAACATCAGATTGTCTTCCCCATTTGTCCGCTAAAACTATACCAACTTTATAATTTCTATTTTGTTTTACATTGTGGTTAGGATATTCTGTTGTTTCTTGTAAATTTTTTTCACTAGCAGATATTTCATAGTCTAAATCATTTAAGCTAGCATGATTAGCTACAAAATTTGCATACATTATTCTATTGCCTGCTGTTTCTTGCGCTAAAGCTCTAATCGGCACTTCATCATAAACTCTGACTACTTCTTTTTCTGGTAAAGTTTTATATGGCTTAGTAGATTCATATTCGTATTTATAGCATGGCACAGGCGAGTAGTCCCAGGAAAATGTATCGCCATTAGTATAAGTTACGCTGCCCTCCATGGTAATTTCATATTGAGGAGGGTTAGTTGTTGGGTTATAATCAACAGCTAATACTAAAACAGGAGCAGGAAGTGCTACACCATTTATTTCTTCTAAATAATAACCTGGAATTATACCATTTAATAAATCTGTAGTAACAATTTTAGTACCTGTATATGTCCCAATAGCAGTTGTTGTAGTTGTTCTATCTGTATATAATACATCAAAAGAGTCATCAACAGGTATACTTTCTACAACTTTATAAACAACACCATCAGATTCCTTAACAATAATATCTATTTCAGTTATTTTATAATCTTTATATGGGCTGCCAGAAGGTAATTCAATATTTAAAACTAAATTATTAATGTTGTTTTGCATGAATTCAACGATAGTAGACCTAAAAGTTGCATCTTCATCGCCTTCTAAAAAATAACCTTTTTGGTTTGGTACAAAAGCTGCTTGCGTAAATGGTGCAATTAACGAATATTCATTATCATCAAATTTAAATCTATAACTAAAAGTTAAAAATTTATCTTGCATATATGCCGGATCTCCATTCCAACCCTCGTAATTATCATCTCTTATGCATCTTACATAATAACCAGGGGTGCCTGTAGTTGGTATTGCGCTCTTAACAATGTTATTGTTTAAGCCTGATACCAATACCTCTTCTTCACCCTGCCCTGCGGTATACGCCCAGTATTTAACCGCATTATCAGGGTTTGGAGCTGATCCGCTGCCACCTATTTTTAAAAATCCCGTAAGCCCAGATCCCCCTATACCATCTGCATATCCACCTGGTCTAGAATTAAAAAATACATTTGTATCAAAATCTCCCTGCTGTCCTTCAGCCCATGTGCCAGCCACATAAAAAGCAGGCCAATTAGGATTTCCTTGTTGGTTTACAGTTGGACTTGAATTTGTGCTTTTAATTTTAGCAGCATTAGCAGTTCCTCCAACGCCGGTTATCAAAGTTGTCCAATCATTTATTTTAGCAACTCTATAACCATTTGGGGCAAGTTTTGCGTGTGTAGCAGCAGCTTTATTATAAATTTTACCGTAGACCTCGCCGTTAGCTGGATTAAAATCGTAATAACACCAAGCGGGAGTTGGGGGATTCGTTAGCATATAATTTTGCCACTCGCTTAAATCGGTAGCTTCTACAATAGCGGTACCATCGTTTAATTTATCAACATTTAAATTAACGGTAGTCCATTGAAGCGTGCCTATTAGCACAGTTGGCAAATCGGCAGCATTAGACATTGTAGACGGTTTTATTGCGGCTGTTGAAGATAAATCTACTAACCTAGGTGCTTTATAAGGCGCAAATTTAGCTACAGATATATGTTGCTCGTTTGTATAATAATTAGGGTTTCCTATAGCCGTTTGTACATTTAGCTTTCTTGGCTGATTATTATTGTCTGTCCAAAAAAGTAAATCCTCTATTAGAGTTATACCGTAAACTCTTTTGTTTTTATCAAAATTAAGATAAGATCCTTGAGTTAATATATTAAGAGCACTTGTTTGATTATTATACTTTACTATAAAATTATTAGTATTATTTGTTAAAAACAAATATATATCGCTTTTATCTTGATCAGCAAGTATACCTATAGACACTAAGCCTGATACACCTAACTCACTTTGAAAACTAAAAACCTGAACATTGCCAAGTACATTTTGAACGGTCCCTACATCAGAGTTTTCTGACTGACTTATCTGTATGTTTTGCGCGTCTCTATATTCTCCTTGCGGCAATAGGCGATCATCTAAGTCCTTATTCATTTTGGACTTTATAAAAGCATTGGTTATTTTAGCCATATATTAATCTTTTACTTTCCCGTCTGGTAAATATTTTTTTAATCTATCTAATATTTTAGTACTAGTGTTTTTAGAAAACAAAGATCCAAGTGAACCTACAAAATTATTAGTAGCATCTTCTACTGATTCTAAAACAGGTCTACCCTCTTTAATATTTTGAGCTTCATGAACAAGGCCACCTATATTAGACCCAATAACTCCTATTGCTGCTCTTGTAGGATAAGGTAAAAATTTAATTTTATCTTGTATAGATCTTGATAACTGATCTCCACCCATATAGTGCCTTGCAGTATCGCCATATTCAAAACTATTTTGTTCTTCCATAAGGCCGTCTTTGTCAGGTTTAATACCCAAATATTCATCAGTTCTTTGCCTAGCTTTTTCTTCAGGAAAATCTAAAATCTCATCAGCTTTATATTCTATATTTGAAAGAACATTAGATTGGTTTTTTGGTGGGTCTTCTTGTTTAAGAGGATTTTTACCTAAAAATTTTTTAGAAAAATTCATGTGTTAGCTTTTTATCCATTTAGATTTACCTCTCATAACCTGGACTATTTCATCAAGTTTAATATTAGACAACCTAATTTTGGCATTTCTTAATTTTGCACTTCGTTCTCTTCTTAATCTCTGCACAACGTATTCTGGTTGATTGGCTCTTGTAGACACGATAGAATACAATATGGCCGAATATAAGGCATCTTCAGCAAGCTTTGGAACCTTTGTATCTAAATCATAAGCAAGGCCATCAGAAATGTATTCTAAAACAATTATTTTATTTGCTAAGTTACTTGAAAAAGTCATTTTGCCATCTCTATGATCTAAGCTAAACCACCCGTTTACTTGAGAATATTGAGGGTCTAGCCCGTATAATTCACCGGTGCCCCAAGATCCGTAAGGACCAAATCCATAAGCCGTATAACCCCACTCGGCCCAGTCATTAGCCCATTCGGAATTTAAAAGGCTGGTATTATTTTCTGCCCATCTTTCTTTAGTTATTGAAGTTCCCTCTGTGTTTTCACCAAAGTTATCTTGAGTAGGTACTCCATTGCTATCTTGCAGTGGTGTTTCTGTAGGCGTTATTGTTAAGTTATTTGCGGGATATATGGGCCTTTTTACACCTTGATTGTCAATCCAGGAAACTTTAACATAGTTTACATAATCTTGCGGTATTACCACACTTAAACTAGGTGGTATTGTTAATTCAGCTGATTTAATACTTTTTAAAGTATCATAACTAAATTCTTGTAAATTTCTTTTAGCAAAAAATACTACATCTGATTTTTTCGCAGTTTGTATAATTTTTCCATCGCCAATATACCCAACCATAAAGTTGTCTATAGCGTCGCCTAATTTTATATATTCATAATCGCCATAGCCCTGCTCGACCGCTTCGCCAAAAGCTTTTTCGGGGTTTGTTGTACCATAATTTCCACCTGTTAAGGTTTTTAATTGAACAACAACAAATGTCCCGGCTGTTATTGGGAGTTTAGGATATATAGTATTGTTATTAACATCGTAATCTAAAACAAATTCAGACCAATCACCAGGCAAGCCAGTAGTGCTAGTGTATATTTTAAAATTATTTAAAGGATAGTAATCGTTATTTGGATCCCATGCATTTCTATTTTTATAAACTAAATCTACATCAAAAGTTGTTACAAATGATTCTCCACTCTGCCCTGTAGCTACAAATTGCTGAGCGCCTTGATAGTATTGTTGGTTAGTTTGTGTAATTGAGGACATTTATTAACTTTTTAAATTTACTTTATTTTGTTGTATTTCATTCATAGCAGCCTGTATAATATTACCGTCACTTATAATCATACCACAATATTTTAAAATATTAAGTATAATATTAGTTTGTTCAGAAATATCTAACTGAAAATTTAAACTACCATTAGGATTTGATGGACTATACAAACTATTGTTATAAGAAAATTGGCCTACTGAGCCAATAGTGTATCCCCAATAAACATTTGAAGGAGTGCTTAATATGTTGCATAGTAAGGTATCAGGTTTAGGAAAAACCTTTAGGGAAGATGTTTTATCTAAAGTTACAGAGTCTGTTTGACTTGAAATATAAAAAAGCGGATAGCTTTTTGTAGGAGCAGTAAGTTTAGACCTTGTTATTAAATTATAATCTTTTATCGTAGTTAACTCAGCTACTGAGCTTATATTTGGGTTTTGTTGATTTAATGTATAATTAGCTATTACATCGCCAATTTTATATACATTTTCTGTAGTTACCCAAATATCATTTACAGTATCATATGTAAAAGTTACTTCTTTTTGAAAAGGATATAACTTGTATTCTATATCTTTAACTGGATTAAAAAATTCTGAATCATTTTGTGCATTAATTTGATCTTTACGCACTAATTGATTGGCGTCTGAAAAATAGTCTTCAAATATTTCTAATTGCACCTGTGTTGCAAGTTTGTTAAACTCTTCAGGTGTTATATATCCTCTTTGCTCTTTATTAAGTAGATACAAGACTGTTTGATATACTGTATTTACGTTTACCGCCATTTTATATTTTTATTATAATACACCAGGGCGCTGCGGTAAGCAACACCCTAATATATTATTATTACGTATTATTTTAGTTTTTTCTCTATAGATTTAAAAACTTGTACGCCTTCGTCGGTCTTAAAGAATGCAGCCATAGCTGAGTATGGATTTTCATCAAATGGTACGGTCATTAACTTTGCCCCATTAGAAGCCCAAGTAAAAGTTCTTTGATCTTGGGATAAGCTAATAATTCCATTTTCAGCTGCCATGATAGCAGTATTTCTTAATTGAACGTTTTCATCAGTTGCTAACTGTAAAAATAAATATGGACTCTTTCTGGCAAAAAGAAGTAAATCTCTTTTTAATTCTTTAGAGCTCATAGAAGAAACTTTGGATCCTATCTCCACTCTTAATATAGCTTCTGCTTGATCAACATCCATATCTCTAGCAATATTTAAAGCATCAATTTGAACGTCTAAAATTTCTAAATCATCTTCAGCAACTTCAACTGCGCTAAATTCTTCGTACAATTTACCCTTTAATGGGTGATATAAAGAAAGCAATTTTTGTAAGTTTTGTTTTTCTTTTGGAACAAATAGGTCGCCATTTTTAAACATAACGTGACCCAATGTTACTTCTCCTTTTTGTTCATCAACTATAGGAGATGATTGATTTGTTGCATACCTAAGCTCTCTTTGTACACCTTTTACTTTATCAAAAAAAAGTAAAGGATGTTTAGCTGTATGCCTTGAATGTATTGTATGGGTTAAAGGTGAATTACCTATTATGTAATAATTTCTATCTTTTATTTCCCATTCAGGTTTTTTTGGTAATGCAGCTTTTTTAGCTACAGGTTGAGGTGCAACCTCAACAGGTTTTTCTGCTTTGACTTGTTTAGCCATAATATAATAAAATTAAATAGTTAATAAGGGTAACAGTTACCCCCGTTGTTTTAACGAGGGTAAACATTACCTGTGTTGTTATGCTCCTTTGAATAATACAAAGTTATTAGCAGCTTGTACACATAAACATCTTTCAGACAAGAAGTTAACTTGCATTGCATCAAGATCAGATGTGAAAGCGCCTCCAGCAGAACCAGTTAACCAAGACTTCATTCTTCTGTCGTCAGCTTGTGAAGCTCTATAACGCACATGTAAGAAAGGTCTACGGATATTAGTTCCTAAGATTTGATCGTATACAGTTGATGTTCCAGCAGGTACTAATACACCCTCAATTCCTTGAATAGTGTAATCTAATCCGCCACGAGTTGAAGCATCATTTAAGTATTTCCAATCAGTTTTGTAGAAATCATAAGATCCTCTACGGAAACCGCTAAATCCAAGATTTAAAGCCATTTCTTCTGAGTTTTCAAATAATCCAAAAGCGGTACCACCAGATTGTCCAGCAGAAATGCTTGCTAGCATATCATCAAAATCTAAAGCAGTTTGGCGATTTAAGAAAAGCATGTTTTCTTCAATAGCTCCCTGAGTATCTAGATTCTTTAAAATTGCATCAAAATCAGTTAAACCTGAAGAAGCTGTAAATCCAGTTTGAACATTACCTCTATCTTCAATAGCGTCAAAAAGACCTTGAGTACCAGATAACTTAGTATTGTATCCAGAAACACCGTCATTAGCAACAACTTTTTTACCTTCAACTACAGACATTTCTAAGTAATCTGCAAAACGTAAGCGTGTTTCAGATTCAGCTTTTAAATACCATAAGTATCCAGATGTTCCGTCTTCAGTAGCAACTTCTACCCATCCAATTTGAGCCATATCAGAACCAGATACTTCGTATTGATTTCTAATAATGATAGGAGAGTTAGAAAATTGAGTAAAAGAAGGCTCAATACTTGCATAGTTGTCTCCAACTAAAGTTGATCCTTTTTGATATTCAGAACCGTATACAAATATTTTTACTTTATCAGTAGCAGCAAATGGAGCTGGGTTACCCGCACCATTAGCAGTTACTAAATCCGCTGAACCATAAGTTGCAACACTAATTGTAGCTGTACTTGCAGTAGCAGGAGTAGCAGTAACAATACATTTAGCTTCTTTACCTGTGATTGGGTTAATTACAACTAAAGTTTGATTTTTTGAAACTACATTCTGAACGAAATTAGGTCCAACAGTTGCTGAAATATTGTTAATAGTTAAAGTAGTTGCGTTAGTAACAGTTACGTCATCATATGCAACGTGTAGTCTATTTTGCTCAGACCAAATTACTTGGTCAGAAGTCATTGGCATTTCAGCACCTACCATTCTTAAGAATCCAGATAACGTTCTGTTTCCATAACGCTCTACTTCTTGTTCGTAAATTTCAGGTAAATACTGTTGTGCAAATGTACCTCCGCCAGTGGCTGAGTCAAATGATAAATAATTATCGCTAAGAGTTTGCTTAGCTTGAGATGGTTTAATTGAACCAAATTGTGGATCGATTGCCATAATTTTAATTTTTTTTAGTTAAATCGTTTTGTTTTTATTCTTAATTTTGAAGAATCAGTACCACTTATTGCTTTAACCTTTAAACCGTTTATGTAAACATCTTTTGGCGCTTCGCGAGCAGTGTTTAAACTAGGGTTTTTAGACTTGCTAACTACATCTTTAATAGCATCGGCTTTTCCTTGTTCGTAAAAGTGATTAGCTATCTTATCCGCATTATTAGCAGCAAACATGGCTTTATGATACCCCGCCGCGTCATTAATAGTACCATTTTTAGTAAGGAACTTCCCTACAATGTTATTAATATCAGACTGAGCATCGGCTACTTCTTTTGGATTTGAAATATTGTAATTGAATTTTTTATTTGCTAAATTAAATTCAAAACCTTTGAATTCTTCAGAAAATAAATTATTAGTTTTTTCTTTAAATATTTCATAATTTTGAGCAGCTGTTTTTTGACTCTCATTATATCGATTGAAAAAGTCCATAGCTTTTTGTTGTTCCTGAGTTACGCCGGGTCTCAACTTGATTTCGTCGTAATATTTACTCTTTGTTTCTTCTAAAAAGTTTTTGGCTTTTGCAACTTCTTCCTTAAACGCAATTTTTCTTTTGCGTATTTCTTTTGGCTCATCTAGCTCTTCATCATAAGAAAAATCTTCTAATAAAAGATCTACGTCTGAATTATCTAAATAAGGCTTGTGTTTTTTGTAATATTCTTTTAATAATGTAACATCATCAATGCTAGAATAATCAGCATTTAAACGAGCATAATCTTCAATAGTGCCACCTGTTTCTTTCATAAAAGCAACTAACTTTTCAATGTTTTCTGGTAGTTGACTTTCTTCTGGTTTTTCACTTATTACAGGTTCTTTAACTTCAGGCTTGCTTTCTTCATCAATTATTTCCTGTAGGGGCGAATCTACTCCTTCTTCGGTGGCCCGTACTTCTTCAACCACTTTTTCGCTGTCGCCACTGTCTTGGGACTCTTCGATAGCAGCATTGCTATCATCTGTCTTTTGTGTTTGAACGGCATCGTTTTCTTCGTTTTTAATTACCACTTTTGTTGTTTCTTCTACAACTTCACCTTGAGAATTTTTAGCTGATAAATCAACTTTTATAGGCTCTTCGGTGTTTGGCACTAGTTTTTTAGGTTTTGATTTTAGTTTAAAATCTCCTTCTTGTTTTACTTCTGTTGACATAATATAATATAATTAAATAATTAAAATAAAAATTTATTTAGGATCAAATTGTTCCAATCCAAAACCACTCATTGTATCAAATCCCGCGGATTCAAAATCAACTGGTGGTGTATTATTTTTACGCTGCTCAATCATTTTGCTTTGCTGCGTTGCTTGTATTTGGGTTCTTTTATCTTTACGGTCTTCTATTTCTCTTTCTTTTCGAGCTTTAGCATTTTGCTGGACATCTGCAAGCTGCATGTTGTAGCTAAACTCTTCTGCCATTAATAATTTTTTCAAATTAGCCTCTTGTTCCATTTTTTGAATTTCAAATTGTATTTTTGCTTGTTCAATTTGAATTTTACTTTCTGTAACGGCCTGAGTTTTTTGTACTTCAAATAGCGCAGCTTTTTCTGCAGTTTGTTGATTAGCCGCTGCTTGGGCTTGAATATTAGCTTGTTTTGCCGCTTGATCTTGTTTTTGTTTTTGTGTCTGCTTAATTTTTAATAATTGATTAGCAAGCTTTATATTTTTAATTTGCCTAATATCAATTGCGTCACTTAACGCAATACCCCCTGATTTTAATGCAATTTGTATATTTTGTTCTAATTGCGCTTTATCTTCATCGTCAGGCTCAAGCTCTAAATATATTCCAAAATCATGTAAATTTAATTGACTTAGTTCATTAAGTATTGCTACATTAGAATTCGAAATGCTGTTTTTTAAACTTTCTGCTGTTAAAGGATAGCTAAGTACATCAGCCATTTTTAAAGATATATTTTCACAACAACGTAAAGATATAAATAAACTAGCATCTAAAATATGTTTTGTGGCTATGTTTGAAGCGTTTGCTGCCATTTTTTGTAAACCAACTAAAGCATCTTTATTAGGTAGGCTGCCATCTCGTGCCTCATTAAGTCCGGTTACATCACGTATCATTTGTAAATAATATTGATACGTAGCTATTAAGCTTTGTATTTTCGCGCCGCCGCTTGATGTTGTTAATTCTTGTACTGGAACTTTACCTCTATTTAATTCGCCATCTTGAGTTAAAGATCTACCTACAATACTACCGGTTTGAAAATACATATTTAGTGCTTCAGCTGGATTGTAATTTGTTCCATTACCTAAATCAACCTCCGCTAAACCGTCCATATCTAAAAATACTCCGTCAGGAACCAACTTAGACATTACTTGCTGTAATTTTAAATGAGTTAATTGAATCATATCGGCAAAGCCTGTTATTCTACTGACTATTGATTCAATTCTTCCTTTGTACATTTTAGGCGCACAAATAGCATAACTCATTTCAACCTTAGTAGTATCTGAAAAAGGACGAGACATATTTTCTGCAAGCTCCCATTTTAATATAGTATCTGTTCCAATTACTTTTGCGCCGGAATATAAAACTTCTATTGATCTAGACACTCTTTCAAAATTATCATTTGGCGGAGGATTAAAAGTGTCTGGCTTTTCAATAGCTTTTAATAAACCTTGATCTGTTTGTTTTATTTTAAAAACTTGATTCATATATGTTTTATATTCAAAATATAAAACTTGAACTGTGTTTTCATCATAATTACCCCATCCTGTTATATACTGGCGATTACCCGGCATTTTTTGAATACGCGCTAATTCTTCTTCAGATATATTAGGAAATTCTTTTTTAAGCTCTGGTATTGTTATAGACTTTACTTCACCAACATAATATATATCTTCAAAATTAGGGTCCTCCGTATATGAATAAACCATATAAGCAGGATCTACATAATCAATAGTTATGCCTTCTGCGGTATTAAAATTAGTTTTTACCGCCCCAATACCTAATGTTACTAAATCTTCAACAACTCTTTTATTAGTAAGGTTGTATTTATTAAAGCTTAGAACATTGTTTATGGCCTCTTCATTAGCCACTTCTGCATTTTGCTTATAAGTAAGCTGCATATGAAGTTCAAGCTCTTCCGGGGTTTGAGGCATTTGCTGAACTGAGGGGGCTGAAGAAATATTTAATCCTAATTTTTGCTGAGCCATTGCAATTTGCTGCTGGCTAAACATGTCTTTTAAAACAGCAGTTGCATAATCTGTGCGCTTTTTTATAGAATAAGGATCTTGTGCATATGCTTTTATATCATAATTTTTTTGAGCAATACCATTTGTAACAATGTCTACAAACTTTGCAATAACCGGTACAGGTTTCCAATCTAAATTTAAATATGACAAATCTCCGTTAATTGCTAATTCGTCCTTATATTTTTGGATAGGCTGCTCGCCTCTTGCATATAATCTTAATAAATGAAAATTATTCCAATTAGCCAAATATCTATTCCCGTTTGTGCGACCTTGATTAAACCATTCTTGTTCAATAGCTCTAGACACTTGAAGCCCGTACTCGTAGGATGCTTTTTCTTCATCGCTAACCACTTGGCTAGGAAAAACGCTGTTAGTATCCGTGTATATATTCATTTATTCTTTTATTTTTGACACAAAACCTTTGTTGTCATATTTTTTAAATCCTAAATTGTAAACAACTTTATTTACTGGTGTTGAAGGCGCATATAGGTTTTTATTACAAGCCATAATAGCTAAACCAGAGCTAATAGAAGCATCATGCTTTGTCCTATTATTAATATTAAATTTGGCCCAATCTTCTAATGTTTTTTGAAAGTACATATCTCCATATCCAATATCATTTAATCCTACAAAAGTTTCTATATAGGTTTCAATTGCAGCAGCGTGCGCTTGTTTTATATCTTCACTTGAATTAGGTATACCACCCAGTTCTCTTTCAGTAGTTGAAAGTTTATTATATTTTTTATCAGGCCTATTCATTGAATAACCTCTATAACCTCTTCTTTTAAAATGATAAAGTAAACGAGGCTTGTTGTTTTCCGCTAATAACGGCATACCATAAAATACGCAAGCCATAAGTACATCTTCAAAAAATATTTCTGCTGTTTGAGGTCTAGCAATATATTCTAAAAAAAATCTATTAGGCGGAGCATCCTCCATGCTAAATTTTGTAAGCCCGTGTAGTGCTCCGTTAGATCCTCTATTTCCTACTGTTCCTGATATATCATAAGAATCACAACCAAATGCCCCCATATGTTCATTACCTGGGTATTTAATTCCATTCTTAATTATTACTCTATTTTGTAAATTTAAATTTGGTACCCAAGAAATATTAAATCTACCATTTGAATTTGGTACAAATATTACTTTTGAGTCTTTAACGCCATTTTCCCATTGAAAATTACCTTTTGAAACAATACTTGAATTCTTTAAATCCTCATTATAATCAACTTGTTGATATATTTTAGTTAAATTAAATAAAGATTCTTTTGACTCATCTCTAAATGCGTGCTTAGTGGTTCTAGGGAATTGTCTATAAAATTCGTTTAAAGCATCTTGATCTTTCTTTAAACCCTCTACTTCGTTATCCCAATATTCAATTACGCCTTGGTCTATTATTTCGCCTTGGGGACCTTTAGTCTCAGCTTTTGGTTTATCGAATACAGGTAGCCCATAAGAATCAATGTATCCTTCGTAATTCCATTCCATAGGTATGAACAAAGAATATAATCCTGAGCGAGTCTGTCCATTGGCGTTTCTTTGTGTAACATCTGAGTCATTATATAATTTTTTAAAATTATCGCCACCTTTGTCTAATGAATTACTTGTTGAACCCATCATACACTTACCAATAATTCTGGAACCTAATCTAAGACAGGTTTTAGTAACTCGCCAATTGTTTAGAATATTATTTGGTTTTTCCCACTTTCCACTTTCGTCATGCACCAGTAATTTTAATTTTTCCCCGTCGTACGAGTTGTCGCCTGTGTTTTTCCAGTCAATGGTCGTGTCGAGCCCGTCAAGTTCTTGAAGCTTTTCGTTGGTTTCAAGTTTACGCCTAGTGTATTTTGTGGCTGGTACTCTATAGGCGAGTTCTGTCTTTGGCCTGTCCATTCCGTCCTGGATAGGTTTGAAAAAGAACGGGTAGTTGACTGATATAGGGACGACCTTGTCTGTGAACATTTTCTTAGCATCGGGACCAGATTTTGACAAGATACCGTACCGTGCATCTGAAGTAATTGTCGCCATATTAACGGTTTCTGCTGATGACATAAAAGAAAATCCTGATCGTCTGTTCTTAAGATAGCACATTCCGTAAGATCGTGCATCGGCTTTACAAGCCTCCCAGAATATAAAGAATAATCTGTTTGACTCCCTAAAGTCTGGCTGCCCAACATCAATTTTGGACCACTGCAGGTACATATAATGAGTGCCAGTAATATAAGTAGGAATACCTTTATTATAAAACCAAAAGCCTTGCTCCCTTCTATTAAATTGTTCATCAATGTAATCATACCATTTTTCTTTAAAATCTAGAGGATATTGTTCCCAATCAAAAACAGATTTAATTTTTTTTAAAACTTTAGGATATTCAGAATATTCCCATTTATCTGTTTCAAATTTGTGTATTTTATTTTCTGCAGGTAAAGCTATTTTTAGGTTTTGTATTTCATATATTTCGCCTATTTTACCTGTTTTACTTATTACAACAACATCGTGTTCTTTATTGTATCCATATTCCCATTTGTTATACCTGTTCATGCGGTTAACAACTTTAGGTTTAATGTGGTCTTTTAAAACTTTATATAAACTTTGCTTATACATTACCTAGATCTACCTTCTGCAAAACCTTTAAAAGTTCTTTCCTCTTTAACTTCTTTTGGTTTTTCGTTTAATAAGTTTTCTTCTTCTTCAATACGACTAAGTATTTCAAACGCGTCAAATATAGCAAGCTTTTTTGTAGCTGCGGCGTTTTTAAGTCTATCAGCTGATATATCATCATCCGAATCAACAATAGCCTCTTTAGCCACTTTGATTAACTCCTCTACTGCTTTTTGTCCAGCTTGGATTATATTCTTCTTCGTCTCCTTGGTATTCATACTTAATTACAATATCATTAGATTTCATACAATATAGCCGCTTATCGTCGACTAAAAACTCCCATTCACTATTAGGAGTAAACCCTACAAGATCCCCTGGCTTGATATTAAGCCGTTCTAACGAACTATTACCATATTTTAATATACCAATAAGGCTTGCTTCTTTATCAAGCGTCAGGTCTTGTTTATTTTTTATGGGATTTACAAAGCACCTATTATTTATAGTTTTCCAATTGTTTTTATTTTTATATAAATATATTTGGTCAACTGCGCAAAAATAATAATTATCCTTAAAATAAGATCTGCTTTTTTTCTTTTCACCCTTCATATCATAAAATGTTCTAAAAACATTTTGATGTATGATTATTATAGCGCCTTTTTTAATAGGTGTAGAAAAAGCTGCTGGTGTTTCAATAACTCTAGCAACTCTGTTTACAAATTTCCAGTTTTCTATTTTAGTATTTACAACTAATTTTTTATCACCTACATTTACAGTGTTACTGTATTTATCGCCAACTGGTTCAACGATAAAATCATACAGACTTTTCATTAATACTCTAAATCATACTCAACAGATATAGCCATATTGGAATTAAATTTTTTCCACGGCAACACCTCATTGTTTTTCTTTATATGAATATTATAAGAATTGTCTGACTCGTCTAGTATTATGTGAGATATTTCATGACCCCCATAAACTTGCTGTCCTACAGAATAATGCATTGCATCATTTTTATAATCAGAACCAATACTTATTTTTCTAACTACTGAATCCATTACTTAACAGCTTCTAATTCTTTTTCTTTTTTAATTTCAGTATATTCTCCTGTTTCTAAATTAATAGATACATTGCCATACTCTTTTTCAAGCTTAACTTTTTCTTCTTCTATTAATGCATTTAAATCTGCAATTCTATGAAGCAAAGAATGCTTTTGAGCTTCGATACCACCAATCTGAATTAACACCTGCTGCAATTCAGTATTTGTTTTAATAATAATCTCTAACTCTTCTTTTTTAATTTTTTTAGCTTTAGCCATAATTTGATTTAATTTAATTGTTATTTTATTTTTATATAATTACTTATATATTAATTATTTACCGCATAAAAATTTTTGCGCACCACCTGATGTTAGTTTTATATAATCTACAACAAAAGGGAGTGTAGATCCTGCTTGAACTCCGACTATTGTATGCCCTTGATCTGCAAAAGTTGGAAATCCTCCATTGGTTCCAACAGATCCAGCCGGAATAAAAGTAAGATCACCATTTCCTGCATCACCAACATAAATTATACTTCCATCTAAAAATGTCGTTTCATCAATAGTATCGCTGCCTGCATAATTTGATTTTACAACTTTAGTTATAAAGTCTGGCTGGTTTCCGTATTGTCCCATTTTTTAATCTTTTTTATTTGTTATTTTTTTTGCTTTTTCCCAGCTTCTTCCAACAAAATAAGCACCATAAACAGTTACTAATAATGTTTGAAAAATAGGTATATATTCTTCGGCTATTTTAAATTCCCCAATATTGCCATGAAAAAAAGCGCAAGCAGTAAATATAACTGTTAAATATATTAGCACCATAGGCCGTATGTTTTTTGATAGCTTACTATCAGAAGCCATATCGGCTTGCCACCTTGCAGTTACTTGTTCTTGCGCCTCTTTATCGGCTTTTTCTAAAATCTGTGTAATAAGGCGCTGAGCTTCTAATTTTTCCTCTTTAGTAGTGGTAAGGTTATCTAAAACCTCGCCAACTTCTTTTATGACGGAACCTGTTAGCCATTGCCAAATTTTCTTCATTTAATATAGACTTCTTACTTCGTTTTTTCTTTTTCCTCTTCTTCTAGCTTCGTTAGATATTTGGGAGTTAATAATATGACCCATTCTAGTTCCTGATCCACTAGAAATGTTAGGCGCTTGCATTGTACCTGTAAAATCTAAATGGTCATATCTATCAGCTGTATTTTTTCCAACTCCTATATTGCCTATTTTATTCGTCAAACTACCTCCTTCACTATAAAATCTCCCCGGCTTTGCCTGGATTTTATCAGAAATTTCTTGTTGAGTAAAAGCTTGAGGAAAATTTAGGTTTGATTGAGTCAAATTACTTGTTGTGTTTCTTCCAGGTGTAACTCGCACCGTTCCTTGAGCAGTACTTACACTAGGAATGCTAACGTTGTCTTGCTGACCTGTAATTCTAGCCGTAGTGTATATATCTTTACCGTCTTTAGATCTTGTTTGTTGTGAATCAACTTCGCTAAGTCTAGTTTTAGGGCCTACAAATTCACCGGCTTGGTTTTGATATTGATATGTGTTATATTCTCCAGATCTTTGATTTCTGTCTTGAACTTTTTTCATTAGTTGTGCTTCAGTTCGTTTAGTTCTAGAAATATTAGACTTTGACATGGGGAATTGAAAACCAGTAACCTCACCTGCCTCATTTTTAAAAATATTTTGATTAACATTAGTGTTAACTTTTGGGAACATAAATCCATCGGCTGATCTTTGTCTTGATCCAGACGGTCCTGCAATTCTATTAGATATATTACCTGTACCTTGAACATTAGCATCTCCAGGACCTGAAATTACTTTGCTTATATTTGTAACGCCTTCATATTGACTTAAATCAGTATTTGGAGCACTAGATAAAAGTGATTTTTGTTCTTCGGCAGATAATATTTTACCTGTTTTTTTATCTAATATGTTTTCAAAACTTGCAAGATTCATTCCCGGTTTAATAGGAAAAGCTTTTTCGTTAAGGGGGCTCATTGGTAATGCGCTAGGAATTCCTCGCCCTGTTTTTGGCATATTCATTCTGCCGGGTGCTTGTTTATACATAATTTTTTATTTTTTTCTTTGATAAGCTACAATGCCTTTAATTTTATTTGTATCAAAGTCTATATATGTAGCTACTATCTTTGTTTTGCTTTTTAAATGATAATTTATATAAACTCTATAATTATTTTTAGAGTTATAAAAAATTGTTTTTATATTTTTTTCATCATAATCTAAAACTGCCTCGTGAAAATCTTTTCTTTCTTTAAATTGTGATTTATCAAATACAGTCCAAGGGTTTTTATATTGGTATTCTATGTAATCTCTTTCGGTTAAATAAGAAACTATAAATATATCCTCGTTAAATATATTAAAATTTTTAATATAATGAGCTTTCGTTTTAAATTTATTATTAAACCATTTTTGATTTTCCGTAGGCGCCCAATTTCCAGAAAAATATTCTTGTGAATAAACACTCGTAAATAAAAATAAGGCAAATAATGTTGTAATTAATTTTTTCATAATATTAAATTTAATTGTTATATTAATATTATTACTTATAATTTCCTTTTTTTCCTTATGCTCGCCTATATGCTTCAGCTTCCCAAGGTAAATTTTTTGCACCTTCTGCCATTGTAGCTCTAGGGTATTTTTTACCTTTCCAATATACATAGTCATCATCATAGTCGAGGTCGCCCCGTCTCATTTGTTCAATATGAATCTTTTCATGAGCGATTACATCGTCCTCCTGTTCTTTGGAGCAACCGTC
>Ga0209645_1000175_pt1 | contig 33724 bp, 49 predicted proteins | sample ETNvirenome_6_30_FD_184070 | JGI IMG/M metagenome (GOLD analysis project Ga0209645, IMG submission 184070) | Marine viral communities from the Pacific Ocean - ETNP_6_30 (SPAdes) (version 2) | ecosystem: Environmental > Aquatic > Marine > Oceanic | place: Pacific Ocean | collected 2013-06-19
CTGACGGCTTTGGAGTGGGCCTAACCGCTGCTCGAGGCTTCATTCAAGACAAGCGAGATGCGGAATACCAGCAAGCCAAACTTGATGCGGACGCAGAAGAAGCTCGACTGACTGCGGATTTCAGATCAAAGCAGCTGGACAACGAGGCTACGCGCATCCGCTTGCAAGGCGAAGAAAACGCGGCTGCTGAGCAATTTAGAGCTGATCAAAGAGCTGCCGCCTCCGCTGAGAGCATAGCCGAAGCAGAGGCAAGAACAGCCAGAGCTGAAGCCGAAGCTGGCCTGAGAGCAGTTCAATTATCAGCAGCAGAAAAAGCAGAAGCCGTCGCTCAAGGGCAGCTGGACGCTCAAACGAGAGAGCAAAAAAACACAGCAGCTCTCGAGTCCATAGCTCAGCTTGATCTGCTCATTAAGCGCGCCCAGCAAACCGGAACTCAACCCGATTTAGAGATGATCAATACGCTGATAGGCAACACTGCTGACACTAAATTTGATCTCTCCACGATCTTGGGCGCCGATTACCAAAACGACATTGCCAATCTTACCTCTGTCATAAGGGAGCAGCTAAGCAGCGGACAGATGCTCGACACATCAGATCCCAGGATCCTTGCCGGGGCTGATGCTTTAGTCAACGCAAATGGCGGAACCATGATTGGTCGTACCGTCGATAGCACGTTTGTAAACGCGCCCGAAGAGTATCAGGACGGAAACTATCGCGTCGTTTCTAGAGAGGCTACTGGCATCGACATTAAAGAGGGTGCTGATGGCCTGATGTTTTCTTCAGACGTCCTCGTCACGCTGGAGCGCAAAGACGCGCCGGGTCAGTTTTATCACTACATAGCGCCGATGACGGACGGAAGAGTCGCCGGATCAACACAGCGTGCTCAGGTTCCCATCAATCAGATCATAGATGGCATGGGTGGCACCGCGATTCTTATCGACACTCTCAACAGAGATATGGCGCCCGTTGTTCGTGCAGCAAAAATCGATCAGATGGGCGGCGATAGTGCGTTCCGTTCAGCAGTAAATAGCGAAATAGAGAGCATGGTTGCCGTGATGGAGGCCTCCCCCAGCTCTCGCACTTACATGGGCAGCAAAACCAACGAAGAGCTGTTGCAGTCCCCAGATGACATACGTCGCATTGCTGAAGACAGGGCCCTGGGTCTTGGTCGGAAGACAGAAAGGTTTGGGGATCAAGCGAAGCAAGGCCTTCTTGAAACGCAAGCGATCATAGATACGCCTCTTCAAGCTTTTAAGGTAGCAGGCCCTGACGGCAGGCCCACCAAAACTATGGAGCTTTCTGACAACGAAATTTTTGAACTAGCGTCAACTTTAGATGATGGAGGTATCACTGAAAAAACAAGAGAAATGCTCAGAGATATTGCCAGAAGAAAAGGGGCAATCGATACGAATAGACGCCTTTTCGGAAGAATGGCGCGAGCTAATAATAGGTAACGGGCAAAATGCCACTAGCCACCTACCGACCCGGCGATAGCCGCGGATTCGCCCAGAAAGAAGAGGAGAAAGACGAGGATCTTCTTCAGTTTGGGGAGGGCCTTTCTGCCGGCTGGGATACAACCATTGGCACACTTGCTGGCGTCCGGTCTTTATTTAATACCCTCACTGGTGACGAAGCAGAGGCGATTGAGTACATGGGCTATGCCCGTGATCGCTTCCAGCAGGCTGCTGAATCCGGCGGAACGGTCACACAGCTTGATGATATTGAGGGGGTGGGCGATGTTGTCCGCTGGGCCTCTTATTCAGCTGGAACAATACTCCCCTCCATAGCAACGAGCATTGCTGGCGGTGGTGTTGTTGGTGCAGCCGCGCAAGCTTTAGCTAAAAGGCGAATCAAGGACGAGGTCAGAAAAGAAGTAATTGATTCGTTTGAGGGCAAGGTTAAAGAAAGCGTCAAAAATCGGCGCATTCGTGAAGTCCTAGATGCCAGAACGCAGACTGCTCGCAGGGGTGGCCAGATTGGTGGCGCTATGGCGGCTTCAACTGCACAAAATACTGGCGCTACGTTCGTCGATATCTACGAAGAAACTGGCATCGAGGCGCCTGATGTGGCGCTTGCTGCTGGTGTGGTTTCTGGAGCACTAGACTCTCTTGTTCCCCTTGCGGTGCTGAAGAGGGTGATGCCCGGCAGCACGTTCGCAAAATTTAAAGATGAGCTCGCAGACAAAGTCGTTCAGAACGGGGGCGTAACAAGGCGCATCCTCCAAGAGGCAGTTAAAAACGGTAGCGGTGAAGGCCTGACGGAAGCCGCTCAGGAGCTCATACAGGCCACTGCAGTGGGGATGATGAGGAACGATCCTCAAGGCGGGTTTGCAGAATATTTTGACGAGCTGATGAATCCTACTACCGAGGATTTAGGCAGTCGCCTGATGAATGCTGCCGCTGTCGGCTTCCTTGGCGGCGGTGTTACGGGTGGCGCTTCGGGGTTCTTTAAAGGCGAGCCCACGAAAACCGAGGATCCGAAGGCGCCCCCGGTTGATCGCCCCGATGAGACCGCAGAAACAGATGCTGAGGCTGATGATACTGAGGCCCCCACTCTCGACAGCCTGACTGGGGCAGCGGCAAGAATGGCTCAGCAGTCGGCCAGAGCCGGCGCCAGAGAAGAGCTGGATGCGCAGGGCCGCAGAAAAATTGAAGGGCGGGAAGAAAGGAATGAACAGCGCCTACAAGTCACCCTCAGAAATGTAGGTGAAGGCAGACGGGTAGCTGCTGAACGTATTCCGCAAAGCCTGCTTGAAACTGGCAATGTAACTCCTGAAGAAAATGCCGCAGCTGCTCAGGAATACGAAGAGAACAAGCCCCAGGTCATAGAGCCACAGGTAGAAGTAAAGCCTCTCAATGTGAACTATGACCCAGAGACTGATGAGTTCACGTCTCGAGGCAAAAGATTTAAGTATCTCAGCACGCTGTCTGACGATCAGGGCCGGCCCGAAAAAATTGTTGCCCGGGATCTGCAGAACGGGAAGGAAAAAACATTCCGCAGCCAGCGCTTGCTTCAGTCTCTTACTCAGGCCAGAGAAGGCAGGGTAGATCCGCCCAGTGACGCAGCGACCAAGTTCGCTGATGTGCTTCAGTTCGATGCCATGCCGGCTGCTATTCAGCAGGCTGTCCTCGATGACGCTGATGCGGTCGTTTCTGATGACGATACGGTTGATCTTGCCACGATGGTGCAGGCTGCTCAGAAAGCCGGTCTGTCTCAGGATCTGATTGACCGCACAAAAGCTATCGCAGAGCGTCAGCAAACCAGAACTTTAGACTCGGAACAGCGATTCACCGAAAAGGATGAATGGCGTGAGTATCAAGGCCCAATTGCCCCTCGCTCAATTCCTCTCGAGCAGCGTCAGGCAGAGGCTGGTCAAGACGCGGCGGACAAAGTAAGAGGATCTATAGGCTCCCGGGGTTTCAGTGTCCAACTCGGCTCCCCTCTAACGCTACGAGGCATAAAGCAGTTTGATCCAGACGACGTTGTCGATGCTGAGATCGAATATGCCATCTATGATTTGCTCGACGCCGGCTTGCCCACTCAGGTTTTCGATTACCTGAAGAGGCTGGCATTTCACGATGAAGACGGTGACCTAGTTAGAGTTTCCGGCTTGGCCACCAGCCAGGGCATCTCGCTTTCTAGCGCCATATTGGATCAGGTAAAAAAGGGCACCGCTGGCAGACAGCTGCGTTGGTCTTTGTCTCATGAGATGTGGCACATCCTAGACAAAAACCTAAACATAGCAGCCAGCTTGGCGCCGTTTAAGGCAACTGTTTCATTTGAAAGCCAGACCATAGATGCCGGTGATGTCGTCGCTGAGCTATATGAAAACTATCTGAACGAGACAGAGCTCGGAAAGGTCTTTATATATCCATTCCACTGGGTCAATGAAGCGGTGACTGCAGGCGAAGGTGATCCCGCAGCACTCGAGCAAATGATTCAAGAGGAAGTATTCGCGCAGCTGGGTGCGATTTATCTGAGCAACCCTGAGCTGGTACAATCATTAGCGCCAAGCGCATTCGAGGCAATGCAGGCAATCGCTGAGAACCCAGCGCTGCCGCAGCTTGTAGGAGCAAGAGATGCCGTTACTCAAGATACAAGAACCGAAGCTCAGCCCGACCCTGCAGGAGTACCGGGAGAAGTTCGGGCACCTGCCGTCGCCAGAAGCGATGAAGTTCCAGACGACGGAAGAGGTGGAGACGCTGGCGTCGGTGGCGTTGCGCAGGGAGAAGCCGGTGAAGGACTGGGCGGAGAGGCCGACACGCAAGACGGGGACGGTGACAGACCTTCTGTTCCAGAAGTAGAGCGACCCGCACCCACCCCACCATCTGAAGAAGAGTTCTCGCCTGACGAGCTAAGGCGCCTGCTCACAGGCGTTCAAGATGTAAACGAGTTTACTGTCGCTGATTTGCGGCGAGTCCTGTCTGGGCTTGAAGCCCTCTCTCCAACTCAAGAAGAGTTCACGGTCTCCGATCTTCAGCAGCTGTTGTCAGGAGTTCAGCAGCGTGACGAGTTTACGACTGATGATCTGCTTCAACTGCTTGGGGGTGACAGCCCAGAATCTCCAGCCATGATGCGGCGCCGGGGCCCTACGGGGCGCCCCTATCAAGGCTTGCCGGCTAACGAAACTCTTGGCGGAGAAGATCGAGTGCAAACCTCGTTGCCTAACGGCACCAGGCTGGGCGAGAAAATTTATGAAATAGGTGCTCCAGAAGATTACTCAATCGGAATAGACAGAATCCTGACGGATACGTCGAAGGTTCCGCTGGTTTCAAAGCTGAAAACCGCTGTCGAGGGGTACGACTTCTTCACCCCATCTCGAGCTGACTTAACCGCCGAAGAAACCATTGAAGAATTTAAGACGCACATGGTGGAAAACCTTGTCTGGCTGCATGACCAAATGGATCCTGCGCTTCGAGACGAGGCGAAACAGTGGTACGACGGCGCCAGAAAACAGGTAGATATCTGGGTAGATCGATACGGGCTGGAGCCGCGTCAGGTTGCTGCGGTAATTGCAAACCTTTCCCCGCAAAAAGACTGGTTTATGAACATGTCTTTGGCGGAGCGCATGATGGATGTCTACTCCTATCGTCAGGACTATGTTGCTGATGCGGAGATGAACAAGGCGTTCACCCGAATAGTTCTCAAGGATGAAAAAGGCAAGCTGATTCAGGTATCGAAGATCGCTAAAGACACAACAAGGGAGGCGTTTAAGCTTCAAAGAGATATCTGGAAAAAAATAAAAAATCAGCCCCTGTCTGGTGTAGAAAAAGTTCTTAGCCCGGAAGAGGTAAGCCTTGGTCAAGCGATATGGATTCGCATGTATGACGAGGCGAATCACTCACGCTCATTCAGGGTTATGTCTCCGTCAGGTGAAATCATGGGCCCCTCTATGGGCAAGGATGGCCCCCAGAAAGTAGCTTGGGGATCGTTCACTGAAATCATGAAGGGCGTTCAGGTTCTCAGAGACGGATCCCTTGAAAGTGTTTCTCTCAGCCTTGGCGATGCTCATAAGGTAAGAAACTTCTACAACAACATCGTCGCTCCTGACTCTCAGTTGGGAGAGGTCACTATCGATACTCATGCCGTTGCAGCTGCTGTGTTCAAGCCTCTTTCAGCTAAGGGCTATGAGGTGTCTCATGCCTTCGGCTCTACACCCCCCAAAGATACTCTGGGCATACCAGAAGGGGTTGTCCGTGCCGGCGCGGGAAGCAGTGCCAAGTTTGGCGCGGGAGGCACATACGGCATTATTGCTGATGCATATCGAGAGGCCGCTGAGAAGCTTGGAATACTCCCCCGGCAGCTGCAAAGCATCACTTGGGAAGAGATCAGGGTTATCTTCCCCGCGTCATTTAAAGACGAAAAAGGTGTAAATCTTGGTAAGATAAACGAACTGTGGACGCGCTATGCAAATGGCGAGCTGTCTGTAGATCAGGTAAGGGAGCAGGCGTATGGCCTCACAGGAACTAAAGGCAACAAGCCCGTCTGGGCCGATCGATCCGATGCTGTCGTTGATGAAGAGCAAGGGGATGGCACTTACAGCCGAGATGTATATAGCGCTGGCGTACCCGGACAAGGAGCTCGAGGACGTGATGTCCGACCCAGAGGCGATGGCGATGCTGCCGGCGGAGCTGCAGCAGGAGGACTAGAGCGCCCCTCATTCCAACGCAGACTATCAGGACAGACTAAGTCATACGACGACGCTGTCGCTGATGGCACCCGCCTGAACGGCGAGCCTAATACTAACGAACTCAATCTCGACGACGAGACTCGAGCAGAACTGACGCTGAAAAAGTGGCAGGACAAATACCTGACGGTTAAGAAGCTGCAGGAGCAAGCAAAAGAAATCCTGGGGGTAGATGAGCTACCAGAGCGCCTCAACATACACGGCGCCGAAACATTAAGTCACGGCAAAATAAAAAATGACTATGACGGTCTCGAGGATAACTACGTCAAGCCGATTGGCGACATCCTCCGAGAGAACGACATCGACATGGACGATGCCGCGCTTTACCTGATTGCCAAGCACGCCAAAGAGCGCAACGAATACATTGCCTCAATCAATGAATCGCTACCTGACGGTGGCTCTGGCCTAACCACGGCAGCGGCTGCTGAGATCCTTGAAAACGCAGAGAACAAAGACGCGCTCGAAGAGATCGCCCAGCTTGTCTATGACATGCTCGAGGAGAACCGGAAGCGTATGGCGGATGCTGGCCTGCTATCAGAAGACACCGTCGATGGATACCGGGAGCAGTATCAGTTCTACGTTCCGCTGAAGGGATTCGCGGCAATCACAGTGGTAGATGAAAACGGTGTTGAGCAAACCGTAAGAGAGCAATCTCCTGTATCTAGCGGCTCGACCGGGCGCGGATTCAGCATTACCGGGAAAGAAGTTTTCAAGGCGCTGGGCCGTGAAAGCAGGTCAGACAACCCGCTGCTGTATGCCTTGAAGGATACGGAAGAAAAGATTGTTCGATCCAGAAAGAATGAGGTGAGCCAGCGGTTCTTAGAGCTGGTGGATAGACTCGTCGCTCAAGGCACAAATGCGTTCAAGGTCTTCCGCCCCGGCGACGAATACCCAATGAAGCGCGTGGAAAAAAATGGGCAGGTCGTTCAGGAGCGCATGAGCACCACAGACATGCGTAACGACACCATCGAAGGCACCAAAGATCCTAAGTACATGTCGGTCAAGGTAGACGGGGAAGAGGTATTCATAGAGATCAAGAGCCCCGCACTCAATCGCGCCATGCAGAACCTCGGTGCTCAGCAGTATGAGGCCACGTTCGAGGTGCTTAACAAGAGCACCACTGCGTTCCTGCAGAAGTTCCAGAACTTCCGGCGGAATATGCTGATCAACTACAACCCGAGCTGGTTCCTTATCAACCCGGTTAGAGATATCCAGACGGGAATCATGTTTAGCCTTGCTGAAGAAAGCAAAGAGGGCGGGCTGGTATACGGGGAAAACCTCACCGCGGACATTCTTAAAAACTATTTCCCGGCAGCGTTCGCATATCGCGCAAATCTAAGGGGCAAAAAAGGATCAGAGTACGACGGATACTTTGAGGAGTATCAGGCCTCTGGCGCTCCGACTGGGCAAACGCTGACCAGAGAGATCGAAGAGCAGCAGCAGCGACTGGAAAACATAATCAGCGAAGGCTCTATCAAGTCACGAGCCCGCGCTATGGCGGATTGGATCGAGGACGCCAACACGGCAGCTGAGAACGCTGTGCGCTTCGCCGCATACATCGCTGCGCGTGAAAAGGGAGTAACCGTACAGAAGGCAGCATTGCTTGCCAAAAACATGACGGTCAACTTCAACCGAAAGGGCGAGGCTTCATCAGCGGCGAACCTTTTCTATCTGTTCTTCAACGCTGCAGTTCAGGGCACCGACCAGATAGTAAAAGCTATGAGTGGCCGCAGCCCCACCGGAGGTTTGACCAAAGCTCAGATGGCCGGTATCGCTATCGCAACGTCGGCCTACGCCATTACCAAGTACAACATCGAAGCAGCCGACGAAGATGACGACGGCGAGAGTCTTTACAACGATCTGTCTCCATACGACAAGTTGATGAGCTGGAATTACGTCAGGCCAGACGGCAAGACATTCTTCCAGATGCCGCTCCCATACGGGTACGGGCTCATCCACACAATCGGCAGGCTCGCTGCTGAATATGAACATGATGCTATTGACGGTGGCGAGGTAGCTGCAGAGCTCACCGCAGCGTTTGTGCATCACATGTTGCCACCGCCTTTAGGCTTCCTGGGAGCCCTTGGAACTGCCGACGACGCGACAGAGATTGCAAAGAGAGGATTCAACGATCTGGTTCCAGATATTTTTGAGTTCCCGGCAACTGTCGCGACGAACATGAATCACTTCGGGGCCCCTATTTATATAGAGGACAACCCCCTTCTGCCTCCCGCTCCAGATTCGAGCAAGGCAAAGCGGAGCACTGAGAAGTTTTATCGGGACATCGCTGAGAGCATGAATGAGATAACCGGCGGCTCTCTCTACAGAACAGGCAGTGCAGACGTATCTCCAGACGTGTTGAAGTACGCGGTCGATTTCTTCGGTGGCGGTCTGGGGCGATTCATCACTCGCGGCGTTGATACCGCGATGATCAATAACAATGACGTTGATGAGGACGACCGCCCAATGGGTGAGTGGCCTATCTTCAGATACTTGTACGGCGAGCCATCTGCCTTCAACGACAAGCTCGAGTACTACGACAACATCAGAGACTCGCAAGAGGTCTTCAAAGAAAACGAAGGCACCACTGACGCAGAAGAAAGGGAGCGATTCCTGCAGCGCTTTGGCTCAGTAGCGCAGCTCGAGCCCCTGTACAAAGAAACCCAGAAGCAGCTTCGCGCCCTTCGTAAGAAGAAAAAACAAATTGAGAAGACACAGAGCGATCCATCTCTGGCCTACACGCAGATCCAAAAGCTAGAGGCCGACATGGAAAAGCTCTATGACCAGTACAACAAGCGTTACCGCGAAGCGACGAGGTAACTGTGGATCCCGCGTCTCTCGCCCTACTTGCCGGCAGCGCCTTCAAGGGCATACAGGCCGTGGTGCAGGCTGGCGGGGAGATAGAGCACGTCACCAAAAAGCTGGGCCAGTGGTTCACGATCGCCAGCGACTTCCAAGACAAGATGAAGGAGATAGAAAACCCTCCTTTGTTCAAGAAAGTCTTCGATGGTGGAAGTGTCGAGCAGGCTGCGCTGGACATCGTGGTAAGTCAGAAGAAGTTCGCCGAGCAAGAGAAGCAGATCCGCGAACTAATTACCTGGGCGTATGGGCCAGAGACTTACCGCGAAATGATGCAGCTGAGAAAGGACATCAAGGCGCGGCGCGAAGCCATGATTTACAAGCAGCGGAAGCGGCAGCAAAAGATGCTCGATATTGCTTTCATCATTTTGGGGCTCGGCATCGCGGGCGGAATTATTTATTCCACGGTTCTATTTATTCAAGGAGCTCGTGGATGAATGACGGAGCTGGCGCCAATCCAGCCGCTGTCTCACGTCCCAATAGTGACTCAGGAGAAGCAGGTTACGTTCCGCACATCGGATGGCCATATAGAGGGCAGCGTAAAGGTCGAGGCGATCACGGACGAGTGGTTGGTTTACGACTACAGAGGAATGGTGAAGACGTCGCACCGGGCGTCAACGATTGATTACTTAGTGTGAGGTAGTAATGGCAGCTAAGAAAAAAAAGTCGGCGAAAAAGAGTGGAGCAACGCCAAAGAACAAGGCGCTTTATGCCCGGGTAAAGGCTGAGGCCAAGCGCAAGTTTAAGGTCTGGCCCTCTGCATACGCTTCTGGATGGCTGACCAAAGAGTACAAGCGCAGGGGTGGCACCTATGCCTAGCAAAAAGCCAAGTGGCGGTCTGACCAAGTGGTTCAAGGAAGACTGGGTTGATCTCAAGACCGGCAAAAAGTGTGGGCGCTCTGGCAAAGAAAAGAAAAAGCGACCGTACCCATCCTGCCGACCGAAGAAAGTTGCAGCGAAGATGACTGCAGCGGAGAAGGCTAGATCCAAGTCTAAAAAGACTGGGCCAGCCAAGGTGAAGCATGACGTAACGGCTTCAGGAAAACGCAGAAAAACCACCAAGAAAAGGAGCAAGTGATATGCCGCAGGGAAAAGGTACTTACGGTAAAAAGCGCGGAAGGCCACCGATGACTCCGCAACAGAGACGTGCTGCGGCGGCTAAGGCCAAAGCTAAAATGAAAGGGAAGAAGTGAGATGCACGACGGTAAACCATGCAAAGGCAAACGAATGAAAAAGGGCAAAAGAAAGGCTGCGCCCAAGAAAAAAGCAGTAAAAAAGGCCTGATCACTGGTATACTCCGCGCCGGCAGGGGCTTCCTCCAAGTTGTCCCTTGCTAGCTGGCCGGGGGAAACCCCGGTTAGCGACCCTTATTTGGGGCACAAATTGGGGCACAAAATACGCCCAGCCCCCTCCAGCCCTTGCTATGTAAGGGTTTCCAGATCGAGTTCAACTCCCGCCGCCTCCACCATATTAGGGTCTACAGACGTCCGTCTGAGCAGCAGAAGCCCCCTATTTACCTTTCGATTTAGCGTTTATAATGCAGAAAGCCACTACTAACTGTGGGGTTTTTGTATGAACCTGAGTGGAGAAGTAGAGTCCCTGGCGGATAGCCCGTGCAACGGGTGGTGTACCACAGCCATCTTCGGAGACGTTGTCTGTAAGGGCTGCGGTCGAACATCCAAAGAGGTAACTGACTGGCAGGACATGTCAGATGTCGAGCGCAAGCTGGTAGTTATTGACTTAGCCAAGCGCGATTTTGCGATACGGCACCTGTACGCCGTCACATATAAGCCAAGGAAGCTGGGGTGAAGGTTGTGCCCATAAAGAACGGAGAGGCGATAGCCGAGCTTGATCGCCTGAGAGAGGCCCTGCTGTCCGGTGAGGCGACGAAATTCTATGCCTTCACCAATGCCGCGGTCGCCGATAACTTTCAGGACGCGATCTTCTATGGCGGTGGCTGGGACGTTACCGAGATCATCGCAGCATTGGGCGCACTGCAGTCCATGGAGCTGGCAGCTGCACTCGATGAGCTGTTCGATCTACGCGATGAAGTCGAGGGGGATGACCCCGGTTTGGTAGATTAGCTAACTGCGATTACGGCGACAGTTCCTGCAGTTAGATTTTCCCAAGTCGAAATGTAACTCAGACTATATGCAATTAAGTTCTAATTGAGTTGTGTTGCGGTCGCTTTGGACACTAACACTGGCAGTGTTGAGGTCGGCGGTTCGATCCCGCCTAGCTCCACCACCAATTTACTAGGCCGTTTGACCGTTTCACAAACCGACTTCGGTTTTTTAATAGCCTTTTGTTCTAAGCGGCTCTCAGATCCTCCCATCTGAGTATCGGAATTGCGCGGCGCCGAAAACCCGTTATTGACGTAGCTACGCATGTCGACCGCATTTAAATGTGTGTAACGCTCCAGCATCTTCATGCTGCTCCACCCGGCAAGCTTCTGCACCATCGGCAATGGGGTGCCCGACATGACATGCCGAGTCGCCCATGTGTGCCGGAAGTCATGAAACCTCACGCGGCCCACCTCAGCGCGCTCACAGGCCCTTCTCCACGCTTTGGACGTGACACTAGAGCTCTCGGACATAGGTTGCCCGTTGCGCTTTGTGAAGACGTACACGGGCTCCTGACCACGCTGCGTTTGTAGTGCTTTTTGCTCCGCCAGAATCACATTGGCCTCATCACACATCGGCACAAACAAACGCTTGCCTCCCTTCATTTTGGCAGCTGGAATATCAAGCATCCCGTCCACCACCTCAGACCATGTCAGCAGCTTGATGTTCGACACCCGCAGGCCAGTAGCCAACGCGAACCGAGCCATCGAGCTATAGAGCAGCGGCAAGCAAAACAGCAGGCGATGTATCTCATCCTCCTGTAATACCCGCGGCTCAATCGCGTCGTCGCTGGTTGAAAGGTTCTCGAAGTGAGGGACGTGATGCGCCTCGATCAAGCCACGCTTATCCTTTGCGTAGTTGAGCACGGCGATGAAGTAGCGCACCCGTGAGTTGATGGTCGCGCTCTTATACCCCTCTACCTGCAAGTCTTCGACGTAGTCCGTCACGTCAAGAATCTTGAAGCTATCTATCTCCCGTTCACCCCAGCGATCAACTGCCTCCCTGATCGCCTTCTTTGCAGCGGGGCTCTTTGGCCTGCCCAGCCGCTTACTCGGCAAAGCAATGTACCGCTCTGCCACTTCGCGAAACGTGTTCATGTTATTCCCCTTGTTCGAGGAAGCTGTCGCCGAATCGCCCGTCCAATATACCCCACAACGGTGGCTGCTGGGATACTCGGAGCTGCTCGGCCAGATGTATAGCTTCGTCTTTGCTCATATATGACTCGCCTACCCGCCAGATCTCATGGCCATCTGTGCCGCCGTAGGCTTTCAGGGTGACTGTGGTGCTGGCGTCTTTGCGAACAGGGTGTACAGGGCGATAGTGCATGCGCAGCAGCGTTAGCCAGAGTCGCTCGGGATAATGAAGCGAGAGGTCTTTTTCCCACTTGCCGTGACCTGCAGCGACCGCGGCTCTGTGCTTCGCGGCGTCAGAGTTTTTTTCCGGGTCGGTCTCCTCGCCGGATTTTGACGCTCTTAGGCGCAACAAACTTGATAAGTCCATTGTATCGAGTCACCTGTTTATGTTCCTGCTCTTGTCCGCAACGCACGCAATAGCGCTCCCAGGTCGAATACCTTTTGAGTCCGGTGTAGAAAATCAGCACGCTACCCACCTGCACTGGGTCTTGGTGGTGCTCTACCAGCATGATCTCCATCGATGATTGTTTGGCGGGCTCATCGATGCGTAACAAAATGAAACTGTTACTGACCTTGCTGTAACGAAGCCCCGTCACCATCACTCGAATATCGCAAGTCTCAAGTGATCGGCCTTTCTCCATGTTCTTGCCGAGGAAGACCGACTGGCCATTACCGCGGGCCAGAATGACGGTGCCCATGTTTAAGTCGTCGGCTCCCATCCTTAACGCCTCACATGTTCAGTTGCTCGGGCAGCGCTTTGACCCCGGGAGGGCAGGCTGGGTAACGCGGGCCGACACCACGTTAGGAGGGTGCCCGAGCCCGGTCAAAATGGAATGTCCGCCTCTTCTTCCGCCTGCTGAGGAGGCTGATCAGGTATCAAGTCTGCGCTGTAAGACGACTTCCTTTCTGCCTCTTCAAGAACACAGATTCTCTGCAAAAACGTCGAGACGCCGTACTGATCAAGGATGCGCTGCTCTAACGCATCCCAAGGGTCGAACTGCACTCTCACTACCGATCCGCGGGGGATATCCATGTCTGTTGCCGCGCCTGAGAGGTCGATTACATCATCCGCTCTCAGGGGCTTGAAGCTTTTAAACGTGCGCTGCTTGACGGTTACGCCCTTATCGTTGGTGTAATCTTTGAGCTTGACGCCCAAGTCCTCCAGCTTCTTGATTTCCGCATCGTCCTTGATGGCAATCACGACGCTGTAGGTGGGCTTGTCTGGGTTAAATTTTGTGTCGGGCGTTATCAGGTTGTTGAAAACAAGTTCGCCTTGCACCACGGGTTTGTCGTTCATGACTCCTCCTGTTTGACAGTCACTTGACGGGTGTTCGTTTTGCGTCGGTATTGATCGATTTCGTAGCCTTTAGACTCCAAGGCAACAATTCCGCCTAGTGCGTCGAAAGCTTTCTCGTAGTCGATTGGTGGGGTTTTATGCGTCACCTGAACCTTTGTGCTGCCGTCAGTGACCGACCTTTGATAGGCATCGGCCACCGCGTTTTTCGCCACCCTGATAACGCCATCGAGTGTTTTCAAAGTAGCTAGGTCTGCAGCAATCTTGGTTTCGATCTCGCGCTTTTGCGTCAGCGCAGCAGTGAGCTCAGAGAGGGCGTCATGCTTAACTACCTCGTAGATCTCTTTGCCGGCGTCTTCATCTAGGTGCTTGGCGCGCCGCTCGGGGTTGTCGAACTCCGCATGGACGTGCTTATGCCACTCCCAGTAAAGATCGATCCTTTGCACAGTGCCTTTGCGGGGGTGTGGCAGAAGAGATCCAGATAAAGGCTGAGTCAGCCACTTCTCTTCTCGCTCTACTCGTACCAGTTTGTGCGCGATCGGCTCGGCTCCGGGGGTGGAGCATTGGAAGCAAAGAAAGTCGACCCAGTCTAGATCCCACACCTCCATCATCAGTTGCACCTGACGCAGGTAGTGCTTTTTGTCGTCGTCCCAGACGCTATAGATTTTCGCTCCCGGCATTGGGCATTTGATTTCAATGCCACCGTCCAGGGGGATGAGTCCGTCAGGAGATTGGGTCAGCCAGTCGTATTTTTTATGCACGCCTACGCCAACTTCATGAACCTCTGCCTTGTACTCGCGCTCGTACCACTCTCGGGCCCAAGGCTCCATGAGATTGCCGTGCTTTACCGCCTTGATGTAACTAAGGTCTCTGAATTGCCCTGACAGCGCACGCACTGCATCGCGCAGCCAAACATCTGACTTCAGATAGCGGTTTACATTCTCGATGACACCTACAGCGGTGCCGCTGATGGGGTGTTGTGCTTTGTACTCAAGCCACTCTTGGCCTGTTTGCGCAAGCCGCCCCGGGTGTGTTTTTAATTCCGCCATACAACGCCCTCCCGAAGTGCCTGCAATGCGTTCGACCAAGATTTTTCAACGGTCAACAGCATTGCCATGTCGCCACGAACAAACATTGATGGCAGGATATTCCTTGGGCACCAAGTTGCAGATCTGCCCTCTAAATTGGTGCGAGACCACGCCGTCAATATTCGCTCGCGATGCCTCACAAAATAATCCCTGTTTATTTGCCGCTTACCTTTTCGCCCAGCCATAATCATGACCGTGCGACTCATGCGACTCATACGACACCTTTCTGGTTTTTCATTTGTCATTTTTTATTCCTTCCCTTTTTTGTGGGCTTAGCCCACCCCTTTTGTTGAAGCAGCTCTTCAAACAGCCGAGCCACCTCATCCTTCCCTTCGCCGCCCGTTTGCTCTATGAACCCGAGCATCTTTTTGTAACGCTCGGTGGCGTCCTCGAGCGATTGTTCAGAACCGACGCTGCGGTCGAACAACTGACGCATTGTTTCTTTTGGTTCCTCGTCCATCTTTTTTGGAGGCTCTGCGGTTTCTTGATCTTCACTCGGTTGTGACTCTCGTGCCGCAACGGGCTTGGCCCACAGGCTGAAACCCAAGCCAAAGCCTTCTGCTGCGCAGCGGACTCGCGCACGCATTTTCGCGTTGTGTATCTGGCTCGCATTTGGATTCACGGCAGACACATACTCGTCGCTGGTTTCACTGGCGGCTGTGGTTACGACTTGCGAGACAGTGGTCTCATGGCCGCAGATAGACATGGTGCAGCGCACTTCACCAGTGCCGTCTGGATATTGGAAAAAATCAGATCCTTCAGGAGTGCTCTCAAATCGCCAGCTGTAGTCGCTCGCGTAGGTCTGCATCAGAATGTCGTGGGCTGCATGCCACGGTAGATAAGTTGTGTTTGCTTGCTCGTTGGATTGAATGTGCTGGGAAATGTCTAGGGTGCTTAGATGCGCCCAGATTTCGCCTCTCGATCTACTCACTGATTACCCCTTATACGGCGCTGCGGCGCACCGCATAAACCATCGCTAACTCAGGGTAATTTACCAGTTAACTATGAGATGTCAATTTTTTATCGAGCGCTTAGAGGAATATGTATAGTTAGGCGACAGTTTCAGTCTGGCTGCTGGAAAAACCGCGCCATGGTGGCGAGAATATCCTCAGCTTCCTTGGGATTTTTGTAGACGTTGCCCATAAGGAGGGTGCGCTGCTCATTGGTGAGGGTCAGCTCATGATCCTCTGCAAACACATCCACTTTTCTACCGGCGCGCACCAGCTTTTCAACATCCAGGGACATGCGCGGGCGAGACTCCCCGTTAACCCACCAGTAGATATCGACGTCGTATTCATCGCAGAATTTAATCAGATTGACCGGATCTCTAGGTAAAGAACCTTTCATCCACGCAGCGATTGTAGCTTCAGATACGCCTACCTGCTTGGCAAGTCGCGTTTGAGCTCCGTGTATAGGGATCTGGTGGCGCTCCAGCACCTGAAGAAAACGCTGGGCCCTCTTCTTCTTTTCATGAGCCTCATCGATAGGGCTTGGGTCATTAGACGCATGCTGAGCCGACACTGACCTTCCTCCATTGTTTAGGTATGAAATGTCCGGTCAACATAGATCAAAAATAAAAAGATGTCTACTTAATATTTCTCTTTAGGTGACAGTTTCCATTTGTATTTATGGAGGCGCCAAGTTATCTTTATCTCAGTTAACTGAGACTTTTTAATTTGCACTTCGTATTTGGGGGCGTTGATGCACTGGCTCAAGCTGTACACTGAGATAGTAAATGATCCGAAAATTCAATTACTTGCGCCATCTGATAGGTGGCACTACATCGTGCTTCTGTGCGCGAAGGCCGATGGCCTGTTTGATTATGAACCCCAATTTAAGGCTCAGCTCCTAGAGGTTCAGCTAAGGCTGACCTCTGAAGAGATGACTGCACTCTACGACCGGCTGCGCGGCGCGCTGCTGATCAACGAGGACTGGTCGCCAGCCGGGTGGGATAAGAGGCAGGTAGTTAATGACCCCACAGGCAAGCTCAGAAAGAGAGCTCAGCGTGAGCGAGATAAGAACAAAGAAAAAGATATAGATATAGATATAGAGAGTCACGTGACAGTCACAGGACAAAAACGTGACAAGTGTGACATCGAAGACTTTGAAGAGGCTTGGGCCAAGTGGCCAAGGAAGGTAGGGAAGGCTGCAGCAAGGAAGGCCTACCTAAAACTCTTTAAAGAAATCCACCCCTTAATTCTGGCCGACATCAACCGCAGAACCAAAAACAAAGAGTGGCCAGAGGACAAGCAATACATTCCGCACTTTTCGACCCACCTAAACCGGGAAGGATGGGAAGACGAGCCTGATTCACCAGTCCAGACAGCAGGGGAGAACTATGTCTGATTTATCACACCCAATACTCAGGGAGATGGAGCGCGAGCAGTCTGCTCAGCGAGAACTAAAAGCGAACGCCGTTCGGCGCAACGAATTTATCGGCAGGGTCGAGGACATGTCTAGCTACAGCCGTCATGAAGACGTTACGCAGCTGGATTATCCAGACCCTGAAGATATTTATTTTCCGTCTGATTTTAAGGAGGCGGTGCTGCACCTGAATGAGCATGGCGTGAACGAGCATGCGTTCCTTCCATTCTGGGATGTGTTTGGTGACAAGTTCGCGCTGCGTCCCAGAGAGCTGAGCATCTTTTTTGGTTCCCGTGGGTCATACAAATCAACGGTGATCAACTATCTGGTGGCAACGCTCATTATGCAGCGCCACAAAGTCGGGTATTTGAGCTACGAGATGGACACACCCTACCTGCTGAGCCTGCTTGCGCAGCAGATGGGCAACTCATCAACGGTGACCCCGGGCTATGTCAGCGCGTGCATTGATTTTGCGCAGCCATATCTGCACCTGATTAACGAGATGGTTGACACCCCGGCCAAGGCGCTCGGCAAGATCGAATTCATGCTGCAGTCCGGCTGCAAGCTTGTTGTCCTCGACTGTCTGCAGCGCATCCACATGCCGCAGAACGACATCAATCTAGAGCGCGAGTTTGTGGTGCATCTCACAACCATGGCTCGTGAGCACAACGCCCACATCATCATCGTTCACCACAGTCGCAAAGGATCTGCCGCGCAAGGCGACAACCCCAAGCCAGTGATCGACGATCTCAAGGGGTCAGGGGGGTTAGCTGATAACGCGCAAAACGTGATAGCGGTGCATAGCCACAAGCAGAAAAAAGATGAGCTGTTCTGGATCGATCTGCGCGAGCGCAACCAAATGCCGCAGGCCTCTGATGCGGATCGCAAGGCGGAGCTGCAAGAGGAGCCGGACGTCCTGCTGATGGTCAAGAAGCAAAGACTGTCTGGCTTCGAGGGCAATATCGGCCTCTTTAGAACCGACGCCCGGGCATTCCATACCAAGGGCGGCAGGGTCAAGACGTACACGCCGGGGGACTGATGTTCGACGATCAAGAGAATCACGCGCACAACATCCGTCAAGCCGGCCAGCGGCAGAAAGAGGCTGAGGAAAATCTGGCTCGTGCTCAGGCCATGGAAAAGATGACTTTCGCCAAGGCACAGATGGAGGGTGAGGCCCAGGGGGCCAAGAGTCTCGCAGCACAGACACGTCACGCTGATTTGCAGGGAGAAGTATTCAACGCCCGGCTGAATGTGGGCGTGGCAAAGGGCGAGGTGGCCGCAGCGAAAGCTGAGTACCGCGCCTGCGAAATGGAGTTCGACACATGGCGGACACAACAAGCAACTCATCGATTGGAGCGAAACCTGTATGCAAAAACCTAGAGCGCGCTTTCAGCTGCGGCTGAACATGGAAGCGATGGATCGCCTGAAAAATTTGGCGAAAAGGAGGAAGACAACCATCACCGCCATGCTCGTTGAGGCAGTGAACGACTTGCTTGTGAAGCACGGGCTCAAGCCTATTGCCAAGGCGCCCCCTGTCGGACGCCCGAAACAAAAGTGAAGGGCCGCACCCCCACTCAGGAGGAGAAGAAGTGGATGGACGACGTCCGCGAGCTTGGCTGCATTGTCTGCCGCAAGTATCGCGACGTGCTCGTGCCGGCTGAAATCCATCACGTCGAGGGAAAGACCAAGCCCGGGAGTCACTTCCATGTCTTGCCACTGTGTTTCTGGCACCACCGGGAGGGGAGCTCGTCGGATCTGTACGTCTCTCGCCATCCCTACAAGTCTCAGTTCGAGGCTGCATACGGAACAGAGAAGGAGCTGCTTATGGAAATCAATGAGCTGGTCTCACAGTTGAGGGTGAAGCAATGACTCATGATCCGCAGGATAAAGCGTACTGGGTGCGCCGCGGTCGAGAGCTGGAGCAGCTGTTCCACTCGACGGTTCACATTGAGGGCTGCGGGGTGTCGTTCCCGACGGCCAAAATCGATGACCCCTACGGGCATGACTTTCTGCTGACCCGACCAATGGATCTCAAGGTTCAGGCAGAGCCTTTTTATACGGCAGAGGAGCGCTTCGGGATACCGCCTCGTTACGCCATCTCGATCAACCTCAAAGACCTTCAGCGCTACACAACGATGTACCCAAACATTGTTTTCGTGGTGGTCGTTTTATTTGAGGGGGAGATGGAGATCAGGCAGATGACGCTACAGCGGGCCCGGGAGTTGGTGGCAAACAAATCGGCGAAAAGACATGAATACAAGAATCGCAAAGGCGATCAGTCGGGGAACGCAAAGGTCAGCTACATCTTCGATCTTAGAGATCTCGATGAGATTAGCTACACAGTTACGGACGAGCAAAAGTGGGGAGAGGTACATGCGAGAACACAAACCGCTGCAAGCACTGGCTGATCACATTGATAAGACTCACGGCGACTACTACGGAGGTGACAAACAGCAGCCGCTGGACTGGGCGATCGCTCAGGGAATTGTCGAGGAGTACTGCCGGTGCAACATCCACAAGTACAACCACCGCATCAATGCCAAGCATGCCGACGCTGAGGGCCAGTACCTCGACGCCCTGAAGTGCGCGCATTACGCGGTGCTTTTGGTGGGGGAGAAGTTAAAAAAATTGGAGGCGGTAAAGAGTGAGAACCAAAACGGCGAGAGCGCCTGAGAACTTGGAGCGCTTTCTGGAGATGAACATAAACACCTTCACGATAAAGGATGTGATGAAGGCGCTTGATCTTTCAATGCAGCGAGCACACGCGACGATCTTGCATGGCATGAAGGAAGAAAAAATCAGGCTGGCAAGGGCCCAGGGAGAGGCAAACCGGCCACCCATCGAGGCAAGTCTTTATCAGCTGAGCAGTTTATCGCGGCAGTGGATAACCAAACCGTGGAGAGTTACGGATGACGATCAACTCACGAGCTAAAGGGCACGCCTTCGAGCGTGAGATTGTGAAGCAGCTGCGGGATGAGCTGGGACAGATCGTGGACGAGCCGATCAAAAGAATCCTCGACCAGTACCGAGAGGTTGAGCTGCCAGACATCGTGGTGCCGCCGTTCGCTATCGAGTGCAAGCGCTACGCCAAGGGCAACACCTATCGCCCTGAGTGGTGGACGCAGGTCACGCTCGCATCCGAGAAGGCTGGCCTGACCCCGGCGCTCGTGTACCGATATGACCGGCAGCAAATACAGTGCGTGATCCCTCTGTACGCTATCAACCCAGAGTACCCCCGCACGAATGAGTGCCAAGCCATCGTGGATTGGTGCGATTTCGTGATGATCATGAGAGAAAACATCGTTGCATCCGCGTGATCTGCGCATCGCGTGCGACCGGGCAGCAAACCTAATCAACTACCCCGAAGTCAGGGCCTCTTTGGAGCGAGATCTTGAGCCGCAGTTCATCGATCTGGCGGTCAAGTTGTGCATCATGATGGTCAGTTCACGCATCTGCGAACTGTCAAGTCTAGCCGAGCGCAGAGCTGCGATTGATACTTGGCCTGAAGAAGACGGCGCCCTGCAAGGCATTCGAGTCGAGCTACGGTTCGGGGTGCAAAGACTGTGGGAGCGCCGTCCACCATCCCCCACCTTGAGGCCAAATTATGAGCACACCCGCACAGGCGCTGGAGCGCCGGGACAACGTCGTCTTTCTGCACAGGGAAACATGGAATTATTTTGACGAAAAAGCCCCCGAGATCGAGGGCTGGTATGTTGTCAGCGGGACGTCGAAGGATGGCCCTTGGATGGGTGTCTTCGAGCTAGTGCAGGGGAGGCTGTCCGGGGAGGTGGAAATGCAAGACCCTTACCCGATCAGCTATCTCAGGCTACCCGACCCACCATTAGTTTGAGCAGCCGAAGCATGGGCCCCGGCATCGCTCGGTAGTTGCTGGTTTCAGGATCGCGCAGCCAGTTGCGAACTGTCTCGGGTGAGACCTCAAGGATCTTTGCCAGATCCTTTCGAGACAGGCGGCTCTCCTCTGCGATTGCGCGCAGCTCCTCGTTAGTGGTCATTGCGGCGCCCCTCCAAGTAGGCCTGCGCTGCGTCATAGTCCATGCTGTCGACCTCGATCCCGTTGTAGCTCACGTTGAAGTCCGGGTCGCACAGCGTGCGCCCGTCTTCCTTCCAGCAATTGAGAGTTGACTTGCTCATGTCGAGCAGCGGATCGTTGGTATCAACGACTATTGTCAGCCAAAGCTTCATGGGCTCTCTCCATCTGTGCTGCGTCCCGGGCGTCGATCTCCCCCACAACGGAGAAGATCAGCACCAGAAATACACAGGCGATTAGTGCGGCGAAGTGCTCGGGGATGTCGCTCATGCGTCCACCCCCAGCTGCTCCCGAAAATGCCAGTCGTCCGCCTCGTTGAGGTACACGGTGTTGGCCACATCGAACGAGCGAATGCCCAGCTTCGATTTTTCAAATTTGGCGGAAAAGGGTCGGAACCAAACCACCCCATAGCTGCCCGTCTCTGTACACGTCACAAGGAACAGGGCCCGCTGCTTACTGAGGGATACCTTCACGTTCATGACGGTGAGCCCCTGCCTGTTCGCTAGAGTGGTGCCCTCCTGCACGATCATCTGGTTCTGGGATACTGGCTCGACGGCTGCAATGTTCATGACGTCACCTCCTTTTCGCCGTGCTCGATGACTGCAGAGCTAACCTCTATCCAGCCATAATCGTTTCCGGTTTCTCCGTTCGGGGAGTACCAGATCTCTAGCTTGTGATCTTCGTTGGCGCATTGGATTACCAAGCACCCCCCAACATCCGGTTGCCAGCCATGCGTCAGCTGAGAGACCTTAAATCTCTGGGACAGCCAGACTGGTTTGTCCTCAATATTCATGACCTCACCTCCCGGCGCTTGTGCTCGATGAACTGGGCAACGGTCAGGTCTGATCGCTCCGCGTCCATCCAGAATGAATTGATCTGATCTAGTGACCAGCTGCTGAAGTCACCGATCCCCAGTGAGTCGAGGATCAGTGAGCAGTAGGGCTCGCCTGCGGAGCCCGCGGTGGCAGACCGCACGAGGCGGTCGAGATTGAGTTGTGGCTCGCGCTTCATGCTTGCAGCTCCTGCTTAATCCGCTGGAACTCCTCGCGGTCGCCGTTATCGAAAGCCTCATACAGTCTTTGCCGGTGGTCGTGCAGCTGCTTCTGGGCCAAAGGCATCAGGAACACCGGGGTGTAGTCAGTGGAATTAATGACGGGGCATATGTGCGCGCTATGCAGCTCGAACTGAAGCCAGTCCATGCCCAATACGTTGCTGCCAGCTTTCAGCGCTTCGTACATGACCTCAGCCTCAGCCCGGCACCTGAAAGCCTCATAGCTGTGGTGCAGGGTGTCCGGCTCATCGCGGTGGCGCTTTGTGTAAATTAGTAAAAAGCTCATTGCATGTTCTCCCGGGCTATGGCTGCGGTTTCGATGACGTCCATCCCGGGCACCGGGTCATAGTCGGTAGAGCGCAGCACGGCTGCGATGCTGACTGACCACATGTCATCGTCCTGAGTCAGCTGTTCGTATCGCTCCTGCGCGTCGGTCAGCAGCTCGTGCGTTTCGTATCGGTCAGCGCTGAGCTCTGCGTTGTGCCAAGTCACTAAAAACATAATTCGATCTCCAAGTTGTTTCGGTGGTTTAGTAGCCCAGCCAGACGAGGATCTCGTCCGACTGGTAGTTGGTGCGGTTTGGGTGCTCGCTGCGGAATTCGTCGATGTCAGCGTCACTCATCGAGTGCCTGCGCATCTCACGAACCATTTCGGCATCGCTCACCTCGTGGCCGTCCATCGCCTCGTCGTAGGTCATGCCGCCACCTCATCCGCTAATGCTTTGCTTGCCTTCTGAGCGGCATCGATTGCTGCCCAAACATCGCTTTCACCGTGGGCAATAGCCGCCGCGTCCAGCGCTACCGCAACTTCGCCTATCAGCTCATGTAGCTCCTGTGCCAGCGGCGCTACGCTCTCCCGCAGATAAAGTTCCAGAGTGTTCATGCCGCAGCCCTCCTGTCGCAGCTGGCACGCATGCGGTCGCAGCGCACCCGGTAGTCGGTGATGGCGGACTGCTCGTCCCTGATGAAGTAGTGGCCAAAGCAGAACTCATCGTTGGGCATGTAGAACTCATGCGTGCCCCACTCGATGCCGAACTCTCCGCGGTCGCGAGACCAGAGCACGACGGCTTCGGTTTTGTCCCGGCTGAGCTCGATGTTCTCGAACTGCCAGCCCTTACGGGCCAGCAGCGATTTGATGTGGTCGATTGCCTGAGTGCTCATGCCGCCACCTCCTGCTCGATGCAGCCGCGGACGACACACTGCGAGTGCTCCCATTGGACGGGGTAGGCGTGGGTGAACAGATACCCGGTATCGAGGTGCTGGCACACCATCCGCTCGGGGTCATGGTCAAGGCACCCCCACTTCTGGATCAGCTGGTAGGCAGCGAAGTAGTGGTTGGCGACGGTGTCGAGCTCGTACTTGTAGGGCACTGTCAGCTGCCGCTGCATGTCACTGTCGGCGCGACCGTCAATCTTTGCGACGATGCGGGCGCCGTTGGTGTCAGTGGGGCCCTCGAAGCGGGTGCGAATTTTAAAGAATGAGTTCATGTCAAAGTCTCCAAGTTGTTACGGGTGGTTTCCCGTGACGCCCCGGGGGGCGTTTCGGCCAGTAACCAGCTGGCAGCTCTTCGGACGGGGGATCACTTCGCGGCTCGGCGCCGGCTCTCGGTGGCGATTGCCATCAGCTGATCGTGGGCGCGATCCCAGAGCTCGCGCTCGGCGTCGGTGGCTTCCATCAGCCGATGGGTGAAGCCCTCGTTCCAGCAGGACAGGTTGCCCCAGCGCGCAGCGTGAGCAGCGAACTTGAACGCCTTGTAAACGAAGTACTCGGGCCCACCCTTGGGGTCGGTCTTGCGCAGGCTCCAGAGGGGCCCTTTCGGGCCCGCGTTGCGCTTGCGGCAGCACTTGGCCAGTGCTTCCACGATGTCGGCGTCGACGTTGAATTTGTGCAGCTGCATGCTGGCGTTGATCCAGTCGGCAGCGGTGGCGAATCTTTGGTTTCCAAATGTGCTCATGATGTTGTCTCCAAGTTGTCAAAAATTTGGGCGGAAAAAGCGTGAATCCCGCCCATCCGATTAGCTCGCAAGCCTCTGTTGAGAAGATGATCCAACCTGTCGGTTGAGAGAGACGTTAGACCCGGCGCTCTTGCCGGCCGCGTAAGAGCGACCGTCCCTGATGGTGTATGAGCTGGCGCGCCCGTAGCTGAGGTTGAATTTTTTGCTGATCAGGTCGCGCTTGACTACGACCAGATCCTTCCCGGTTGACACGGCCTTGAAGGCCTCTTCGCGCTCAGCCTTGATTGCCCGGGCGTTCTTCAGAATCCCGTGGACGCAGCCCATCTTGAATGCGTTGCGCATGGAGCGGTCGCCATCGAACTGCTTTGCCAGTCGCTCGACCACTGAAACCAGATAGTCGAAATACATCATCGCTACCTCGTTGTCGTGACTGGTGCCACAGAAGAGAATGGTGTTGCCGCGTTTCCATGGCAGAGTCTCTGTCATGTAGGCAGCTGCCCATGCCAGACTCCATACCCAGCGTGAGTTTCTGCTCTCTTCGGTCTCCGCTCGAAACATGTCATCTTCGGACTGTGCTTTGGCTGATTCGAGCTCAGCCATTTTGACGTCGTGCTTGCGCATCATGGACTCAGCCTGTCGGAGTGCAGTTGCTGCCTCCTGCTCGTTGCTCGCTGAGTGCTTCGCCATGTTCAGAAGCTTTGAGACTTTCTCGATAATTCTGTGTCGGTGCATGTTGTGATCTCCAAGTTGTAGATTTGAGTTATGGGGTGTGGGTCAGTGACCCCATGGTGCGCATTATAACTCACAGGTAAAATCGCATTTCAAGGGGTTTTCTCAATTAAATTTGAAAAGATCTCAGGTAGCTAGTGTTTATGCGGGATTCAGCAATGGAAATTGACCTACAGGATCGGCTGCTGCGGATCGAAACGAAGCTTGATTCGCTCACCGAGAAGCTATCTGAGCTCGGGAGAATCGATGAGAGAACCGACTCAGCGCATGCCCGCCTGACCCGTCATGAGACCCGGCTGGATTGGATCGAGAGAGAGCATCGAGAGCTCGTTGAGCAGGTGCAGCAGCAGGCCGGATCGAGTCAGGTTTGGGAGCGTGCAGCGTGGCTCATCTTTGCGGCAGCGCTCGGGATACTCGGGCACCTGATGCAGTGAAAATTTTTGTGGGCGGAAAAGAGGTGAATCCCACCTATCCGGGCCCCGCCAACCCAGTAAGGAATACCCATAGTGAGTAAGACAGATCCCAATACAGGAAACCCGAAGAATCTCAACTGGAGACAGTCCAAGTTCGTGGCTGAATTTGTTGAGCATGGGAATGCCACTCAAGCAGCCCAAGCAGCGGGATATTCGCACCCGAAGCAGCAGGGCTCGCGACTGTTGACTCATGTTGACGTGAAGGCGGGAATTGAGGCTCACAAGCGCCAGTTAATGGCTCGAGCGGTGGATAAACACGATTGGTTGATGGAGCGTCTCGAGAGGGAAGCGCTCGACCCTGAGAACACCGACGCCTCCCGGGTTCGCTCGCTTGAGCTGATTGGCAAGGTGATTGGCGCCTTCGCCCCTGAGAAGCAGCAGATCGAGACGGTCAGCAGCGGGTTCTTCGCAGACCTGAGCCCGGAAGAATCGGATGCACTTGAGGAATCGATGGGCGAGTTCCCATTCACAGATGGCAATACCACCATTAACTGACGTAAACATACATTTAAGGAAGTTAGTTTGCGGCTAAATTTGGGCCGCTTGGCTGGCGGGATTGGCTCGGGCGTTTTCGAGCGGATGGGCCCCGCGGCACCCGGGCATGATGCGCATGATCGCCGGCAGGCGCCCGGGCCCACCCGGGGGGGGGTGCCAGATGGAAGATCCAGGGGCATCGACGACCATGGTTCCATAGGGCCTATGCCTATCAGTAGAACGAGGTTTGATGGCCGGGACACAATTAGCCAAAAAAATTCCTAATTACCACCATTAGACCCCCGGGGGGTGCATTTGATAGGGGGGGGTGGTCTTTCTGAGAGTACCCATGCAAAAAATGTGGAGATATTGAAATGACAAAGCCTGCTAAGGGCAAAGCCAAGGCTAAGAAGGTAGGAAATCGCAAGGTTTCGTATGGCCAAGCTGGTAAAGCTAAGGACGGTGGCCCTCGTGTTCGCCCGGGAACTAGCAAAGGCGACTCATATTGCGCGAGAAGCTTGGGTATCAAGAAGAGATTGTCCAAGAAGAAGCAGAATGACCCCAATACCCCCAACAATTTGAGCCGGAAACGCTGGAAATGTAAGGGTGCAAAGTCCACGAAGAAGTAAATCCATGTGGATTTATGTCTAATTAGTGGTTACATTTGACTTAACGCGGTTAACTGAGCCTCTGGGAGGCCCTAGAAGCGACGAAGTTGCCTTTCCCCTTGGGCATTATCCTTCCCGTTATCGTCGTTTCTGGGCCTTCTGGGGACTCTCTCGAGGACACAGGGGAATTATCTATGAAGAAGCTTGCGATTGCGGCGAGTTTGGTGGTTTTGGGTGGCTGTTCTAGTGCGACGACTCAGTATTATGAAGCGGTTCAGGCAGCTGCTCAGGCGAATGCTGCGGCATCTCAGGCGAAATATGAGGCCTTATCTAAGATAGCTTCGAGTGGTGACGGCCAAGCTGCCAGTGCTGCGGTGATGGCGTTGGCTTTGACGCAGACGCCTACGGTAACGCCACAGCCACAGCAATCTCAGGCGATTCAGTGGGCTTCTATTCTGGCTACCCCGGTTACCAGCTTGGGCATGATGTGGATGCAGGCCGATTCTGCAAAGACCATGGCTCAGTACGGGGCTGAGGTAGATCTCGCTCGAATTTCTGCGAACTCAACTAGCCAGCAGGCGCTATATGGTTCGTTTGTAGATATGGGCGAGGCGACCGCCTCTGTGGCTAACGGTATTGATTACACGCCCTTTGTAAATGGGATGGTGGATTTGGGTAATGCTGGCATTGATGGGGCGGTAACGCTGGGCACTGCTGGATTTGATTCCAATGTGGCGATCTCCGGCGCTGCGATCACTGGGCTTGTGGATCTGGGCAATGCTGGCCTTGATTCCACGGTGACCATGGGGACGGCTGGTCTTGATTCTGCGACCACTCTGGGCACGGCGGGGCTTACCAGCGCAGTGACTCTGGGCACCGAGGGCATGACGGGGATTACCAATGTCAGCCTAGCGGGCTACGAAAACATGCTGAACATGGATGCCGCCAACAATAATTTATTTAGCAGTGTTTGGACTGACTACCAGACTGCTGTTCAGAACATTCTCGATTCACAGGTTAATTGCTCAGCGACTACGGCGGCTGACGGCGCGGTGACGATAACCTGCCAATGATTACGATCAAGCGTTTTGCGCACCACCCGACAGGGACGTTGGGGGTTATGCAGATTCCCAGTAACCAGTTACATACTTTCTACACGATTGAGCGACCCTGGCTGAACAACAAGCCGTTCGAGTCTTGCATTCCGTTGGGCGAATACTCGATCAAGTGGAAGGAATCCCCCAAGTTTGGCATGTGCTATGAGGTGGAAAACGTCGAAGAGCGTACCCACATTCTGCTGCATGTTGCTAATTTCCCGACCGATGTTGTGGGCTGCATCGGATTGGGCATGGATTTAATGGGAGATCGCATAGCTGTCGCGAGCTCCAAGTTAGCAATGGAGAAGTTTCATGACCTTACTGGGGGTAGGCCATGGCAGCTCAAAATCGCAAATGCGCCATATGCGGCGTTACCAAGCCCATAGCGGAGTTCCCGCCACACCAAAAAAAAGGCTACTTCAAAAGGACGTGCAGGCCCTGCACTAAGGCAAAGAATGCCGCTTACAAGCACAAGTGCCCTGAAAACTATCTGTACACACGGCTCGGCAGGCAAAACCCGGGTCAACCCCGGATAGATGTGCAGATCACGAAAGAGGATCTGAGGGAGCTGTGGGATCACCAGCAGGGCAAGTGCGCCGTCACGGGATTACACATGACCTATTTCCCGCGGGCCCAAAGGAAATCGACGGGGCTGAATGCTTCGGTAGACCGCATCGACTCGGACGACATTTACAGGAAAGGCAACGTCCGGTTGGTGTGCAGCAAGGTGAATGTGATGAAAGGCGCCGGAGAAGACGCCGACATGCTGTGGTGGTGCAAGCACGTTATCGAGGGCTTAGAGGGTGAATGATCAGGAGTTGATGGAGGCTGCGCGAGTCTTCAAAAGCGACTTCCCTATTTACGCCAAAAATATTTTGAGTGTGGTGAACAAGGAGGGGGAGCAGGTTCCTTTCAAGCTGAATGACGGTCAGAAGCTAGTTCACCGCCAGCTTGAGAGGCAGCTCAAAGAGCAGGGCAAGATCAGGGCCCTGATTTTAAAGGCCAGACAGGTGGGGATATCTACTTATGTGGAAGGTCGATTCTTCTGGAAAATTACACAGACGCGGAACGCTAATGCGTTCGTTCTCTCGCACTTGGCTGAAAGTACGAATTCGATTTTCAACATGGTTCGTATGTTTTACGACAACGTGCCGCATAAAGCTTTCAAGCCTAATCTTTCGTCTCAAAGCGCCGCGACGTTGGTATTCGACGAGATCAACTCACGTTACCGAGTGGGTACGGCACGATCTACTCAGACGGGGCGAGGACAAACTAACCGATTTGTCCATGGATCGGAGGTCGCCTTCTACCCGCAAGGGGCCGACATCGTAGCGGGTCTGCTGCAAACGGTAGGCGGATCCGGCAGTGAAGTAATCCTTGAGTCCACGGCCAATGGTGCCGGCGGCTGGTTCTATGACCAAGTCATGAAGTCCCTGCGCGGGGAGACTGACTGGATAACTTGTTTTGTCCCATGGTTTGCGATGGCGGAGTACCGGGCCAAGGTACGGCCTTACTTTGAGCGCAGCCGTGAAGAGGAGCAGCTAGCCGAAAAGTACAACCTGAGTGATGAGCAGCTGCAGTTCCGCCGCAATAAAATCGATGAGTTAGGCGGTTTCGATCTATTTAAACAAGAATATCCCTCAACTCCCCTCGAGGCCTTCCTTACTTCAGGCCGGTGCTTTGTCGAGGACGAGGTGCTGGGTGATGCCGAGAAGGAGTGCTATACACCTGACTTTGTGGGTGAGTTTCTCAGCGACGGCATGGCTGAGCGTTCCAGTGGGCCTTACCGGGAATGGTACGCACCAAGCCAGGACGAGTCTTATGTGATCGGCGTGGATGTGGCAGAGGGCCTGTCATACGGTGATTACTCGTGCGCTCAGGTGCTGGATAGCCGCGGGAATCAGGTGGCCTGCTGGCACGGGCACATTGATCCGTATGAGTGGGGCAACGTGGTGTCCAATCTTGGGCGCAGGTTTAACGGCGCTTATGTCATCGTCGAGCGCAACAATCACGGGCTCACCACTCTCCGCCGGCTGCAGGAGTTGAACTATCCCAGCCTATTCGTAGAGAGCTCTGTTGATGGTGCATACGGTGACAAAATCACAAAGCGCGGTGGCTTCCTGACGACCTCAAAAACCAAGCCTTTGATCATCGACAACCTCGCAGCCTTGCTTAGGCAGCGCGATTCTGGGATAGCAGATACGAACCTAATCAAAGAGTTGCGAACGTATGTGATCGACGAGAAGGGGGCGACAAACGCTCAGTCGGGATGTTATGATGACAGGGTGATGGCTTTCGCTGTCGCGCTCCACGGACTGGCATCTATGCCGCGGCCTCGGGTACACACGGCTGCTCGGCGATTTAAAACCGTTGACACCACCGTGGGGTATTGATGGACGCTGTCCTGCAAGAGGCGCCCGGATTCGATGTGGAGAATCCTGATGGCACTCAAGATGTAGAAATGATGAGTCTCGGATCAAAGCTTTCTGCTTTGTTTTCCGAGTATAAGGATGCGCGTCGAGAAACCGAGGACGAGTGGATCAAGGATCTGCGTCAGTTCTCCGGCCAGTATGACCCCGAGACGATCGCCAGACTCAACGAAGCTGCCGGTTCACGCAGCAAAGTATTCGTAGGACTTTCTCGCACCAAGGTGATGGCTGCATACAGCCGCCTTGTCGACCTCTTATTCCAAAGCGGCCATGCGTTTTTCGCAGTCAGTCCTACTCCCCGCCCCAAGATAAATCCCCTGAAGCGTGCAGAGATGCAGCAGATGTTGATCAACAACATTGTGGAGCTGGGTCAGGGCCAGCCTGAAGAGGTGATACGGCAAGTTCTCGCGGAGAACGAAGAGGCTATTCGCCAGGGGCTTCAGGAACAAGAAGAGCGTCTCGCCCTGATAGCTTCTGAAGAAATGCAGAAGGACATCGAAGATCAGCTGATCGAAGAGAACACTGAGCAGAAGATGAAGGAGGCGATTCTCGAGGCCTGCATTTTCGGTTCCGGCGCAATCAAGTCAGGGACGGTAAAGATCGACCGAGTTCAGTCGTATCAGCGCATTGAGGACGAGATGGGCCGGTCTACCTACGCGATGGTCATGCAAGAGGAGGCGCGGCCAGAGATTGAGTCGGTTTCGATTTTTGATCTCTACCCAGATCCCTATTGCACAAGCCTCGAGGACTGCTCAGGTATGTTCCGGCGTCATGTGTTGACCCGCCGTCAGTTCCGCGAGCTATCAGATCTGCCTGCGTTTGATTCCGAGATTGTTCTTTCGATCTTGAAAAATAACCGAGGCGGCAATCACGAAGAGGAAGACCATGAACGAACCCGGCGACAGATCGCTGGAATTCAGGATCATGGTGACTCTCGGCGGTATGAGCTTCTGGAGTTCTGGGGGACGATAGACGGGTATGACCTGCAAGATGTTGGCGTTGAGCTGCCAGAGGGGGCTGATCCTTCTGCAGACTTTGATGCAAACGTCTGGATCTGTGCCGGCAAGGTAATCAAGGCGGCTATGAACCCGGTTAAAGGCTACCGCATCCCTTACAACATTTTTCCATATGAGCGCACGCCCCACCAGTTTTGGGGAGTTGGGGTGCCCCGCATGATGCGCGACTCGCAGCAGACCATGAATGCGGCGACCCGTATCTGGCTGGACAACATGGCCCTTAGCTCGGGGCCGATGGTGGAAGTAAACACCGATCTTCTCGCTGCGGGTGAAGATCCGACTGACCTTCATCCGTGGCGAGTCTTTTTGAGGTCTGGTGGCGATGGTTCTATGCCGGCGGTGAGGTATTACCAGCCTGTTGCAAACGCGAATGGCCTGAACCAGATCATCGAGATCTTCCGAAGATTTGCCGACGAGACCACATCGCTGCCTTCCTATACTCATGGCGAGCAGACTAAGAGCCTCAACAAAACGGCGACTGGCATATCTATGCTCATGGGCGCAGCCAACGTCGCACTGAAGTCCACCATCAAGAACATTGATGACTTCCTAATTAGGCCCATGATAGAATCGTTATTCCACTTCAATATGAATTTTGGAGTGAATGAGCGTGCCAAAGGCGACTTAAAAGTCGTGGCGCGTGGCAGCACCGCACTCGTGCAGAAAGAAGTGCAGAGCCAGCGACTTCTTCAATTCCTCTCGCTGGTCTCAAATCCCATGGACTCTCAATTGGTGGATCGAGCCAAGCTTTTGCGTGATATCGCGCAGAGCATGGACATCGATCCTGCCGACGTTATCAAGTCTGAGGAGCAGCTAATTGCCGAACAGCAAGCAGCGTTACAGCAACAGCAAATGCTCGCCGCGGCAGGCCCGGGCGATCAAGGTCTTAACCCTGACGGAGGAATGGCCCCTCCTGGTGGAGTTGCTGGAATCTAGACTAATTGATGCGCAGGTCAAGTTAGAGGCCGCGGGGAAAGATGATTTTAGGTACGAGCAAGGGCGCGTGGCAGAACTGCGCACCGTGCTTGGACTGGAAGAATCTGCAGAAGCAGTTATTGAAGCCGAGAGAAATCCAAGACGGAGCTCCGGCTTTTGACGGACACCCCCTAGAGGAACCGTAAATGGCAAAAGTAAATCCTGAGCAATTGGAAGCGGAAGCTCAAGAAATGATGGCCCGATTAAAGGGCGAGGCTGAGGCCCCTCAAGAAGAGGATACCCAAAGCCCCGAGCCGGAGATCGAGGCACAGGCACCCGAAGAGCCAACGGATACTGCCGAAGAAATTGAGCAGGCTCCCGTCGAAGACAGTGAAAGCGGCGAAATGTCTGAGACGGATCAAGCTTTGAAAAAAGCTGATGAACGCTACCGAAATGCCCAGCGAAAGATGACGCAGGCGACACAAGAGTCAGCCGATCTCCGACGAGCACTCGAGGAGACACAAGGCCAGCTTAAAAACCTGCAGCGTCAGCTTGCTGAAAAGGACGTCGATCTAGAAAAGTTAAAGGCAGTTAGGGAAGAGTATCCAGACTTAGCCGGCCCTATTCTAGATATGGTGGACAGGACGCAAGCACAGGTAGCCGAACAAAATGAAGAGCTTGAACAGCTCCGGCGAATGCGAGAGCAAGAAGCAGTTGATGCTGCTCAGGCAGCTCACATGGCTCGCATCAGAGACGCCCACCCGGACTTGGATGACATCGTCCAAACGGGAGACTGGGCTGATTGGCTGGAGACTCAGGGTGCTGAGGTTCACCATTGGGTTCGTGAAGGATCCTCTAATGATGTGATCAAAGTCCTGAGTGATTTCAAGTCCGACATGGGATTCGGTCAACCGACGCCGCAAGAGAAGGCGCTCGATAAGGCGAAAGCTGTGGCAGAGCCAAAGCTCCCGAAATCGAGAAAGCCTGATACTGGTGCCGGACAAAAAATCTACTCTGCGGCTGACATAAAGGCTATGTCTCTGAAGGACTTTGAGAACCAAAGAGGCGACATTATGGAAGCTTGGAGGCAAGACAACATCCGGCGTTAATTAACTCTTGCATAGAGGTATTTAACAATGGCTATTGGTGCTAACGGCTCTGGCGCGGCTTTCGAGTACGCGGCTAATCAGGGCGGCTTCATCCCGGAAATTTTCAGCAAGTTGCTGCAGGCTAAGTTCTACGCATCTTCTGTTCTTCCGGCAATCTCAAACACCGAATATGAGGGTGAAATCTCTGGTCAGGGCGATAAGGTTCACATCCGAACCGTGCCCAACGTAACGGTTGCCGACTACACTGGCTCAATCAGCTACGCTGATTTGACCACCAGCACTGTCGAGCTCCTGATCGATCAGGCCAAGAGCTATGCCTTTAAGGTAGACGACATCCTTGGTGCTCAGGGCGATATTGACATGCTGGCGGAAGCTTCTGCTGACGCTGCAGAGTCAATGCGCATCGCTGTCGAGACGGATGTCCTGGCTAACGTCGTAACTGGTGCAACCACTACGGGCGCTCAGACTACGATTACTGCGGCCAACATCCTCGAAAACATCCTTGAAATTGCAAAGGATCTGGACGAGCTGAACATCCCTGAAGAGGGACGCTACATCGTTCTGCCGCCCAGCATGATCTCTCTGCTCAAGCAGAGCGAACTGCGTCAGGCGTACTTGACTGGTGATGGCACTTCACCTCTCCGCAACGGTCAGGTGGGTCAGGTAGACCGCTTTACGGTTTACCAGAGCAATCTGCTCTACACCCCAGCTTCAGGTACTGATGCTACTTACACCCACGTTCTCGCGGGTCATCCCAAGGCAATCACGTTCGCC